>ERZ1292645.86-Hain-H14-02um-R2-86-length-41753-cov-12_pt1 | contig 41753 bp, 39 predicted proteins | sample MGYA00564401_ERZ1292645 | MGnify/ENA primary metagenome ERZ1292645 (study PRJEB36523, sample SAMEA6512644) | groundwater metagenome | collected 2019-01-09 | study: AquaDiva: Metagenomics assemblies of 32 groundwater samples | reverse complement strand
AGTTTAAAAAGCAATTATATACTGCAGAGGTGAGAACTAATTTCGGAATTATTCAGATAAAAATAACCGTAATGCAGATTAAAGTTAGCTGCTCGTCGAGACAGATTTTTGAGGATTTTTTCGTGTCTCGTCGTGGCAAAAATTTTCAGCTAAAACCATTCTGCATTACGAAAAATAACATTCAATACTTTTATAAACAATAAACCTTTTTCTTTGTGGTTTAAAATATAAATTTTAAGAAAAATGGTAGGAGAACTATTCAAAGATATATTCCTGAAAAGCGATGACCCATTTACGGATATTCTTGGGCAGGACTTAGCTAAGCAAGGCATCAAATCAGCTTTGCTTATGAACAGACACATCATAATAGTAGGCGCTCCTGGGATTGGCAAAACGACTTTGGCAAAAAACCTTGCAAGGCTTTTGCCAGATATTGAGGTAATAGAAGGCTGTTCTTACCATTGCACTCCAAAAGCATTAATTTGTCCATCATGCAAGCAAAAAAACAAGTATAAAACTGTAAAATTACAAGGCATAAAAAGATTTATCAGAATTCAGGGCTCACCGGATTTGACAGTAGAAGACTTATTGGGAGATATAGATCCAATTAAAGCCCTGAAGTTTGGTCCTTTAAGCCTTGAGGCATTTACTCCAGGAAAAATATTCAAAGCCAATAATGGGGTGCTTTTCTTTGACGAATTAAATAGATGCCCTGAAAAGCTGCAAAATGCCTTGCTGCAAGTTATTGAAGAAGGAAAGGCAACAATCGGCTCATATGATATTGACCTTGATGCTAAATTTATCTTTATCAGCACGATGAACCCAGAGGATACTTCAACGGAAAAGCTAAGCGACGTTTTGCTCGACAGGTTTGACATTATCTATATGGATTATCCTGAAAGCATCAGCATCGAAAAAAAAATAGTTGTAATGAAAGGAAAAAAGCTTGCAAATGTAAGCGACGAATTGCTGAATTTAATAGTGTACTTCATAAGATTGTTGAGGGAAGACAAAAATCTGGAAAAAAAACCAAGCGTAAGGGCATCGATTGGATTGTATGAAAGGGCGCAGTCAAACGCCTTGCTCAAAGGAAGAAAAAATGCAGAATTCAACGACATCAAAGAGGTTATTGTCTCTGTTTTATCGCACAGGATAAGATTAAAGCCGTCTGTAAGGTATTTGCAGAGCGTCGAAGACTACATAAGTGAGCAATTTTATAAGAATATAGAAGCAACCAAATGGCAGAACCATTTAGGGGAAGAGCAAAAAGCTGGTGATTTACGGTAGCGAAAAGCTGGAAATAAAAGAAATAAGCCGGGCAGAAGAGATAAGCGGCAAGCTGGCATTTCAGCAGCTTGAAGATAAATTTATGCATTCTGTTCTTGAAAATGATAAGAAAATAATTGATAGCGGCAAACTAATAAGCGATGCAATAAATCAGGGCATGAGTTCTTTTTCACCAGATTTAATGTTTGAGCAACTAGTAAAAAACTATCAAATGGCAAAGCAAATCTATGGCGAATCAATTATAAGGCTTGTTTCTGATTATGAGCCTGATTACATAAAGAAAAATATAACCATTCCAGAGTTCCAAAAAGAGCTTAAAGAAAGAATACACCAAAAGATTGAGCAGCTTAGTGAAGAAGGATTTTTGAATAAAGACAATTCCTTGTCTGAAAAAGGGATTGAATTGGCATCTTTGATACTGTATTTTGAAGAAATTGACAAAATAGTTCCAAAAGGCGTTATTGGGGAAAAGATTAGCAAAAAGGCATTCATCTACGGAGAAAAGGGAAATTCCAGAATATACAGGAAGGGCGACAGATACAGAAATATTGCCTTGAAAAAATCGGTTAAGCTGGCTGTAAGAAGAGGCCATGCAGATTTTGGCAACAGGGATTTGCAGGTTTATGAGAAGCAAAGCAAGGGGCAAACTTATATCATTTATGCACTTGACGCATCCGGCTCAATGCGGGGCAAAAAAATCGAGGCATGCAAAAAAGCCGGAATTGCACTCTCTTTTAAGGCAATAAATGAAAAGGACAAGGTTGGCTTGATTGTATTTGGCTCTGAAATAAAGGAAGCTGTAGAGCCAACTTCAGATTTTACAAGATTGCTAAAGGAAATAACAAGAATAAAGGCGTCAATGCAAACTGATATTGTTTCAATGCTTAGAAAAGCAATTGAATTGTTTCCAAGAGAAAACATCACGAAGCATTTAATCTTGATAACAGACGCTTTGCCTACAAAGGGCGACAATCCGGAAAAGTCAACCCTTGAAGAAGCATCAAGCGCAAGGAGCAATGGCATAACCATCTCATTGATAGGCATTAGCCTTGATGCAAAGGGGAAAAGCCTAGCGGAGAAAATAGTGGAGATTGGCGATGGAAGGCTGTACATAGTTAGAAATTTGGAGAATGTTGATAAGATTGTTTTGGAAGATTATTACAGCATTGTCTGAATTTGCAAAAGCTTGCCTATTTTTTCAAGCCAGTTTACGCACACTATTAACAATGTCATTAATTTCATAAACTGGAGGGACATCGCATTTGGGCTTGTAACAGCACAGGCAGCCAATTTTAGGTATTATTTTAACGCCTCTTGAATATAATTCAATCTCACTTGAGCTGGTAGGACCGAAAAAAGCTGCAATCTTCTTTTTCAAAGCAACCCCGATATGCAATGCAAGGCTGTCGCTTGTCACGATAACGTCGCACAAATCCACTAATGAAGCAAATTCCATCAAAGAATTATTGCAGCCTGCATCTATAATTTTTGTTTTGAGCAGTTTTTTTATTTTTTGATTTCGGTCTTTTTCTTCCGGACCGCCAAACAGGATTAATTTCACGTTATTAATTTCCCGATTTAATTTGTCACTCAATTCTGCTGTTTTTTCTATGCTTAATTTCTTGTCCTGCCATCTTCCACTTGCTCCTGTATTTATGCCGATAACAATATCTGTTTTTTTAATATAATTTTTCTTTGCAAATTCCTTCGCAAATGCCAACTCCTTTTCATCCAAAGCCAATATCGGCTCTTGTTTTCTATATTGTAAGCCTAAAATTTTGTACATTATCGCTTGATAGGTTTTTTTGTTTTTGGCCTTCAGTGCATCTGCTTTTTGCTTGCCAAACCTTGAAAGCAAGCCCATGTCAAACCATATTGCAGAATCTTTGGTATAGGATTCTTGATTATTTTTTAAATATGCGCCGATTATCCTTTTGGGCTTAATTCCTGAGGATAATTCGCAAGCTGAGTAATCATCATCCAAGCATACAACCAAATCATATTTTTGATTTTTTAGTTTATTAACTGTATTTTGGCCAAGGGTATAGACTCTGTTAATTAGCGTATTATTCTTCAAAATATCAAGAGATTCTTCTTTAGTTACCCAGTCTATCCCGCAGTTTTTGTGCTTGGCCTTTAATCCTGAAAGAATAGAAGTAGTCCTAATTACATCGCCAATTGCGCCTAACTTTATTATCAGGATTTTCATTATTGACAATAGTTTTTGGCTTATTTTAAAGCTTTTCTTTGTGCTAAGTAAAATCATGCTAAGACAAATATTTATAAATCTGCCAAATAGCCTTCTTAGAATGATTGCATGATTAAACCTCGTGGTTTTTATAATTGCTATGCAATAGCATAAAGCAAAAATAAAAACCAAGGAGGTTACACTTGAGTAGAGGAAAAAATATTAAAAACCACGAGGTTTAACATAGATGAAATTCAACAAGAATTATGCTGAAACATTTATTTTTGTAATTGTGTATCTTTTTGCTGTTTACTATTGGTCACAGCCGTATCAAGAGAGAAAGCTGCCTTATGGCGAATTTGATGCAATGTCGCATTTTGAAGTTGCGGATTGGATGGCTTATAACAATAAATCATTGGTTAATCTGCCCCATTATATTGACTTAAGGTATGGCAAAGACAATCTGTTCAAGCCCCACACTTTGTGGTATCCTCCGCCATTCCACACTACGCTGGCAGTTATTGAAGTTCTTGGCGGAGAAAGGATAATGCCAGTGTTTCTTCTCAACACAATAATGGCAACGATTGTTATTTTAGCAGTATACTTTGTCATCAAATCGCTATTCGGATTTTTGCCTGCTATTTTATCTGCGCTCCTTATTATATTCTCGCCGAGGGATTTTATGCCATATTTATGGGGGCAATGGCCGGAAAGGTTTGCATATGCCTTCATTCCAATAATCTTGTATTGCTTTTATAATTATTTTGTAAGCTATTCAAAGGAAAATAGCAAGCCGCTGTACCTTTACCTCACTGCAGTTTTTTTGGGCATAAATATGCTTATCCATCCTCTGTCTGCATTCCATTCCGCATTGGGATTGGCAGCTCTTTACGCATTCCTTGCGGTTAAACAAAAAAAATTGGCATTCAATTGGAAGCATATTGTAATTTCTGTAATCATATTTTTAGTTCTATTCCTGATGTTTCCTTACCAGACATTCAATATATTCCCAAGATTTGGTGCAGAGAGAGCCGACAAAAAATCTGAAAGCAAAAATTTTGACTTTTCAAGATTATTTCAATGGTCTTTAAATCCGGAGGATTATGCTGGAAGCGTGCCGTCCAGCTACTTCTCTTACAAAGAGATGCATGGCCTGTGGACGTTGCCATTTTTGCTCATAGGAATCTTATTTTTGCTGTGGAGAAGGCAGGAGCGCGATTTGCTTTTGCTGGCATGGCTTGTAAGCCTCTATTTCGTGCTTCACAGGGACTTAATTGGCAAAGCAGCCTTTCTTCATCGCTCCTTGTCAGCAACCCAGCACATTTTCGCGCCTATAACTGCACTAGGCGCAGTTTATCTAAGTTCAATGATTAAGCTGCCTTTAAACTACAACAAATACTTGAAATACGGAATTTCAGTTGTTTTTGTTTATCTTGTATTGTCGATTAATATGGCTAATGCCTCACAAATACTTAATAAGAATTACTCTAACCCATACTCCCAAAATGGTTTTTTGGTGGCATTAAACCAAGAGGAAGCTCAAGCTGCCCAATGGGTGCTTGAAAATGTTCCAGCAACATATAATGTCTCAGTTTTAGGCATTCCTCATCAGGACGAATTTATTTCAGCCACAGCCAAGAAAATAAGATGGATTGCTGCCGTATCCCAGCATGTGAGCAGATTTTACTATCTATTTGAAAAAAAGGAATCGCGCATAGGAATTGATTATTTCATGATTGACTACACGATGCTTTTGCCGTTAAAAGACCAGGAGCCATTCAAAACATTGCTTAATGATGTTGCAGAATTTGAAAAAACTGCTTTAGTTAATTATACATTAGTTTATGACAAAAAAGGAGTAAGGGTGTACAAGCCATGAATCTCAAATTTAAGGATATTTATCTATTTGCATTCGCGATTGCATTACTAATCCTTATTTTTTTCTATGTGTTATTTGGAATAACTGGTGCAAAGGTTGCGCTTGGAATTATTTTTATTTCATTGCCGTTTTATATGCTGTTAAGCAGTTTTGAGCTTAATGAAGGAGAAAAAATGATATTTTCCATTTTGATGGGGCTAACCTTATTTTCATCAGTTGTTTATCTCCTGGGGCTTGTAATACCTTTCAAAATAGCAATTATCGTAACATTTTTGCTTTTAATTTCAGCCGCGTACCTCACAGGAAAATATAAATCAAAAAAAGTTTTGTGAAAAATTTAAATAGATATTCAAAAAAAATGGAAGTATGTTGAAGTTCAAACAGTTTATCAAACCAAATATGTCTAAGATTGTTGTTACAGTAACACTCATATTACTGTTCATTATTTTGTTTGCATACACTGCTGGACCAGCTCTTTGTGTTGTTGGTGAATGCAAAGAACCCAATTCTATTCAAAAGGTGTTAGAACCATTCTTTAATTTTGTTATTTATGTCTATAATTTTTTTGAAGATGCTGGAATATTCTTGTTTTATGAAAAAATATATGTTTCAGAAAATAACAATACTCTTAATCCAAGACTTCCTAATTTTATTTCACTCGTAGGTACGATGGTTTTTAATTTATTTGGTTTTCTCTTTTGGATTATTATTGGCTATCTGCTGTCATGTATAATCCTTTTTGTTTACCATTCTATCAAGAACAAGCACACCTCCTAAACCTCCTACTTAACCCTCGTTCTTACGCATAATCCTTGTAGATTATACATGCTTTCTTTAATTAGGCTATAATCATCTCTTCAGAAGTATAATAAAGCTCGCTAAGATTATCACCGTTGGCAGTATTAGAATATGGTATTTGATATGTAATCCAAATAATCCAAGGTAATAGCTGGACGAGCCAATTACTCCTACTGCCAGGGCAGTGCCTATGATTATTCTCTCTGTAAAGTCAATCTTGTCCTTCCAATGCAGCATCACAAAGTAGCCTGGCAGTACAAATAGCCACAACAATGACAATACATCTACTAATACCACCATTAAACCCTCCTTGTAAAATGCTATTTTGAATATTATCAATGCCGTCAAAAACAATATACCAATGTATGCAAATTCTTTTTTTAAAATATCAAAAACTTCTTTCTTCAATGCAATCAGCTCCGACCTTATTATTTTTCAGTATAACCACAAGTTCATTTTGGAAAACGTCTTGGGCTCCCTTGCTTAGCATCTCATTGGCAATCAACAAGTTAAAGTCTGATAAAACTTTTTGCCTGCTTAGCTTGTCAAATACAAAGTAATCAAAAATGCATACATCTGCCCGGTCCTGCCACATTAGTGAATCATGGGGTTCCTTGAGATGCAGGCCTATCTTTAAAAATGATTTCTTATATGGCATGCCAGCCCCATGATCCGCAGGGAATTCCGTTTTATATATTCTTTTAATGCTCCTGTTTTGTATCAGTTCAACAAAAAATTCCGGAACAACTTGGCCATGAACCCTCTTGGAATTTCGCAAAATAGCATCTTGGTCATAGACATCGCCGTAAAAAAAATATATTTTATCATCTTGATCTGTTTTTTCGCTTATCCATTGAAAAGCATCCCAGTGCCACTTGTCCATCAGTCCAGAAGAGGAAATCTTGGAATAAGTGGGCACATTTGGCAAGGCAATTACATTAGAAAATAAAATCAGGAATAAGGAGCTTAAACTCAAAACAGAAATAAGCCTAAATTTTTGAGGTACAAGCCCGATAATTGTATATATCCCAAGTCCAAAGAAGAATGATAAATAAATCGGCCATAGCAATCTTGGCTGAAAAGCCCTAATTCCAAATCCAATATAATTAGTATACCCTATTCCTAGCATATAAAGTCCGGCAAGCACAGCTAAATCAAATTTTTTTAGCATTACGACAGACACCACTAAGCCCAAGCCCATAAATAAAAGAAGCAGCCTAAAATCAGAGAGATTAAGTATAGGTGTTCCGCCCCAGTCTTTTGAAACCTCAAACTGATATGGGTTGACTACCATAAAGCTGTTGGCGAATACAAAGAGATTGTAGGAGCCAATTAACCCAGAGATAATGCCTGCAATTATTATTTTCTTAACAAAGCCCGATGTAAATCTTTTTCTCAATATAAGCCATATGCCGTATATTATAATAAATCCAACACCATATACCAATTCTGATGTATGCGAGAGGGCTAACGCACCAATAAACAAGCCCAGCAAAATTTCTGATTTTTCAATCTCGATTCTGGACAGCGCCCAAAAAGTGCAGATAAGGAATAATTGGCCAGTAATTGATGCCCAGTGCCCCCACAAGAAGCCTACGTATGTCTTACTTGAGAATATTAGTATAGACAATGGCAAGGCCAGCATAGCTATATGTTTTGAGTATTTTCTGATAATAAGATACATAACCAAAGCAGCAAGGATCGCATTAAAAAAGACCATAAAGTAAATAGTGTCATATGCCGGAATGCCTGATGCAAAGTGGAGCACAATTCCCAGATGATGAATTATCGGTGGATAATATCCAATCACATCCTTGTACCCCTTGACAATATAAAAAGGCTCGAGCCTGTAATTTCCGGCATCTTCAATTCCCTCAACTCTAGTCTGCTGTTGAAAGGTATCAGAGGCCCCGTAGCCATAGGGAAATTCGTGCTTCAGCCTATGGTCAAAAAGGTTAGAAACACCTAAGTACAGAAGCAAGGCAAAAACAAGCGCCAAATAGGTTTTTTCCAGATTCATTTTTTGCTTACTAATCTCCAACCAGCAATTTTCATTATCCTGCTTCTTTTGTAATGCCCCATTTTCTTTTGAAGATAAATATTGAATATATAAAGATTATTAGGATTGTAGAAAGAGAAATTAAAAGTCCCCGATGAAAAGATTTAGGGTAATACATAAATTTAACAGCGCCCGGCTTATTAACATATACTGCGCTTATTATGCCATTTGCCTTAAGGATATCAATTTTTTCATTATCATCCACTGCAGACCAATCATCAAATCCAGAGAATCTTTCGCTTAAAACCAAAAAACCGCTATTTTTTGGCATCAGCTCAATTTCATTTGCGGATATAGTTCTTGAATCAACCTCAATTAAATTGCCCTCGAGAGAACCAAGGAAGTTTTCAATTAGCGAAATCTCAAGAGTGTTTTCTCTGTTTAGTACGTCTGGGAGTATTTTTCCGCCGGCAGCCTTGTATTGCTCCAATAGCTGCAATGATTCTTGGTCTATAAAAGCACTTGCTAGGATTATGCCATTAAATCTTTTCAAAAAATTAATGCTGTATTCCTTTATTTTTTCTTTTCCTTGAATTATTGCAGTTGTTTTAGGGTTGAAATTTTTGTTCAATAAAATATAGTAAATAATATCTTCTGACTGCCGAGGCTCGCCAACAACTAAAACAGCGTTATCCACAAGATAATATCTTGGTAAAAAATCATCATTCTCATAAAGAAACGGCCCGTCTATCCAGTAAGTCCATCCTGTTTCGTTGCATGGAATGCATTCCTCAAATTTTTTTGTCAGCTTAAATCCATGGGCATCTATTTTTTCAGTTGAAGTGGCATATTTAAGATTTAAGATGCCTGATAATTTTGAAAAATTATAGTTTTTAGCAACTGCGGTATACTTTATGATATCATTTATCCAAACCCCGCCGCCTCCAGATAAAGTTTCAAGCCCGTATTGGGCATAATAGCTGCTCCCGTAAAATGACACAAAATCAGTAACATCAAAAGTTGTAATCCGGAATTTGCCTTTTTGCTGCTGCAGATACTTAGCAAGCTCATTTTGCTCGAGCTGGTCTTTTATGTTGAATCCCTTTGGCAAGCCCTTAGCTGCAACAAGCTCGATTAAAATCAAGAATACAATTGAACAAAACAAGGCATTTTTTATTTTTCTTGAAACGCTAAATTTTTTTGTTAGAAGTTCAGCAACATGGCTGTAGCCGTAGCCTGCCAGCATCGAAACTGCAAAGACGAAAACAAACAATACTCTCCCAATATGCCTCGTCTGAGAGAATACAGGCGCGTAATCAAAAAATAACTTTGAAATGATACCACCACTGCCCAGCAATAGTGTAAATATTGATGCAAGCACTAGAAAAAGCACCATCCTCTTTCTCCATTGGGCCAAAGATGTCAGTGCAAGTGCAAATGCAGTAACTCCAAAATATACGCTTGAGTAAGGCTTATTGAACACCAATGTCTTAAAAAAATCGCGAAATACAAACTTATCTCCACCGACATATTCCTGATACGAGACACCATATGCCCTGTTGGTTTTCTTTATGAAGTCAAAGCCCGGCAACAACTTTACTGCTGCGACGCCAAAAAACACAATTAGTGCAACTGAGCCAATTATAAATATTTTTATTAGATTCGAGGTAAAGTTCCTGCTAATTGCGCTGAAAGCAATATACAAGCCTATCAGCAAAATGGTATAGATAAAAACCTGCGCTCCTCCAGAATATATCTGGAAAGCAAGCAGTATTCCTGCCAAAATAGAATAATTGACTGGATTAGATGCCTTTCGTGCCTTTAGGATGCACAAAAATATCAACGGCATGAGAGAGTAAGGCTCTAAAATACTGGGATTGCCGCCTGTTATAAACCTGTATATTAGGCCGTTGAACATAAATATGATTGCGGAAACAAAGGCAGCGCTTCTTGAGCCAATAAGGTATTTCGCAAGCAAGTACATTCCTAAGCCTCCAATAAAGAAATACATCAAAGTTGAGAGGGTAATTGCCAAGAAAATATTCTTGAGCATTATCATGAATATGTGGGTTAAATTGAAAAAGAAAATCTGCCCATCACCATAAAGCGGCTGACCGCTGTACCAATATGGTGTCCAGAACGGCAATGTTCCATCTTCGAACGATGACTTGTAGTTATATGCAAAGAATGTCTGCTCATGGAGATAATGTCCATTGTCCATAAGTGTGCTCAATCCCAGAATATTTTTAAAGAAAATCAAAGAGAGCAAAAATATTATCAGCACTGCAGCTAAATCCTTTCTGCTGTTCAATATCCCGCTTCTAATCTTAAATAAAATCTTTTTAAAGTAAATCTTAATTTAAACCGCCCCCAACCCATTCTTATTTAAATACAAAATTATAGATATTCAATACCCTTCGATTTTTCTTTCCAGAGCCCAAGCGCTTCATGCGCCCACTTAAACGGGCGCTCGCCCCTTTTCATTAGCTTTGCAAGAGTTGATATCATTTTGTATCCTACATTTCTGCCATATAGTTTCTTGGCATTACCCATTTTCTTAATCAATGACTCATTTTTTGTCACATAAGTTACCAGTTTGGTTATGTACTCGCTGCTTATAGGCGGCACTATGAAATTGCTTCTTGCATCAAATACAGTCTCTGGCCTGTCAGTGCTTATCCTGCATGTCAGACAAGCTTTTCCAATCAAATTTAGCTCTTCCTGAACTCCTCCGGAATCCGTCAAGGCTGCCAAGCAATTTTTAGACTCGAAAAATTCAACAACATGGGCATATTCAGGCCATACATTAGTGTGCAGAAAATTCTTGCGTTTTTTAAGCCTGTTTATTATGTCCCTCATCTTGTAATAGTCAAGCGCGTTTCTCGTAGCACTCATTTCTATAAAATTGATATTATACCCCTTTTTTACTAAATTTTCAATTGAGCCTATGATTGCCTTAAACCTTGTTGGTGTAAGATTTTCCCTTCGGTGTATGTCTACTCTGAGCCAATGCCCCTTTTCAAGTTGAGGATAAACATCAAAAACGCTTTTATCAGATTTTTCTTTCCTCTTTAATTCAAGAGCATCCACAACTACGCCGCCAACAACCCAAATGCTTGTTTCAGCATAGCCTTCTCTTACTAAATGCTCTTTATTCAGGTTTACAGGAGCGAACAGGAATTCGCTGCCTGCAGCTGAAGTATAAGTATCCCATTGCTCTGGAAAAGGTTCGTTTCTCAGCAAAAGCCATTTTCCGTAAAATTGCTGGTCAATAAAGGTTTCAATGTCAACATCTTTATAGCGCCGCATAACCTCGGGCGCCATTGAACGCAGTCCAGCCTCTACCTGCACTGCCTTTTCAGCCCTGGAAAACATCCATGCAGCAGGCACAATGGCTGTCATAATTGTATCACCTAAAACAACAGGCACAACGGTTACAGATGGCCAATTTTTTTTAAAGTAGCGAGCAAGCCAGCTTACCTTCATCATAAGCTCGGCTGATTTTTGGGCCAAATCGCCCCTGATTGCGAGATTGCAGGCTACTTTGTCTTGTAGATTGAATTCCGTCAATCCTCTCGTCAGAATATCGTCGTAATGCTGGTTCGAGTTTACTACAAAGTGCGGAATGCCAGCTTTGTTGGCAGCAATTATTGAGCCATAAAACTTGTAGAAGCATGGCTTGGTTCCAATCACAAAAGCAAGCACCCATTTCTTCTCTTTCTTAGCCCTTTCCATAACTGAATGGGTGAGCGGCTTGTTAAAATCTATTGGCAATATGCTTGGCAAGAAGTGCTCTGCATCCGTCGTTTGGGCTCCAAACATCGACTCATAAGCGTCAGTTACTGGAAATGATTTTTGTTCAGGCATTTTATTTGTAGTTGTTCCATTTGGATATTTAAAATTATCCCAAAATGCAAAATATTTAAACATACCCATATGTTACAGCAGAAGATGAAAGTTAAATACATTGTTGCTTTATTGCTTTTCTTAGTTTTTATACAAGGATTCATAATTGCCAGTGTCAAGTCAAGGACAATTGATGAACTAACCTTCCATCTCAATTCCGGCTATGGGTATTTAACTACAGGCAGATGGGAAATTGGCATAAATAATCCGCCCTTGACAGCTACATTAGCAGCCTTTCCACTGCTATTTGTCAAGGACAAAAGCCAAATCAATTTTAACAGAGGCACACAATCAGATTACATTCAAGGCAAAGTTGATCATCTGCCAAAAAAACTTTTGGTTATTTCCAGGATTATTCCTCTGATTTTTATGACTTTGCTGGGTTATATTGTACTCCTTTGGGCAAGGGACTTATATGGGATAAAGGCAGGACTTTTGGCTTTGTTTCTGTATTCATTCTCGCCTAATATGTTGGCATTCGGCAGTCTTGTAACAGCTGATATAGGTGGAGCCCTTTTCATTTTTTGGGCTATGTATGCTTTTTGGAAATATATCCACAATCCAACAAAAAGAAATCTTGCAATTGCAGGAATCATTTTTGGCTTGGCGCAAGTAGCGAAATTACTTGCCGTATTCTTAATCCCAACTTTTATATTATATGTTGTACTAGTTTATTTTTTTAAGGAGTTTAAAACAAATTTTTTCATCAGTATTGACAATAATAATTTAAGGAAGGCATCTGATTTATTTTTGTCTTTATTGGCAGTTTTTATTATAGGATTGCTCATTCTCAACATTACATACCTTTTCAAGGGAGTTTTTATTCCATTGGGCAAATACAATAAAGAAGAATTTACGAGCTCCACTTTTAAGAATTTATATGAAAATAAGCTTCTGAAATGGATCCCTGTCCCTTTGCCAAAGCAATATGTTCTCGGACACGACTTGGCGCAATGGCAAGCCAAAGACGAGGTAAGGGGATTTTTCTTTTTTGGCAAGGTCGCTGAAAGATTTAAGTCTTATTACATAGGGCATGTACTAATTAAAACTCCAATAGCTTTATTTATTCTCATCATTCTTGGATTATTATATTTCAGGAGACTGACGCTTTCAGAACTGTATATGACTATTTTTGTTTTATTAATCTTATTTAACTTAACCTTTTTCAGCAGACTCCTAATTGGTTACAGACACATTCTTTCTATCTATCCAATAATGTTTCTGTTTTCAAGCAGGATTCTGAAAAATGGAATTCCAAAAAATAAGATAATAATTGCAGTAATCGCTTTGTCATCCATATGGTATATAGCAAGCTCCTTGCTTGTCTTACCGCATCACCTTGCATATTTCAATGAATTCATAGGTGGGCCTAGGAACGGCTATAAATACACAATTGACTCGAACCTTGACTGGGAGCAGGACCTAGACTTGGTTAAAAATTATATAAAAGAAAGCAAAGAAAGCTTTTTAGTTGACCCTGGATGCCAGCCTGTGACAGGCAAACTTTTAATTCCGGCAAACAGCCTTCAGTTCCAGAAATGGGTTTGCTATCAATGGCTGAAGCAGAATTTTGAACCTGTTGGCAATATTGGATATTCTTGGCTCGTTTACGATGTAAAAGGGCTGTGGACTCAAACAGAAAATGGATATGCTTTTATTAAAGCATGACTATTTTAATAACTTAATTTTTAATGCTTCAAATGCGACCTTCAGGTATTCAGGACCTTGCCTGAAATAATTTAGGTTTGATTTTCCAAATACTCTCTTATGGTATGTTATTGGAATTTCGGTTAATTTGAATCCCGCAAGATAAGCTTTTAATGAAATCTCAATGTAAATTCCAAAAGTTTTGCTATTAAGCTTGATGTTCTTAATCACTCTAGTTTTGCACACCCTGAATCCAGATGTGAAGTCCTTAATTGGAATTCCAACCAGGTTCCTGAAAATTAAGTTGAATAATCCGCTTACAATTATCCTGCTCAGAGCCATATCTGCGCTGCCTCCTTTTGCATACCTTGAGCCGCACACCATATCAAAATCTTTAAGAAATTTCAGCAGTTTTGGTATTTCAGCAGGATCGTGCGACAAATCGCCGTCCATAGTTATGGTTACTTCTCCCTTCACATTGCTCAGTCCTTCCCTTATAGCATAGCCCACCCCCGGGTCAGTTGTTCTGGTTATAACTTTTAATTGCTTGATTCTCTTTTTCAAATTTTCAAGAGTCTTTTTTGAGTTGTCTGTGCTGTTGTCGTTAACAACAATGATTTCAAATTTTTCATTTGTGTTTTTTAGTGTCTTATAGGCTTTATCCAGCAGCTTGGCTAAATTTTTTGATTCATTATGGGCGGGTATTACAACAGAATACATAGTCTCACCTAATTGAAAAGCTGCTTGTTTTTTGAAACCCAATTTATCAGGCTTCTAATTCCATGTTCAGGCTTGATTTTCGGCTCCCATTTCAATAATTTTGCAGCTTTCGAAATATCCGAGATATACACTTTCTGGTCGGAAGGTCTCCAGCCGCTGAATTTTACAGCAATTTTTTTTTGGGTGACTTGTTTCAGAAGCTCAATAAGCTCCAATAAGGAGATTGTATGTGAAGCGCCGCCGCCGGCGTTTAAGACAGCTTCCCTTAAATTTGAGTCTATGAATTTGTCAAATAAATCAACCAAGTCACTTACGAAAAGGATGTCTCTTACCTGCTTGCCATCGCCATAAATTGTTATAGGCTTGTTGAGCAATGCTGCAATTATGAACCACGCAACCCATCCTTGGTCCTCAACTCCAAACTGCCTCGTTCCATAAATGCAGCTCATCCTAAAAACACCTGTCTTAATGCCGTATAGCTTTCCGTAATCTTGAGCGTATATGTCTCCTGTTAATTTTGAGCACCCATATGGGGTGTGCTCGCACAAGTCAATTGAAAAATCCTCTGAAACTCCATTTTGATATTTTTTTTCAAAAGCATATCTTGACTTTTCTTCGCTGATACTGATATTATTTACATTCTTGCCATAAACCTTGTTCGTAGAGCAGTAAAGCACTTTTTTAACATCATTTATCCGCGAAGCCTCCAGGACATTGAAAGTGCCAAGAGCATTAGTTTCAAAATCGCTTGCCGGGTCTCCGACAGAAACAGTAACTGCAGTCTGCGCAGCTGCGTGGACAATAATATCTGCATTTGCAGATGCTTTTGCAATCTCTTTAAAATTTCTTATATCTCCCTTAACCAATTTCACATTTTTGAACCTTTTCAAATAATTCCAGTTGTAATCAACATTTTTGATTGCTTTTTTTAGTAAAGCTGCCCTGCTCAAATTGTCAAAAACTACAACTTCACTGTTTTTTGCGTAAAACTCAGCGATATGGCTGCCTATAAAGCCAGCGCCGCCAGTAACAACAATCTTCATTTTTTTAAGTGCAAATCCCTGTACAATAATATGATTTCTTCAACTATATTAAATACAACCTTTGGCCTTGGAAAGTTGAAAAATCCGCCTTCGAAGACAGGCTGCCCAAACTTTCTCGGATAATGCCTTACACCTATCTCCTTGATTTTGAAACCGTGCTTTGCTGCCTTGGCTAAAAGCTCTGATGTTGCAACACCTGTAGAGCATATCAAGCTGATGCTGTTTATAACCCTTTTGTTGACGAGGCGGAATGAGCAGTCCAAATCACGCTCTTTTAGCCCAAATAAAAAACGCATAACCACATTGTAAACTTTTGAAACTAAAATCCTGGTAATGGGATCCTGTCTGTTAATCCTGTAGCCTGCAATAACATCATATTTTTCAATGTAAGGTAAAAATTTCCTAAAGTCCTTCAGGTCAAATTGGTTGTCAGAATCAGCATAAAAGATGTAAGGGTATTTGGCGTTTTCAAACCCCATAATGTTTGCGTAGCCGATGCCTTTCTTATTTATTGGCTGAATCAAAACCCTTATCTTTTTGTTTTTGCCTGCAAGTTTCCTGGCAATGCCTACTGTGCCGTCAGTCGAGCCTTCATAGACTATAACAAGGATCTCATATTCATTTGCCACTTGACTGAGGACTTTTAATGCGGAACTCAGCAATTTTCGAATATTCTTTGCCTCGTTGTAAGCAGGGAAAAACATTGTGATATTTGGCGTGGCCATTTTATATTGAGAAAAAATTGGGGTTATTTAAAGTTTGTTCAAAGTATGCGTAATAAAATAATCATAAGAAGCTTGACTATCTAATCCATAATCCTGTATTTCAAAAGATAGTACACTGCTTTTACCCCGTCTGTCCAGCTGATTTTTTTCCCCTCTTCAACGGTTCTTGGATTAAAGTCAATATCCACTTCCTTTATTTTGTAGCCTTTCTTCAGTATTTTTGCCGTTATTTCAGGCTCAAATCCAAATCCATTTGACTTTAGGTTTATTCCCTTAAGCACATTTCTTGCGAAAACCTTATAGCCTGTTTCCATGTCGGTTATTTTTGCCCCATAGAGCAAGTTTGTGAGCAAAGTTAGAAATAGGTTTCCGATATAATTAAGCTTGTACATCTTCTTCATGTTTTTCCTTATTGCTTTCAATCTTGAGCCGTAAACAACTTTTACATTGCCATGCATTATCGGGCTTAAGAGCTTTTTATACTCTTTAGGGTTATATTCCAAATCAGCATCTTGGATAAGAATTATGCTGCCAGTCGCATGCCTCAGCCCTGTTTTTATTGCAGCGCCTTTGCCCTTATTTGTTTCATGATAAAAGATCTTTATCGATTTTAATTTTATTTTTTTTAAAAACACTCTTGTCTTGTCGGTTGAAAAGTCATCCACCACTATAATCTCCTTTGCAATATCATTGAGCTTAACACAGTCTACTTTGTCGATAACTTTCAACAAGGTGATTTCTTCATTATATACAGGAATAATAATTGAAAGCTTTATCATATTACGGAAAAACTATAAAATATTTAAAAAATTATTGTTTTCTGTTAATTTCAAGAATTTTGTTTATCATTCCGGTTGTGGAGCAGCCTTTTACCATGGCAATTAGAACAAGCTTTCCGTTATTCTTCTCAACAACATCCTTTTCAACAATCTGGCTTATCTTATAATCGCCGGCTTTTGCATGGAAATCCGGCTTTATTTTGCTTAGCCATTCTCTTGGATCTTTTTCATCAAAAAGAAAGGCATAATCCACGCTTTCGAGAGCAGATAATACGGCTAAGCGGGAATCCTCATCGTTAATCGGCCTTTTTGGGCCTTTTATTTTTTTTACAGAAGAATCCGAGTTGACTCCGACAATTAAAATATCTGCAAGCTTCTTTGCGCCTTCCAAATATTTTACATGCCCAAGATGAAGAATGTCAAAAACTCCGTTTGTTGTCGCTATTTTTTTGTTTTGTGATTTTAGTTTTTGGACTATCTGAATGAGTTCTTTAAGTGTGGTGATTTTATTTTTGATTGGCATTTTTCAGAATCCATTTTGCAGCGTCCAACAAATCCTCTGCAAAATAATCCGGATTCATTGCATTTTTGTCGTCAACTTTATTTCCAGTCAGCACCTGAACTGTTTTGCATCCGGCGCCTTTGCCCATTTCAATGTCGCTTATTCTGTCGCCTATCACAAAGGACTTTTTAAAATCAATGTTAAACTCTTTTTCAGCCTCATCCAGGAATTTTTTTTTTGGCTTTCTGCACTCGCAATTGTCTTCCGGCTTGTGCGGGCAGAAATATGTTTTTTGAATTTTTATTTTGTTTTTACCCAATTCCTTGAGCAAATGCGTGTTGAATTTGTTAAAATCATTTAATGTAAAGTGACCTCTTCCAATACCGGACTGGTTGGATACAATAAACAGCTTGTAATCCTTCAATAATTTCAGCCCTTCAACTGCATTTGGAACTAGCTTGAATTCCTCAATTCTGTGGACAAAGCCAGCATCTTCGACAATAGTGCCGTCTTTGTCAATAAATACCGCTTTTGTCATAGTCTTGCAAGCCCCTCCATGATTTCTTCAACAGCAACAGAAGCAGTTCCTAATTTTCCCACCTTTATGCCAGCCGCGCTGTTGGACAAGATTGATGCTTCTTCTAGGTTTGCACCTGCAGCCAATGCAAGAGCTATTGTTGCAACAACTGTGTCGCCCGCGCCTATTAAGCTGTACACTTCCCTAGCTTTTGCGGGAATATGCTCAATGTTGAAATTTTTCTCAAATAGAGACATTCCTTCCTCTCCCCTTGTGATTAGGACATTTGCATTGAGGTATTTCACTAGTTTCCTGCCCATCTCTACAACAGCATTTTCACCACCATCCTCGATATTTGTCATTTCGCTTGCTTCCGCATTGTTTGGGGTGATCAAATCTACATTTCGGTAAAGATCCAGGTGTTTTGGCTTTGGGTCAACAATAACTAGCTTTTTATGTTCTTTTGCCGATTTAATGAGACCATTGCAGATCTCCGGAGTTATTACGCCTTTTGCATAATCAGAAATAACTATTGCATCTATCTCTTTGACAATTTTCCTTAAAAATAACATTATTGATTTTTCAATATCTTGATGGGCATGCTCTTTCTTCTCGTAATCAACCCTCAACAGCTGCTGATTTCTTCCGACAATCCTGACTTTTTGGGTGGTTGGCTTATCATTGTCTGTGAAAATGCCGTCAATGTTTATGCCTCTTTTTTTTAATTCATCCAAAAGAATGTTTTTTGGCTCATCATTTCCTACAATGCCCACCATAAATGCCTTTCCATTTAATGCTGATATGTTGTTTGCGACATTTGAAGCTCCTCCAGGCGCATAGGTCTCTTTTTGGACATGGACAACTTGAACAGGAGCTTCCGGGCTTATTCTTGAGACTTCCCCCCAGATATATTTGTCAAGCATAATGTCTCCTATAACAAGGATTTTTTTGCCTTTAAATTTTTCCAGTATCTTTAATAAGCGCTGTTTCATTTTTGTTTTATATTTTATCAACAATCATCCTATGGAGTGTTGGTACTGTTTTTTCATGCCTTTCAATTATAATAAATCCTTTTCCTCCCAGTGAAGTTGGTCTTTTAACAACATTTTCCCTTGGCCTGTAGTGGTCTATTATGTCAAGGTTTGCTGCTGTTATTTTCTCAACTTTATGTCCAAGGTTTCTCGCAATTGTCAATGCCTTTAAAAAAACTTCAGGCAAGATTACTGCGCACCCGACATTTAACACAACGCCATGCTCAAGCCTGCTTATGCTGTCTGCCAGGAGCTTAAAATCATGATAGCTTGTTTTTCCGACAGCAGCGCCGTCGCAGCTTGGATGCTGGTGGATTATATCTGTTCCAATTGCGACATGAACAGTTGCAGGGATATTTAATTTGTATGCATTCCACAAAATGCTGCACTCTTTGTTGGGCAGGTTCAATTCATTAATTTTCTTTCCGATTGCATAGCCCATTCCACAGTTGTAATTTGCGCCGCTTTTGACGGCATCATTCAAAATGCTTCCCGTTTCTTCAGTCATTCCAAATGTGCCGTCTTCAATGGTTTGCTCGACATACTCCGATGTTTCGCCAATTAATGCAAGCTCAAAATCATGAATTGGGCATGCGCCATTCATTGCAATATGGCTTATTGCGCCTTTTTTCATTAGATCAATAATAAGGAGGCTCATGCCAACCTTTATTACATGCGCGCCCATCATAAGGATTATTTGCTTTTTGCTTTTGTAAGCCGCAATAACCCTTTCAATTAATCCATCAAACTCTTTTGAATGAATGCAAACCTTTGAGTCTTCAGGCTTAATTAAATCGCTTAACTTTGCCTTATTTTTTCTCTGCTTTATAGAAATTGTTTTGATTTTATTGAAGTCGAGCATTTTGCTTCCCAAATAATTCTTTTTCAACTAACTCGCAAATAATATGCCCGGCCAGCATATAACCTTCTTGAATTCTCGGTGTATCGTCAGATGGTATTTTAAGGCAGATGTCTACTTTGTCCTTTAATAAGCCGCCGCTTTTGCCGGTAAACGCCACTGCAATCCCTCCCAATTCTTTGGCTTTTTCTATTGCTTTTATCACATTTTTCGAATTGCCGCTGGTGCTAATCCCTATAACTACATCCCCTTTCTTCACATGTGCTTCAACTTGTTTTTTGAAGACCTCCTCAAAACTGTAATCATTTCCGATAGCAGTAATGCTTACATTATCAGTTAAAGCCATTGCAGAAAGAGGCTTCCTGTCAAAATAATAGCGGGATATCAACTCTGTCGCTAAGTGCATGCTGTCAGAACAGCTGCCGCCATTGCCGAAAAAAATAACCTTTTGGCCATTCTTATAGCAGTTCACGATAATCTCGGCAATTTTTTTTATGGTTTCAGACTCAAGCATTAGCAGGCTTATAGTATCGCTGTGCTGCAGTATCCTCTGCCGTATTGCATTTTCCATTTTGGTATGAATATTTCATACTTTAATTTAACTTAATATATAAATCTTTCGTTTTTCTGAAATATATACTCTAAAATATAAAAATATATATAGTAATACTATTTCCTACTTCGTAGTACCATGAAAAAAGCCAAGATTGCAATATCGATAGACGCTTCTTTGCTGAAGATTGTGGATTCTAAGGTTGACTGCTCTGTAATCAGAAGCAGGTCACAAGCCATTGATTATTTCCTAAAAAAAGGATTGCAGGAGCAGTCAGTTGATTCAGCAGTGTTATTGTTGAAGGGAGAGCATCAGGTTTTCTCTTTAAAGGATGTAAACGGTTCATCCTTAATTAAAAATCAGATTGATTTTTTTTATAGATATGGAATCAAAGTGGTTTACATCATAACCCAGCACAGCAAAAATATCAATCTGCTTTTAAGCGAGATTTCGGATTCCAAAATAAAGATAGAAATTATAGAAAAACAGGCGAAAGGAAATGCAGATGCTCTGGAAGCTGTGAAGAAAAAAATCAATAAAAACTTTGTTGTGATGTCTGGAGACACATTAAATAATTTTGATTTGCTGAAAATGATAAAGAAGCACTTGGAATTGGAAAAATTAGCAACGATGGGATTAATGACAAGGGAAAAGACAAGCAGTTATGGAACAGCAATTCTTGATGGCGACTTAATCGTGGATTTTCAGGAGAAGCCAAAGCACTATTCCACCAACATAGTCAATGCAGGCATCTATATTTTTAAGCCAGAGATATTTGAATTATTTCAAGATGTTGTATCCTTGGAAAAAAATTTATTCCCTAGATTAGCAAGAATGAAGCAGCTAGTCGGATTTTTTACCTATGGGGAGTATGTGCATGTTGGAACTTGAGTTTGTTTTAGTCTTGATATTTTTTAATTTTATTAAACTTCATTAAATTTTTGTGCTAGAAGTCAGACTTTGATGTGTAAAACTTTATGTTTTTCATTGAATTGCACTCTCAATAACGAAAACGCAATATAAAAATTCAATCTACCCGCCGCCACTCATCCCACTACCCACCCTTAAATTGATAAAAATTACATATTCCAATGGATATCTCAAAAAATATTCAAATTAACAAAGAGAAATTTCTGAATCCATATCAAAAATTTAATAAAGACCGAAATGGTTTCTGAAAGACTATGGTGCTACAGGTTAATTTGAGTGTATTAGGTGTAACTAAATCACAAGTAAATGAGCTACTTAATGATTTAAATTCTATACAAGGGGTTAGTGCAAGACATTTAGAAACAAAAATAGAATTCAAAGAGATATGTGTACCTATAATCATAGAAATAGGTGGGGCAATAGTCATTGCGGTAGTGGCTAATTTGATTACTGACCGTATAAAGAAATTTTTTGATAAAGAAAAATCAATAGATAATGAACCTATCACTATAGAGTATAAAAATATAAATATTATTCAAGGAGACTCAAAAGAGAAAATAGAAAACAACGTTAATATTATTATAAATGCAAATGACAGAAAGAATTGAAACGACGGAACAAATTATTGATAGAATCACAGAAGATTTCTTTGAAGGTATGAGAGAGGGACATCAGCCATTGACATTAGAAAAAATAGATAGAGCGCCATCAATGTTTGGCCCACAAGAGTATGAATATATTATAGTAGATGAAAAGGGTATACCATCTGAGTTTTGGTTCAAAAAAAGTGAGGTTATTAAAGCATTAAAAAACAATAATAATGTTATCAAAGAGGCGTTTAAAGAATTAATAAAACATAGAAAAGAAACAATAAAAGAAGCTAAAATAAAGAAGAGATTGCAAAACTGAAAGATATTGAAGATAGAAGATTAATACGTGAAGAAGCAGAAAAAAGAGTTTATGGAAAAGTAACAGATAAGAAAAGATTAGCTATATCAGAAGAAGATAAAGAAGTGATCTTCAATAAATTTAATAACAAATGTGCTGTATGCAATAAAACAGAAGGGTTGCATATTCACCATAAAGATTACAATCCTTCGAATAATAAGCTGGATAATCTAATTGTATTATGCGGAGTTTGCCATAAAAAAATACATATGAAAGTAAGATAAGAGCTATCGATAAATCCTGCTCCTCTTATCAATCTTCTCAATATAAACCTTTGAAGAAGTATAATTCACAAAATAAAGTATCCTGTAATCTCCAACTCTCACTCTGAAAACTTTTATATCTTTGTAGCCTTCAACTCTCTCAATATCCTGCGGAAATGGATTCTTCTCGAGCTCGTTAATTCTATCAGATAGTCGCTTCAAAAGAGTTTTATCCTTAATAGATTTGAGAAATTTAAGTGCTGGCTTCTTTAATTCAGCCGAGAACATTTTACATTCCTAATTCCTTTTTTGCTGTTTTCCAAGAAACAAAATCAGAAGTATCGCCAGACTTTATTTTTAATATGCTTTCGCCTAATTGTTTTCTTTCCTCTTCTATTAGCTTTGTGTCTTCTATGTATTCCGTCAAGTAATTGACGTCTTTTCTTAATGTTTCTATGCTGTTTTTCATCTCTGTAAGTGTTCCTAAAATTTGCTTCTGAAAGTCCATTTCTGCCATAGGAAATATTCAATATAATAGTATATAAAAAACTATCGTTCGTCTAATACCGTTTTAATTCGTGCCTCAAATCCCCCTCCAATTTGCCCTTTCGCATATAGGAAAGTTTAAACTATCTTCTCAAGCTCCCTCAATACATCATCAACGCTTATATTCTTCATGCATTTTTGGTAGTCATTGCTGTTTCTGGGATATAGGCAGTCTGGAATCTCTCCTTTATGGACATTGATGCATGGGCTGAATTTGCAGTTATCTCCTTTGTATAGCCCGATATTCCCTTTTCCGTATGGTCCAAACCTTACTGGGAGATTTGGTCCAAATAAGCCAATTGTCTTAATACCTTGTGCAGCAGCAATATGCATTGGCCCAGCGTCATTGCCTATAAACAAATCACATCTGCCAATCAGATAAAATAACTGGGTTAGCGTGATTTTTCCACCTGCATTTATCGTTCTATTCTTATCCTCCATTATTTTTTGAATGCTGGTTATTAATTCGTCTTCATCAAGATTACCAACAAAAATTATCTTCGCATTGTTCCTTATTATTATCTCATCACAAAGCTCTGCATATCTCTCACAAGGCCACATTCTTGACTTCGCGGATTCGGCGGCGCCCGGGGCAACGCAGACCACAAAATCATTCGCCTTTATGCCCTTATTTTTTAAAAACTTGTTGACAATATTTTTGTCATTCCTGGAACAGCTTAGCCTCGGCAGCTTTTCAATATCATAAGCAATACCCAAAGCGTTTACTAAATCCAAAAATGTTTGTGAAGCATGCTGCCTGTCGTTGTACCTTACCTTGTTTGTGTATAATTTTGCTCTAGAATTATGGGAATAGCCAATTCTTTTCCTTCCAACAAAAAAAGAGATTAATGCTGAAATATTTAGGTATTCTTCCATATCTATAACCAAATCGTATTTCTTAAAATTCTTTAACATAAACTTGGATATTGAAAATGGGTTTAGTTTTATTGAAATAGTGTTTGTTATGATTTTATTGCTGAAATAAACGTCCTTATTTCTTGATGTGGCTAAAACATCTATTTTTGCACTTGTAAACTTCTTTCTTAATGCTTCGATTGCCGGCAGTGTCAAAATGGTTTCTCCTATGCCCCAAAGCTGGATTACCAAAATTTTGTCAATTTTTTGATTATATAAACCCTTATGCTTTCTGAACAAACCCAAAAAGTCGCATAAAAGGCTGCCTAAGAATCTGTCAATGGTTTTTACAATGATTACCATTTCCAGAAGTAATCAAATATATTATTTAAATATTTAGAAAATGTGTAATGCTTTAGTATCTTGAAGCACATTTTGTATAATGAATTTTTAGGATTTCAATCCTCCTTCGGCAAAATTTAGTGCTCGGCTTTTTTGTCTGCCACTAAAAAAGCCTCGCCAATATATTCATTGTTTATCAAATAATTTCGAGGCGGAAATTAGTGGCAGAGACAATTTCCACCGAGACTAAAATTTGTCGCGAAGCGACGGATTGAAATTTAGTTTCATGATGCTAAATAATAACGAAAATGTATAGATTCCTGTTTTACGCCCTTATGAAGTAAATTGCAACGTGGTTGCCGAAAGCAAAGTTTTTGAGTCGGCCGTTAATCAAGAACAAAGTTCAATCAAGTAGTAGAATAAAGGGCAAGAATTGTTTAGTCATAGAAATATTTAAATAGTTAAACTATTTAACTGTTCAACAGGTGATAAATATGGGAGAAAACGACATAGAACTTGTAAAAATGTCGGAAAAAGGTCAGTTGGTTGTACCTCAAGAGATTAGAGAAATGTCTAATTTAACTCCTGGAGAAAGATTTGTAGCTTTTCCAATACAGAATGGGGTTTTATTTAAGAAAGTGGAGATACCCAAGGTTAAATTAGATTTTGAGGCTTTATCTAGAGACATAGAATTGCAATTCAAAAAGAACAAAATAAAAAAAGGTGATGTTAAAGAGGCCATTGGATGGGCAAGAAAAAGATAGTCATTGATACAAATAACTTGATTTCTGCTTTAGGTTGGGAGGGCAAATCTAAAGATTTATTTCATAAAGTTATTGATAAAGAATATGCCTTATTTATTTCTATCAAACAAATTGCAGAATTAAAAGAGGTAATGAACTATCCTAAATTTAGTTTTAGCGAAGAACAAAAAAGGAAGTTTTTAGAAATTCTTTTTGAGATTGCAACAATTGTTGACACAAAAACTAATCTTAATGTGGTAAAAGAAGATCCAGATGATAATATTTTGCTTGAATGTGCTACCGAAACTAATGCTGATTACATCATTTCTGGTGATAAACATTTGAAGAGATTGAAAGAATTTGGAAGAATTAAGATTATTTCTGTAAGTGAGTTTTTGAAGTTGGAATAAGAACGAAGTTCAATCAAATAAAAGAATAAATGGCGGGAATTGTTTTCTTGCCCAATCGCAAATTAAGCCGACCCAAAAATTGGGTAGAACTACCTTCTGCGCTTTTTAATAGCAATTTCTCTTACCACTGCCTCAAGCTGGTTTTGATTCTTCCTTGCGATTGTGTAAGTATAAAACACAGCTGCAATCAAAAAAAGGAAGCCGCTTATTATCAGCAAATCAAGGGCCCTTAAAAAACCGCCAATCCTGACTACAGGGTCCAACAAAAAAGGGAACAATCCAATTAAAATAATAAGCATCCACACGAAAAGCCAAAAGCCGAATTCCTTTTGCGTAAACTCCCTTCTTTTATATTTTAAGAATGAGTAGTAAATCATAAACACTCCAAACAATGAGCCAATTATCTGTATTCCGAGTATCTTAGCCATTTTTTCACCTGTTGTTAAACAGTTTCCACCAAAACATGTTTAAGACTATTTTTATCCCGTCTACAATTGTTGTTCCTTTATACTTATCAGAATAGATTGTTTCAATAGGAATCTGCACATATTTTAACCTTTGCTTTCCTGCTTTCGATATCATCTCTGACTCCATTGAATAATCAGAGGCGTTCCATCTGATTTTCCTGTATGCGTCCTTTGAAAAAGCCCTAAAACCGGATTGAGTATCCTTCAGCCTAACGCCATATAAGATTCCTGCAACATTCGATATGAACCAGTTGCCAAAGCGGAGAACCAATGGCATCTTTCTGCTGGCCTTTCTATAGCTAAACACGATATCGCATTTATCTAATTTTTCTATAAATCTCGGTATGTCTTCAGGATCGTGCTGGGCATCTGCGTCCAATACAACCATGAATTTCGCATCTTTCTTAATTGCATAATCACAGCCGGTTTTTAATGCAGCACCTTTGCCCAGGTTTAATATATGCTTCAGAACAATAGCGCCTGCACTCTCCGCCATTTCCTTTGTATTGTCCTTGCTGCCATCATCAACAACTACAACATTTCTTATATGCTTTTTAGTTTTTTTGATTATTTTGGCAATGTTTCTTCCTTCATTGTAAGCTGGAATTACAGCCCAGATTTTGTTTGTTTTCATTTAAGAAAATTTATTGTATTTTTATATAATTAAAAATATTATCTCTGTTTGAGATAACTTTTATTTTAAGATTTGTCAAACCTTTAGGAATATCAAACACAATTTTTCCTTTTTTTACTATGCCTGGATTAATTGTATCAAAAATTATTGCTTCAGGTTTTACATCATAATATTTTATATCAGCACTAAATTCCCTTCCTTGATTATCAATTAATTCAATAAGAGAATTTTTTAATAATTGAGCTGATGTTCCAATGTTTTCAACTTCGACATCTAAAATTAAAAATTCACCATCAGCTTCTCTACTGATATAATCACCAATTTGTGATTTTTTTGTAAAGTTACTAAATTTCCATTTAAAATCTCCAGCTACAATTTCATCGCCTATATTGAATATTGTTGGTACATACTCTTTAGAAATGTTGGTTAGAGATTCCACTTCTTTGAATTTTCTTAAATAATCTACATATTCCTGAACTATTGTCTCGTTTTTCCCTTCCCAATCCACTTTATAAATATAGATGTTTGTTCCTGTCAGCCCAGTTTCATGCTTGAACAATTTAAAGTACTTAAGCCCATGACCTTGCATTTTATACATCCTTATGAACATGCTTCCTGTTAGCTCTTTGCTTGATATCACGGCCTCAAGAAGCATGTCATTTCTTGGGATGATTGTCAATCCAAAATCAAGGGTATCGCCGTTAAACTCTTTCTTAATCATGCTTTCTTTAGTTGTAAAGGCAGCAACTTTAGGCCTTACAATTCCTTTCTGACCAATTCCAAAAACATCGTAATTACTTAGATTTATTTGCAGTCCGTTATTGCAAACATATAATCCAGCATCATTTTTGCTGCAGCCCATAGTTCCTCCATAGCCTGGCCAAGGAGCAACCCATGAGTTTGCATCCCTGTCATTAGAAATAGATTGAATTTCAAAATAAATGCTTTCTGCCTTTTCCCTTGTGTAATTGAATTTATTCATCATGTATTCAATGCCTTGTTCCTTTTGCATCTTTTTTGCATTGAACCATATGTCTGCCCTTTCAAAATTCCAGCTTCCGAAGTGGGACCATACTCCGCTTTTGCCGCCGTCCATATCCTGCCTGCTTGTTGACATATCATTGGATGCAATCAAAAAAGCCTCGGGCGGACTGCAATGGGTGTTAGCAACAACTTCTTCAACTTGTTGGGGTGCAAGGCCATAACCAGCAAGCCTTTTGCTGGCTTCCTTCTTGTCCAACTCAATTATCTCCTTTACTATTTTCAGAGACTTGATTAGGTCGTTGTTGATTCTTGACAGCACAACTGTAGCATTGTTGTGGCCGCAGTCAAGCATCCTGATTATGCCAAATGCTTCCTTCTCGCTGTCTGTCATAAATAATCTTCCAACCCAGTGGGCAGCAGCATCAGTTTGGGTAGTGCCGTCAAATGTTACAGGCCTTTCAGCGATTGCTTTGAAATGATGTCCGAAGTCCCACCAGGATGTTATAATTGCATTCTCTTTAGAATTTTGCTTTATTGAAATTAGCGTATTATACCAAGCATCATTAACTATTGGTATGTCGTTTCTTGCATTGCTAATTGCGCCCCTTATAGGATTAATGTAAACTAAGAGCATCAAAACAATTAAAATGCTGCTGCCTATCACCTTATGAATTCTGAGTTCGCGTGTTGCCAATTTTGTGGCGTATAAATAAGTTTTACCAAGTGCAACACCGAATGCAACGCTGAACGCTGGTGCAAGCAAGAGTGTAAATCTAATGCCCTTTATGCTGGCAAAAACAGTCGATATAACCCAAAGGGATAAGAGTATGGAGAGCTTAAAATCATAAGACGGGTCCTTTCTGTACATAGCAATTAAAATTCTCAATAGAATTGGGATTACAATCCAGGCTATAAAAGTGAAAACGCCAATTGTCTTGTACAATGCTGGACGCTGCGCCCCTACTCTTATAAACAAAATGCTGTAAAAAACAGCAGTAACGAGTATATATGTAAAATCAAATTTTTGCAGACCCTCGATTCTGGATATAGAAAGAATCAAGCCAAGCAGACTAATAAAAAAAAGTGACGGGCCTCCCATGGAGTTGACGATTTCGTCAATAGCCCCTTCATTCAGCTCTGCAACAGTTGTTAGCACATTTGGCCATATGTAAGGAGTTACAGGTGCCTTAATTGATTGAAAGCTCAAAGGGCCGAGAAAGCTATTTTTAAAATCAAACCAGCCCGAGAACAAAATGGCAAATGCGGCTGTTGAGAAAAAATAAACAACGCCAAATATAATGATATTCCTCAAAACCCCGTCAGAAAAAAACAGTCTTATATCATTCTTTATTTTGCCAAATTTAGAAAAGACTATATACAAAGAAGTTAATGCTATTGTTCCCAGCAAGAAATCAAAAATATACCACCAACCACTCCAGGCAGTAGTGTAAAGCCCAGTAAAAAAACCTGCAATAATGGTCAGAATACCTACTTTTAAGGTAGTTTTGGCGCTTATGCTGATTAAAAACACCCAGGTAATAACAAGAGGAAAGAAGATTACCCACACATCATTATCAGGATGCAAGCTTCTTCCTAAAAAAGCGGCGTTCACAGCCATTATTAATCCGGCAAAAAATCCTCCTAAATTTCCAGCAATTTTTCTGGCAATTAAAAAAACAAGCAGCACGCACAATGCAGAGAAAAAAACAGTGTGATAAAACATCGAACGCATCAAACTTAGGTCTGGAACAAAAAAATTAAGTATCTTGTAAAAATAGGCGAGAGAATATGGATGAAACATGTCATCTAACACAAATCTTCCTACGGGAGCTAATTGCAAAGTATCAAACGGAGTTGGCTTTTTTATACTACCGCCGCCTGGGACGGGTTTGCCTTCCTTTAATGTATCGCCTGGATGACCGCGCTCGATAATATTCTTTGCATATCTGGACCAGTAGTACGGATCTATATCCGGCATGTACTTCTCTTGCTTTTCATCTTGGTAGAATGCCTTAAAGAACTGGGATGTTTGTCTTAGCTGATTGCTTATCTCCATCTCTTGTCCAGCATACTGCCCCGTTTTGAATACGTATTTTCCGCTTTTTATGGATTTAGCCAGCTCTGTATTTAATTGGAAATTTTTATTTGAATCAGGCAAATTTGGGAACCTCTGGTTAATGTCAGCCCTCAAATCAGTTCTAATAATGTTTATTACACTGTCCCTCGCCCAATCATCGGTAAACAGCAGGAATCCAGCTTGCATTCTTACGTAGATTGCAAGAATCACCGGAATTAGTGCAATGAAAATAATCCCATACTTTTTGAAGAATTCGGCAATTTTGCTCCAGTTTAAGGATAATTCCTCGTCAGTGCTTGAAATACCCTTTTCAGACTTGAAGAATTTCTTAATTTTGCTGAAATCAAATGACATATCTATGCTGTCGTCGTCCTTCTTGGCTGGGTGATGACCTTCAGCTTCTGCATCACTTGGAGTATGGCTTTTAAAGAAATCCTTAATCTTGCTGACATCTATTGATAACTCATCACTTTCTTTCTTCTCCTCTTGTTTTGGAGTATCTTCTATTTTTGCCTCTTCCTTCTCTTCTTTTGCAAAAAACTTTTTTATTTTGCTAAAGTCAATAGATATATCTTCATCTTCTTTTTGCTCCATAAATACAAAGCCACCTCAAAAAAAGGTAAATCTTAGTTTTTAAAAAGCTTTTGTTAAGCAAAAATCATTTTTGAGAAATACAAAAATCTCGGCTCTTTTAGCAATAGATTTGCAATCAGAGGAATTGGCGTATCCCTGTCGTATTTCTTCAGCACTCTTCTCACCTTTTTCTGGCTCATCAAGTTTAGCAAAATATTATAATCCCTATCTGTAAATTTGTTTAGAATATTCCTTATCTTAAGGTGCAGAAAAAGCTCCCTTCCGGAGCGTTTTTTAAATTCCTTATTGTAGTTTTTGCCATTGATGATGCAGTCACATAACGTTTGTGCTGCTTTGAGTGAAGGGATTATGCCTCCGCCAGTTGTAGCTTTAACTTGAGTGGCAGCATCCCCAATCAAATAAACATTTTCTTTTTGAAGCCTTCTTTTTGGATTGTATAATGGTATCAATCCAGATTCCCAGCATAAAACATCTTTTTTTCCCGTTCTTTGCTTCATAAATCTATAGAAATATTCTCGTGCATTTTCAAGGCAGCCTAAGCCTATCCTCGCGGTATCTTCAGATTCTGGAACGCACCATCCAAAAAAATTGGGAAAATCGCTGCCAAAATATGTTTCAAAAGAGCTTGTATCCATGCCTAGCTTTACCTTTGCCTGCATTCCAATGTAGTTTTTTGAGTCAGAATCGATGCCGGCAGATTTTGCAACTGCGGAATATGGTCCGTCAGCACCGACGATAGCCTCTGTTCTGACTTCTTTAATTTTATTGTTTTTTTTGTCTTTTACTTTTATCGAATGGCTTCCATTAAGCCCCAAGAATTGGTGGTTAAGCAGGATTTCAGCTCCGGCATCTTGCGCCATATCGGCAACAAATCTGTCAAATTTATCGCGCCACATCACAATCTCGTCAACGTTAAGTGTTATTTTGTTGTTTTTGCTGACAACAACCACTTTGTCAAGCCTTTTAGCGATGACTTCCTTTTTAAGCCTAAAGAATTTTTCTATCGAACTGGTGACAATGCCTGTGCATTGAACTGGAGAGCCAATAGTGTTATGTTCTTCGAAGACTTTTACCTCTCTGCCTTGTTTTGCAAGCAAATAAGCAAGATAAGTTCCAGCAGGGCCAGCTCCAATTATTGTTATCATGGATTATAGCATCCTTAGCAGATTTAAATAGGTAATGCCTATTAAGCCCTCATTTGTATCTACTCTCTAATAACGAAAACTTTAAAAAGAGAGGTATATTACTGCGGTACAAATGGGTAGGATATAACCTACCATACACGTTGGGTGGAAGTTTAATGAGAAAAAAAATCTTTGTATTCCCGGTATTATTGCTTGCATTTGGAGCTTTGCTTAGCGGTTTCACTTATGCATTTGATATTTCCATAGATAGGGTCACCATCAACGGAAATGTAGTTTCTGAATCAGGAACAAATCTTATTGATGATGCCAATTTCTTCTCGGTTGCAGTTGAATATACAGCCTTGAGGGCTTTGAATAATGCTCATGTTGAAGCAGTCTTGAGAGGACAGCGTTCTGGAAACACAATTTCCGACTCGACATCAACATTTAGTCTTGCCGTTAACCAAAAATCGGTTAATGTTTTAAGATTGGCGTTGATTGACGGGTTGAAAAGGGAAAATGAATACGACTTAACCATAAACATCCTGGATGGAAGAGGAACCTTGGAGCAAAGGACTTACGCCATTAGGACTAGGCAGACAATCAGTGCAGGCCTTGACGTTTCAATAGACAGGGTACGGCTAAATGGGCAGATAGTCGCGCCTTCAAGAACAAATTTCATTAACAAAAGCAATTTTTTCGATGTTTTGGTTGATTTTACGGCACTTGAGAATCTTGAAAATGCAAGGATTGAAGCAATTTTAAGGGACACTGCTAGCGGCACATCTGTTGCAGACGCTACAGCGAATTTTAATTTAGAGTCAGACTCAAGCTCATCAAAGCTGTTGAGGCTTACCCTCTTGGACAGGCTTAAGGACAGCAGCTCTTTTGAATTGACAATAAAAGTTATAGATACAGAAAGAAATCTAGCAGAGCAAACTTATGGAATCAGAACCAAAAACGGAATTTCGGCATTCGGCGCCAGAGGCGTTTTTGATGTGTCAATCGACAGGGTGCAGGTCAATGGAAAGGCGGTTGCGCAGTCAAGAACTAATTTTATCGAAGAAAGCAACGATTTTGACGTGTTAGTCGATTTTACAGCGCTTGCTGATTTAGAAGACGCCCATGTTGAGGTTATATTAAGGGATTTTAGAAGCGGAACTGTGGTGGCAGATTCCACTCCAATTTTCGATTTGCAAAGTGATTCAAGCTCTTCAAGGTTGCTGAAGCTGGAATTGCTTGATAAGTTAAAGGACAGCAACTCATTCGAATTAACAGTAAAGATTGTTGATGCGGAAGGCAACTCTTTTCAAAAAGTATACGGTCTTGCAATGGAAGACAATGGCAAAGAAGGAATTGCAAGAGGACTGGATATATCAATAGATAGTGTTGAGCTGGAAAGCCAAGCCTTGGCAGAAAACGAAAATAACTTTGTTGTCATAGGTAACAACCAAAAAGAGCTTGATCTGAGTGTTAAATTAACCTCGCTTGATAATGTGAATGATGCCCATATAGATGCAGTCCTTGCCTTTGAAAATGGCGATGTGGTTGCTGATGCCACAGCAACCTTTGATGTGAATAAAAATCAAAATGCCGTCAGGAAGCTGGAGCTTCCGTTAATTGGGAGTTTCGGGCAAAACAGCTTTAAGCTTAAAGTCAGGATTATCGATGCAGAAGGCGATTCTGAAGAAAAACTGTATGGATTAAAAATAAGCCAAAAAAAGTTTCCATTCATAATGAGCAGCATTTCATTAAGCCCTGAAGATAATATTGAGGCAGGCAAAAACCTTATTGTGAAATTGCGCTTCAAGAACCTCGGAGTTGTACCGCTTGATGGCATTAATGCAAAAGTAAGCATCCCAGAGCTTGGAACTTCATCAACAAAGTTTGTTGATAACATGAAGAATAGCGGCAAATTTTCTGATGTAAGTGAAGACTTCATCATTAAAATCTTGGATAATGCCGAAACAGGCACTTACACTTTAAAGTCAGAAATATCTTCCCAATTTGGACCCGAGAGCGAAGAAAAAGAAATGCCCATATTTGTTCTTGGCAAAGAGGAGCAAAAAAAAGAGGTTGTCAATGAGAAGCTTGTAATTAATGTTCCAATAGTTAAGCAGGACATTAAAAATGACGGAAGTGAAGTGATATACCCTCTGGCACTGACAAATCAAGGTCGTGACACAAATGCGTACACAATATTGCTTGATGGTGCAAACTGGGCTGGATTAAGACTCGCAGAGTCCAATATGGTAGTTCTAAAACCAAAAGATTCCAAAACAATTAATGTATACGCTTCCTCAAAAGGAAACACAATAGGCGAACAGATATTTTTAGTCACTATCAAAAGCAATGGAGAAGTTTTAAAGGATATATCATTAAAAGGCAATGTCATTGAAGTGAGAGGACTTTTGGCTGCCAATTTAAAGCATATGTTAGAGTTAGCCTTGATCGGATTTGCAGTTCTGCTTGCCGCAATTGGCATATTCATCGGAATCAAGAATTACATTCAAGGCAATAGCAGGGTAAGCGAAGAAATACCAGATCAGGAGCAAGGCGAAGCTTATTACTGACTTTCACGATGATGGCAAAAAAGATGCAGGTGTTTTTTGTATTCTTGCTATTGGCCAGTCTTGCTTATGCTCAGGGCTACGAATTGCACTCGGGAAAATTCCAAGAGCTAAAAGAAGGCAATGAAAAAATTGAGTTTGAATTCTACAATGGAACTTACAGCATTTGCGAGAGTGAGCAGAGGACAATTCCCATACTGGTGGTGAATAAAAACGAAATCACAGATAAATATTCTTTGGAATCTACAGGAGCCAGCTGGATAAACCTGGGCGTTAAGGAGTTTTCGCTGCCAAAAAGGCAAAGCGGAGTTGTTTCGCTGAACTTATACCCCGGTCAAAATACTAATGGCAGGCACACCATTAAGGTTTTGGGATTGTCATTAACAGGAAACGTCAAGAAAGAGCTAATCTTGGATATAAATGTTGAGAAATGCTATGCCCTGAATTTAAGGCTGGACAAGGAAGAGGACAAGGTTTGCGGTGGGACAAAAAAGCAGTATAACGGAGAAATACTAAATGCAGGAAAACAAGAAGACGCAGTTGAACTGGCAGCAAGCGGGCAAAATTGGATAAGCATTGATAAAAATACATTCTTAATTGCTCCAGGCGCAGCTCAAAAATTCAGTTTATATGCTGAACCGCCTGCAAGCGCAAAAGGGCTTTTTATCCTAATCCTGAACTCAGCAAGCAAGAAGTTGCCGTTGGTAAATTCAGAGAAAAAGCTAACCATCGAGGTTGTGCCTAAATATGATTGCTATCAAGCTGAAGTCATAACAAAAACAAAAATAAAAAATTATTATTCAGATGAATATCTCCCAATAAAGATAAGGAACAGAGGAATAAAACAAGCGGACTATGAAATTAGTTTGGAAGCGCCAAGCTGGATTTCAATCGAGCCAAAGCAAATAATCATAAATCCAGAGCAGCTTGGAAGCTTAAACCTGAAATTGAGCCCTGATGCTGAAACTCCTGAAGGAACTTATGAAGCGAAAATTAATGCAAAGTACGAAGACATTGATTATTCTAAGCAAATTCATGTTGTTTTAGGCAAAAACAGGTTTTCAAAAATAAAGTCATTTTTTGTTTTTTATAAATACTATGCCTATTCCATTTTGTTTATATTAGCTATATTGTTAATTTTAAGACGAAAAATATCAAATAGGATAATAATAAAGTATAAAAATTACAAAACCCGGCAAGCCAGGTTAAAGGGTTTGAAGGCTGCAAGAAAGGCAAGGCAATTAAAAAAGAAATTGAAAGAGATTGAAACTAAAAAATAAAGATTAAAAAACAAAATACATCAATGTTATTTTTTTCAATCCAACAGTTTGATTTTCCACTCACAAAAAATTTGTAAAGACTTATTATGCTTATTTTATAGTCGGAATTTTAATTTCAATAATTATAATTCTATTAACTGAATTCTATAAACCATTGTTTAGGGTATTGAAGAGTTTAAGGAAATAAAAAAGAAAAAATAAAGTGGGGACGCTGGGACAGTCAAAGGCACAGTTCCCTAAACCTTATTTGAATTTCTGCTGATTTTAAGTCAGTCCCAGATTAGCCGGTATCGCCATAAATTAATTCATCGTCTTCAGACTCATCGCTCCGTTTTTGACGACTGGAGCCGGCGATAATAGCCAGGTTGTACGGATTTAAAATCCATTATACGACGTCCCCGCTGTAATCCAATGAAATATGCTTTTTATTTAAAGATTATTGTTTTATTTTAGAATAAATACATTCTCTAATTTTTCAAAGTGACTATCGCCAGTTATTAAAGTCGCATAGTTTAGCTTAGCAGAGCAGTAGATCAAGCTATCTATAGTATGCAGATTGTATTTAAGTGATAATTCAACAGCACCAGCACATACTTTTTCGTTTATTTCTATTAACAAACTCCTGTTTTTTAGAAATTTTAAGAATTCTTCAATCTTCGCACTGCCAATCTTTTTCTTTAGCATATTTCTTTTAATTTCAAAAATTGACAAAACAGAAGTCAGCAGCAGGTGTTTGCCTTCTTCTATAAAGTTCTTGCCCAAATCATTTTCCGCCAGAAAATAAGACATCCATGCAGAAGAGTCTAGTAAGATACGCTCACTTATCACTTTCGTCTCTTAACCCCCTCAATATGTTTTTCATGCTTTGTTCTTTTCCCAGAGCACCATACATTGATTTTTTCATACCGCCTTTTAATATTACATTTATCACTTCGTCATAGCTGTCGGCATTCAAACTATTTTTGAAGCGTCTCAACAATTCCAATGTTTCATTATCAACTTGTATTGTAGTCGGCATTGTCTATAGTACTATAGACTTATAGATTTAATATATAAACTTTTCTATTCTTGACCTCAAAACTTGATTTTATCTCCTATTTCAGTTCTAGTTTTTTTAATTGTGCCATTCGGCAATTCAATTGCATACATTGCCTTTCTCCGTGACGTATAGAAGGCAAATGGCTTAAAATTCTCTTTCTTGTCGACAACAATTAGGTTTTCATCTAGAAATAAGACATCAATTGGATAAAAAACGAAGAGCATGTGCAGAGCGATTACCTTTTCTTTGCGGAATCTGAAAATTAATCCCTTGTGCTGCCTTTTTGAGAACATTAAGCCAACAAACTTTGAAAAAATATCGTCAATAAAAACAGGGCTTTTTGAGACAATCTCATTTTTTGTGGCATTTTTGATTGGCATTTTCAGGATTTATATGTTTTTGTAACTTACCTTCTAAAATTCCATATAAATATCGAAAAGTTTAAATATTTTCTATTTTTTAGGATTTTAGTGGGTTTCGCAATTTGAAAATTAATTTGCCCAAAATCATGGCATGAACGCTGAGTACACAGCTTAACCAAACGCTTAACCAAAACATTTAAATATATGTTGCCAAACCGATATTGTTTAATTTAGCCACATAAAGGAAGGATTAGCCACATAAAGGAAGGATTAGCCACATAAAGAGAGGAGTGATAATGAAAAAAGAGGGTTCAATAGGCTTTTTTAATTCTGAGGATGGCAAAGTAAATATAATGCTGTTTTTTTCAGTAATTTTAGTTTTCATTTTCAGCATGGTGTTTGCCGAAGCCATGCAGGTGACTTTATTCACTCCGGGCAATTTTACATTTAATTCTTCTGACAAGAGTACTAGAAATATCACTTTCATATTTAGCTCAAATTGGAGTTTTGGCGGCGCTGATCCAAGGCCTACTGAAAATGTAAGTAATTGTAGCTTGTTTGTGAACAGCACAGATGCTGTAATACCCTATGGAGTATTTGGAAATGCAACTACAGATGGGACGGGAAATACAACCAATATTGCTGGCTTGATAAATGGTTCACAGGCAAAAAGTTATATACAATTCAATTTCACTAAAGATGGAAACTATACATATAGCATTGGTTGCTTTAATAATACAAATTCATCCTCCCCTAGTATTTTAACTTTTGCCACAGGCAACTTTTCTTTCTTCCTTGATGCATCACCACCATTCTTTAACTATTCAGCCACCAATGAAACCTTAAATTTCTCATCTGCAGCAACTAGAGATATAACTTTTAAGCTCAACGACAGTCCATATGATTCCAGCCAATTCTCCTTTGGCATGAATTTTACTGCTAATTGGTCTATTAATATTAGTATATTCTTAGGAAGTACGAGGCAATTAACTTATTCGTACATTCCAAATGGAACAGGTGCTTACGACTCCAATTTGACTTGCACAGGGGCCACTGCCAATATTACTAAGCAGGCCTTGACTTGTAATGCGTCGTTTGCCTTCACCAGCAATGGCACTTATACAATTAATATGTCAGCTGCGGATGCTGGTGCGGCATTTACGAGCACATCTAACTTTAACCATTCACTTAGGTTCATTACAGTTGACAGGATACCGCCTGTCTTGACAGCACTTAACTTTTCTAATGGCTCTGCATATGATGCAGGATCTTTAGGCGGCAACACTCCAGCAACCGTTCCAGCTGGTGGCGATGGGACGTGGGCTCAAGGAAGAAAATTATTTGCGCTCGCAAACTATTCAGATAACTTAACGCGACTACTCGACGCATCATTACAGTTTTATAATGCCACCCTTGGTAACTGGGTGACAATAAACACAACTACCGACCCCAATAACGAATATAACCTTACCAATCGTGGAGGAATAGGAATGGCTAATCTCACTTTCACGGTGCCCACAGGCCATAACGAGTTTGAAGGCAGAAACATAAGCTTTAGGATTTTAGTTAATGATACTCTTGGCAATGTGAATAACTCAAATTCTGTCAGAAACATTACAATACAGATTAACGACACAATGCCTCCTATTGTTAGCATAAATGGCACTCTTAGCGTAAATGGGCTTAACACAACAAACACAAGACCAAACATAAGCTGGTTTTTAAATGAGCCAAACCAGTTGACAAGCATAAACGTGAGCATTGATGGTATTGCAAAATCAGGGACAGGGATTGATAGCTGTAAGAAATCCGCATTCTTTGAGAGAGAAGTAGGTGATAATAATGTTGAAGGTTATAGAAACTTTTCATTCCAGATATCTGAAACGTCAGGCTGTCCATTGGGAAATGGTACTCACAATATTACAGTGAAGGTGATTGATAGTTGGAATAGGGCTAACGAAACATCCAATCTGTTTACAATTCAAAGCGGAAGTGTACCTGGTTTGGTGTTTAGAGGAGTAAATAAAAGCAGTGCGAGTGCTGTTAACAATACGAATATGACATCTCTTCAAGGAGTTACCTTCTATGGCTTTGGAGGCTCTGTAAGCGTTGCCAACATTTCATATGTGTCAAGCTGTAATTCATCATCAACTGTATACTTCTCTAATGACACTGCAGTTTACCCATTAAACGAGTCATCATGCCCGACAGAATCAGGTAACAGAACTCTGACAGTTACTTTAACAGATACAGCTGGCAACTCCAATACAACAATATATACGTTCAAAGTTGACAATGTTGCGCCATCACTAGTAGTGCATACTCCATCAGAAGGCCAGATTTTTAATAATTTAACGCATATCAATGTATCAGCATTCGATAGTGAAAGCCAAATCGATTCAATTGGATATTATTTAGATCAGTCAACCGTGTTGAGCAACTTCACTATCAAAAATGCAAGCAGCTTAACAGGGAGCTTTGGACAGAATGCATCACTTATCAACAGGTCATTTAATTTAACACCTGGCAAGCACACAATTAAGATATCGGTAAATGACACACTGGGTAATACCAAGAACAGTAGCCTTATAACCATTAGGGTTGCAGGCAACATAAAGCTTATGGAAATGAATAGGAGTGCAGAATCCTACATCTCTAATGTATTTGGTCCTAACTTGACTAATGTATCCATTAGAGTAAGAAATGGTCTTGGCGTATTTGAGGATGCCGCAACCCAGGATAATGAATCATCCGAGAACTTTTATGAAATTTTGTATACTGTAAATAATAACAAGACAAACATCTCAATTAAAGACTTTAATGGCTCAGACGCCAACTGGGATAAAATAAACTTTACATTCACCCTAAACCAAACCACTACTGATAGCAGCTTGGTGTCAAATCTGCAAGAGAATTGGTCAAACAAGGTAATAGCAAGGGTATTTTTTAACAACAGTATTGAGGAATTCCTTCCAAGCAATGACTCTTACTATGGAGTTGTTGAGTGGCCATTAAACATTTCATGGAATGGCACTGGCACAGCTCAAGAGTTCTGGTGGATTTCTGATGAATCCAATCAAAAGGTTAGGATAAACATAACCAATTGTACAGCAGCCTTCACAAGAACAACAACAATTCCATGTTGGAATTATTCAAAAAACAAAATAGGCGGAACAATAATCTTCCTGCCTCACTTTTCAGAGGTATATGCCATTAATGATTCGTCTGCGCCTACCATTAATGTGACAACGCCATTGTCTATCCAAACAGTTGGCAGTTTTGTTCCTAATACCACAGTCTCCCAAGATGCTAGTGAGTGCTTACACTCAATTAATGGTACAGTGGCCAATGTGACAATGACTAAAAGTGGAGCAATATGCACCGCACCAATTATAAATTTCAAGTATAATGCCAGTCTTATATTTACAATCACTGACTTAAATGGTAACATAAATAGGTATAACTGGACGTTTAATGTGACGGATACTGCAGCCCCAAATACTCCAAACAGCTCCAGAGTTTCGGTAAGTGCAGATTCAACTACAGCAACAGTCACTCTAAGCGGGTTCAACGAAACAGTTAACGCAACAGTGCAAATTGCCAATGGCAGTTCAATTTCAGCTGGTATGCAGACTGATTTTGATACATCACAAGCAGTGTCTTTAAGCGGATTAGTTGCAAGCACTACCTATAACTTCAACGTAAGTGTATGCGACTTTAATGGCAATTGCGCAGTTAACAGTTCTGAACTGTTCTTCACGACAGCAGCAGCTGCAGCTGCTACAACGACCACAACCACCACAAGCTCATCTAGTGGTGGTGGAGGAGCAGCGGTACCAAGCACTGAAGTGGCATCAACAGCAAGAAGATGGGATACCTTAGAAGCTGGCTCAAGTGCAGTATTGAGCGTAAACAGCGAAAGTATAGCAGTCACAGGCATTGTAGTTGATGTCAAAGCAGCAGTCACCAATGCTGAAATAAAGGTTGCAAGCTTGTCATCTAACCCAATGTCGTCAGCGCCATCAGCTAAAGTCTATCAATTCTTGCAACTGACAAAATCCAATTTTGCAGACACGGATGCTTCAAAGATTACAGTAAGCTTTAGAGTTCCGAAGACATGGTTAACAAGCAATAATGTCAAAGAAGATGATATTGTATTGTTCAGGTTCAGCGATAATAAATGGAGCATACTGCCAACAACGAAGACCGGAACAGATGCAAATAATGCCTTATACCAATCCACAACATCTGGCTTCAGCACATTTGCTGTAGGCACAAAAGAGGGAGCCCAAGAAGCAGCTCCGCCTGTTGTAACACCAACCCCAGAAACACCAGAGGTGGTAGCACCAACCCCCGAAACGCCAGTAGCACCAACCCCAGAAACAGCAGCAGCACCAGAAGCAAAGAAGCCAGGGATAGGCAGAACAGCAATTGCATGGATAGTAGTTGCTTTAATAGTGGCTGGGGCAGCAGTTGGTTACTTCATGTGGCAGAAGAAGAAGGAAGAATACTAATTAAATTCTTTTATTTTTTCGTTTCACAATAATTTCTTTTACTCGATTTTATATATGTAAATATATATGTAAAAAAGGATAAGTTTTAAGAATTTGAGATATTCTCTTAAAGGTTATGGAGAAAACATTGGTTTCGCTTCTTGAGGAATTAAGAGGGCAAACCTATGCTTCACCATCTGATAGGATTGCAGATTTTGAAGAGGCGCTGCAGAAATGGAATCCTGCTGACGATTTAACCACTAAACTTATAAGACATCAGGGCTTAGGCCCATTATATTCTAGGGTTAAGGATTACCTAAAGGACGGAATATTGGTTCCGCATTTTTTAGGAACAGAACAGCAGCAAGAAATTATGGACATTGAGCGTGTTGTCGGCGACCTGCAAGCTGACAATTATCATAACCTATTAATAAACCCTATAGGATTTAGCTTCGCAAGTGGCCTGCTGTTTTCAGCAGGATACTTGCTTTGCGATTATTTCATTGCTCAAGGCGCATGGTCCCCCCAATTAGATCTGCAGAGTTTTGCTAGTCTAGGAATATTATCTGGAATGTTGTTAGGAGCTGTAGGCTCTTATACGAGGTCTGAATTGCTAATTAAGTCTCAGGAAAAAGTAGACTTTGTAATTAGCCAACTTAATGACTTTAGAAGCTGAGCTTTCCACTGGTGTTGCGTAGCACACCAGTGGGGTAAAAATT
>ERZ1292645.84-Hain-H14-02um-R2-84-length-42512-cov-6_pt1 | contig 42512 bp, 41 predicted proteins | sample MGYA00564401_ERZ1292645 | MGnify/ENA primary metagenome ERZ1292645 (study PRJEB36523, sample SAMEA6512644) | groundwater metagenome | collected 2019-01-09 | study: AquaDiva: Metagenomics assemblies of 32 groundwater samples | reverse complement strand
ATTTGGCGGAGGTTCGACCTCAACATATTCGCTAAAACAACCCGAAGCGAAAAAATTAATGAAGATCTTGAAGGTTCCCGGGGAGCACAATATCTATAATGCCTTAGCGGCTTTAACTTGCGCTAGAGCCCTGAAGATTCCCGATAAAATTTCTTTTAAGGCTTTATCAGAATACAAAGGCGCTTGGCGGCGCTTTGAAATAGTCCAAACCAAGCCCTTTATTCTTATTTCCGACTACGGTCATAACCCGACCAAGGCTATGGCCGGTATGAAAGCGGCTCGGGAAAAATATCCGAATAAGAAAATCTGGTGCGTTTATCAACCCCACCAATATCAAAGAACGTATTATTTATTTAAGGACTTTGTTAGGGTTTTCCGAAAGGCCCTTCGGCAGGCTCAGGGTAAACGCCCAATAGTTGATAAACTTATAATCACTGACATTTATGATGTCGCCGGCCGAGAGGAAAAAGAAATTAAAAATAAAATAAGTTCGGAAAAATTAGTCAAAGCAATTAAAAAGGAAAATGTTATTTATATTCCTAAAGACGGTATCTTAGATTATCTTAAAAATAATTTGGAAAAAGGCCAAGTTTTGATTATAATGGGAGCGGGAGATATCTATAACTTGACAAAGGCCGATTTTAAAATTAAAAATTAAAAATTATCTTATGACTCTGCTTTATATAATAATCATCGTCGCCGCAGTAGGTGTTTTTCTTTTTTTAAAAATGAAAAAGAAAAAAGGCGGGCCAATAATGAACCCTCCTTCACCACCGCCAGTTCAGCAGCCACCGACCCAAACCCCTCCATCAACACCCGCAATGTAGTTTTAACTCCGCAGAAAAAATACACAGGTTCAACCTGTGTATTTTTTGTTATTCGGCAGCTTAAAGAGTAAGGGGACTTATTCACAGGTTGACAGCGATATTCTATAAGTTAAAATGAAATAATGGAATCCCTTAGAAGGCGAGTTATATTTGGTATTATATTTTCACTAGCCGCAATTTTGGCTGGCCTCCTTTTATTCGTTGTTAACAAATTTATTATCTCGTTAAGTTGTTTCTTTAATATTCCTTTTTATTTCTTGCTTTTATTTATTTCTATTTTGATTTCTCTTCCCGCCAGTAGCGGTCTTTTCATTTGGAAAAGGAAAGATATCGAAATAAATAAAACTCTTAGAAATTTAGCTATCGCGAGAGTGATGCTTTCTCTTTTGATTGCCGGCCTCTTTGTTTTTTCTTGGATTAAGCTTAGTTTCTTTGTCAATCTTTTTTGTTCGGGCGTTTAAATAAAAATGTCTATTCTTAAAAAACTTTTTTTAATCTTTTTTCTCTTTTTTGTTCTATTTGTATTAACAGATAATTTTGTCGTTGCTCGGGAATTGGAAATAACCTATCCCCAAATTGGCAGTTTAGCTCCGCCAAAAACTACCCAAACGCTTTTGCCGGACTATATAAAGTATGGTTTTAACTTTGCCATTGCCATTTCCAGTATGGTTGTTTTTAGCGTGATTTTTTATTCCGGCTTCAGATTGGTAACCGAAGCCCAAAACCCTTCGGCTATGTCCGAGGCAAAAACAAAAATAACCGACGCTTTTATCGGCCTGATTATCCTTTTGGGCTCTTATTTGTTTTTAACCACGATTAATCCCCAGTTGGCGCTGATTAATCCGGAAATTAAAGGAGGGAATCAGGGGATTATTCTTTATACAATGTTGCCAACTGACTCTAAATTCAATATTGCCGAGAACCAAAAAACTATCACTATTAGCCAAAGCTTAAGTGATTTCCCCAGCGCCAAATTTTACCAGTTCAGCACTGACCCCAATTTTGTCAAAGCCTGGGTGGATTCTAATGTAAAATTAGTTGGCAAAGATTGTTTTGAAAAGGCTTGCGAGCTGTCTCCATCGCCCAAGTCAATCAAAATAGAATATCAATTTCCCGGGGTTTATCTGTGCAAAGCCGACGGTTCCTGCTTTTTCACCAGCCGGTCTTTTTCCGAATTTCCTTCAAATATTATAAGAGATTATGAAGATAAAATTACTTCTATCAAATTTAAAAACGCTTATGCTTACGAAGATATTTCCGAAGAGGAATGCGACAAAAAAAGCGGTCAGATGTTTGATAAAACTTGCGGTTATTCAAGTATGAAATTCGGCGCCATCTTGCATGAAGGAACGAATTACACTTTATCTTGTGATGTTTTTACGGCGGATAGAGATGTGGTTCTGCCCAAAATAAAAGACGGCGGTGTTTCGTCTATTACCGTCTTTGTCCAGCCGAACGAACCTCCTGACCCGGCCAAAGGCGGTGTAATTTTATACAAATTGGAGAATTATACGGAAATGCAAATGGTAAATGAAAATGTCGCCGACGCTAAAAAAATTTTTAAACCTTTCCCCGTGGGTAGCTATCCAGACTTAGGCTCGGGCGACAATCGTTACGGTGACGGGCAATTTATTGAAGATAAGGTTTTATCTCTTAAAATTGATGGCAATTACTTGGCCCTTATTTTCCAAAATAAAAATTTCCAACATAACTGCGAAGTTATATCAGCGGACCAGTTTAATTTAGGGGTTGATCATCCTGTTGGCAAAGAAGGTATTTCTTCTTTAAAAGTTATTCCAGCGCAAAAATAAAACCGACCTCACTTTTACAAGAAAAGTGAGGTCGTTTTTTGTTTGCCATTATTGGGCTTTCACTTCTACCCACATAGCTAATTTTTTAGCTTCTGGATCTATCTGCCACCTAGAATCGTTAATACTTTCTCCCGGTTTGAGCAAAAACCAAGAGGGTTCTTCGCCACCCCGACGATCAAGAATCTTGCCCGAGGCGTCTTTTTGTTCTCCTCTGTCCCAAACAAAAAGTGACTTATCGCTTGTGTTTTTTACCGTGTAGTTGATCGCCTTTGCGTCAGTCGTAAATTTAAATAGGATTTTTCCTTTTGCTTCAGGAGTTTCTTTATACTCGGGCTTGAAGTCGGACCGCACAGAGGGCGGTACAACTACAGGTGCATTTACTGGCACAGACGAACCATTCTGTTGGTTCAGCGATTTTTGCCCTTCCTCTAGCGATTTTTGGAGATAGGCTTGCTGATTAGAGGTGAGTGGCGTGTCCGATTGGACATTAGCGACAATGGCTTGTTCTTGCTTGGAAATTGTCGGGCTGTTATTTTTCTGACCCATCCAAAAGCCAAGACCAACGAGGGCCATAACCAGTATGCCGATACCGATGCCGATGAGCATCCATCCTTTTGTTTTTTTCTTCATCCCTTGCTCAAAAACTTCAGGCACTTCGGTTTGGATCACTGTTTGGTTTTTTACAACTTCCGCTACTTTCTTTTCTGTTGTTTTCGTAGTCATTTTTCCTCCTTTTCAGAAATTTTTATTCGTAACATTCTGTATTAAACTAGAAATGTTCCACCTTAAATATACTGCCAGCAAAGCATCTTGTCAAGTACCCGAGCGAAGCGAAGAGATAAATCTCTTCTTAATCTTCGCTGGCGCTTGATAAGCGAAGGGTGAAGATGAAACAGAGTTTCATCGCCTTTTCTTTAAAAAACAAAGATATTTATTAAGATTAATTTAGAAAATAAAATATTAATTTTTGTCGTAAAATTTATGGTAAGCTTAGCTTCGCACAATTTTAGCTTCGCACAATTTAGGTGATGGATTAAAATTGGAATAGGAGTTAAAATAAGCTGTATGGTATCATCTGTCCTTATTAAAAACGTTAATATTATTCCCATGCCAGGTTCTCGCGTATTGCATGGCTACAATATGGTTATTGAAGGGGCGCGAATCAAACGGATTTTTCCTTCTCGAAAACAGGAAACCGATAAATTCGCAGGACGCATCATTAATGGAAAGGGGAAATTTCTTATTCCCGGACTTTTTGATATGCATGTGCACTTGCATTCACAAACATGGCTCTCTCTTTTTCTTCGATATGGTATTACAGCTATTAGAGAAACAGGAAGTTACAAGAAAGAAATATTTTCCTTGAGGGATAAAGTAAATTCTGGGAAGGTACTTGGCCCTCGAATGTATATATGCGGGCCGATATTGGAAGGAGATCCTCCATTTTGGAAAGGATTCCGGATAGTGCGAAATAAAAAAGAAGGCAGGATTGCCGTAAGCGAACTGAAGCGGCAAGGAGTAGATTTTATTAAGGTATATCAAACCCTCAAACCAGAAGTGTATGAGGCGATTCTTAAGGAAGCTTGTAAGCGTGGCTTGAAAGTAACCGGACATCTCCCAAAATCAATCAGTATTATGAAAGCTATAAAAATGGGTCAGGGCGGATTTGAGCATATGAGTAGTATGCGCAATTATATCAGTAAGATCGTTTCTGTAAACGCTAACCTAAAAAATTACCCGGGATGGAGGAAATTCGTTGATGTAAAAATAGATAAAAGAAAATTGGAGAAGCTGGGTTCGCTCTTGGAACGAAATAATGTATTCTTATGTCCTACTCTTGTTGTAGATAAAAAAATGTCCCAACTGGCAGATTATTCTAAACTTAAACAGAGCAAAGAAGCTCGACTTCTTCCTAAATATTACAGAGAAATCAAGTGGAATCCAAATCACCCCAAGAGTTCAGCCAATATTAAAGGTCGTCCTCCTCTCTGGTGGGAAAATTTTTGCCTTTATTGTGAAAGGACTCGGCATATTCTTCCTTTTCTACAAAAGCATAGTAATATTCTTGCGGGATCTGACACCCCTAATCCATTTGTGATTCCGGGTGTGTCGCTTTTAGAGGAATTAGAGCTTCTTGTTGATTCCGGATTAAAGTCATATCAAGCATTGGAGGCAGCGACATACAATGCAGCGCTATCTCTTGATGCTCTTTTAGATTTTGGGACAATTGAAGAAGGAAAAATTGCAAATCTTGTGCTTTTAAGAAAGAACCCGCTTAAAAATATTTCTAATATTCGTTCTATTAAAGGAGTTATTTTAAATGGCACATATCTTTTTTATAAAGATCTAAGAAAAAAGGCTAAGGGTTTTACTTAGCCTTGCTATATGTTTTGTACTAATTGGTGTAACTCTTTGAGCGTGATTTTGAGTTCATTTTGATACTTGGGACTAACTTGACGGTAAAAGTCAGCAGTTCCTAGAAGAACTATAACTTCATAAAGAGTGTACACCCAAGGAGAAATGCTGAGATTGTACCCCTTTCGTAGACCCTCCCAGAAGATACCATGACCATGCCGAACCCCTACCATTGCGATGTCGTAGAGTGGATCTCCTAGGATAGCGCGTTCCCAATCAATAATCCAAATCTTTCCTTCGCGATCCCTTAAAAAGTTGGCGGGTCTAAGATCACGGTGGAGAAGGAACGGTGGCTGACAAAATAAATTCGTCTTTTTGATCGCATCTTGTATGCGAACTAAGAGTTTATCCTCAATCAAATGTAGGTGGACAAGTTCACTCCCATATTCCCAAACGAGACACTCTAAAAATGATGGCCAAGTTTTATGACATCCAAAGCCAGTTACAGGATCAATCCATCCATAGCCCGACGAAACTTGCCCCAGAAGAGCCATCTGGTTTCCTATATCTTCCAAATATTGAGGATGTTTTTGACATTCTTTGGGTGACAGAGTTTCTCCATTGATTCTTTCTGTGACCAATACTTCTTGGCCCAGCGAATTAAGATAATACTTCAGCACGCGAGGAACATTAATTCTGTTCTTCTTGGCAAAAGAAAGTGCCCAAGCTTCTATCTTCAGACGCGATGGGAGAGCAACTTTTTGATCAATAGCAACTTTTTGGACGGATTGTGCATCAATGAATTGAACCGTGTTAAACTTTCCTCTTATGGTTTTCACTACTACCCTCCTCGGAGATTATTTATTTACTAAAGAGCTGGGTCTACATAATCAAGAATAGCATATCTACTGATATAGTCTTTGTTAAATCTTGCGAAGATATAAAAAGGGGACTGAATAGCTTTGTGCCACTCAGTCCCTTTGGCGACGTCATATTTGCAACTCTTTTTTGTTATCTGTTGCAATGACTGCCACCTGCGCAGTCACGGTGATCGCCTTTGGTCAGCTCGTCCGTTAGCCTACGCTCCGTAATAACGATCTTCAATCCAGACATATTATCACCTCCTTTCTTTCAAGATATTTTTATCGTAGTAAATTCAGGTGAAATTGTCAAGAAAAAGGTGGCCCTAACGAAGTACTATGAGAATGGATGTGGAAAAGGTACTGGTCCTGGCCAAGGATTGCCCCGTTTAGCCATTTGCGTATACCGTGCCATCCCTAGCGGTTCCATCCCATATCCAAACGAAATGGGAATAAGCCCGAGAGGAATGACTCGTACTACATACACCCCTGTCTTTTTCAGGTATTCCGGGGTAAGGTCGAGTACCGCGGTTTGGAACCCGTGTTGTTTGAGTTTCTCCATGACCGCCGACGTATCTTGGATGCCGAAGTTTGACTTGTTCATGGGCCGTGTCTCTCCACCCCAGAGGAACACAGCTTTTGAGAGGTGCTCGGAAGAGGCATAGAGGGCTGTGTGATCAGGGATCTTGTTTACCTCTGTTGGGTCGGAAATGCTATGTATGTTTTCTGGGTCCCTCCATTCCCAGTAGAGTTGGTGCTCGACTTCGCTCAGGGATTTTTCAACAGCCTTTTCTATATCAGGATTCGAAGCGGCACCGATGACCAAGGATGGCCTCACTTTCTCGCTCACTCCGACTGCGAGCACTACGGGGGCGAGTTCAAGAGTAATATCCACAAAGTACATACGGTATCCGAGTGACTCTAGGGAATACACCCGCTCCCGACATTCTTCTGAAATTGTCCGTTGGTCGATAAGTGGCATGCTTGCGCGAATTAACCATGTAATCATGAATGCGTCCCGTTCAATTGCTTCATAGATTCCCCTCAGAAGTGCATCTTCAAAAGTCAGTCCTGCCGCCACCCCAGATGAGTTCGCTGCAGTATAAAGGTTATGTGAGAGTTCGTGCCCTGCAGGGTAGTAAAGACATTCTATGGGCACATACTTTTCATAGCCTTCTGGTGATACCTTTACTGATTTCCACCAGTATTCCCGATCTTTGGAAAACGGGACGAAAGGTAGATTATTCTTATACTGTGCTTTTGTATAAACTACTATCCTCCGAGGATCGAGAGCTTGATTTTTAAGCTTACGAGCAGTGCTCCTTACGAGTTGTTCTTGTGGGATAATTCCGCATGCGTGGCGCTCCAATGCCTCCATAATTGCCTTAAACTCGGCTTGTCCCCAATCAGCGTCACTGCCTGAAGCCCATGCTTCCCGCATCTCTTCGCCATGTCCTGTCCTCTCACGGTATTTTGCCGTGAATAAGTGAGTCCGAGAGAGAGATAGTTTGGACTGGCTAGGATTAAGCCAGTACACGCTCATAATTGGGCCGCGTGGTCCCACAAAATCCCTTCGAATTCTCCATGCCGCTTCTTCTCTTTTGGTTGATGATGGGTTTTGGCGAGTAAACCCCTCTTGTGCAGAGATCGCTCCTATGTTCTTCAATAGCTGTAGAGTTTCTTCTATAACCTTGTTATCCACGGGAATTTCTGCATTTCCAACAAGAACAGCCTCTATCTCATCCCGAAATACAAGATCAGACAACTCTAGTGTAATATTATGTTCTGGAGCCATTAATTCAAGACCGTCTTGTGTCGGCCTCACCCTCCAGTTTTCGTTGAGTTGTATTCTCACTACGATTTCCTCCTTCCGATTATAAGTGCAGTAAGCGGAGCCTGCCTTGGGTAGGAAAGCAAAAGAAGGTTGGCGAGTTCCTCGTCTAAAAAACCCCCTACTTCCACCACTCCAAGATTTTGTTCTGCACACCAAAGATATGCGTTTTGGGCGGCGTGCCCTGCTTCGAGCAGAGCGAAACGGTACCCTCGATTCCCATATTTCTGGATTATCCGCTGGAAATCGCAGGTAAGTATGTACACCGCCGCCGCACCTTCCAGAATAGAATCTTCCCCAAGGGCATGAATAGCTTGTTGTTTTGAAACAAGGCTCCTTACTTGAAGTCCCTTAGGATATCCAATATAAACCATCCAGCCTGAGGGACCTTTCCTATCTAAGACGAAAAGTCGGAGCGGATACATTGCTCCACCGGAAGGAACAGTACCAAGTCCTATGGAACTCTCTGGGAATTTTTCGCTTCTTTTTATCCTTCCATACACGGCCCATGCAAGACGGCTAAGTTCGTCGAACGAAAGTGGCTCGCCACTGAACTGCCGAACCGATTCGCGTTTTTCAAGTAGTTGTTCTAGGGCAGTGTAGCGTGAAGAGGGAAACGGAACCAAAGGACTTTCTCCTTCCCTCAACATCCTTGTTGTGTCTTCCTCGGAAAGCTCCCTCAAGAAAGGCATAGGGTTTTCTGAAGCCATATGAAAAAGGAGATAGTAGCGATTGGCGTCCACCAAAATATGGCGCGCCAGTAACTCTTCCATTACTTCCCATACTTCTTCCTTGTTGTGTCCGGTCTGTTCACAGACCGCAGACGCAATCTCTTCTGCGGTGCGATACCCGGTGCACTGTCGGAGAAGGAAAAGAAGCGTTTCTTTCCCGCCTTCAATCGTGACGGTGCGCCCAGGAAACAGGAACTCCACCCCATTGTTATTTTCCATACCATAGACGGTCACTAGTGGATGTATTCTATTGTCCATTTAGTCCTCCTTTTTAGAATTTTTTCTATTCCTATATTTAATTGTGATTCTAATCTGTTTTAACTCTGCCACCACTAAAGCCCCTTGTCAAGTACTCGAGGTAATGTATACAGACATATTGCACTTTTCTAGGTAATCTGAGGGCATATGTGAGATGTGCGACACTCAGTGTCGCACACTACAGTGTCGCACACTATTATTTGACAGATTGTTTATTTTTTGGAATACTTAAATTAGTCACCGGAATTTTTCCGGCTTAAACTGAATACCCCAAAAATACTGAATAGAAAGGAGGATTATACAATGGTTGACACATTAAGACGAGAGACCACTGGAGAAATAAATCCTCCTTTGGTTTTAGAAATTCCCGAGCCTACATATGAAAAAATAAAATGGCCGTATCTCCTTAGCCTTCCAGTAATGTGGCTACTTATTATTTGGGTAGTAGCAAAAAAAATGTTGCTGGGATTATTTGGCCGAAAGTTGAAGACTAATACATATTTATTTGACGGCGCCAGCCGATCGTGCCGGAAAATTAAAGATGAGGCAACTAACTGGAAGGGACTTGATGTTGTTTATAATCATCATTTTGGAAGTATTCAAGGCATTGAAGGGTGGGTTAGCGATTTCTGGATAGGTATGATGAATGCCCAAGCTGTCCGAAACAGATTGCTTCTTATCAAGTACCTTTTAGCGCAAAAATTTAATACTTGTGGGCAGGGAGGTAGCATTCTTTCATTAGCAAGCGGATCAGCTCAAGGCATAATAGAAACCCTTGCCTTTCTTAAAGAAAGGGGTATAAAAGTCCGGGCAGTACTTGTTGATAATAATCAGGAAGCATTAATTCACAGCAAAGAATTAGCGCAAAAGTACGGAGTAGAGGAACAGGTCACCACTATTCAGGGAAATATAAGAGATTTATTCCGTCTCAAAAAAACCCTTAACGGCCACTTGCCTTTTGATGCCGTGGAAATGGTTGGATTTCTGGAATATGTTTCCGACAGAACGGCCGTAAGACTTATAGAATCCGTGTATTCTGTCCTTCGGCCAGGAGGGATTTTTTTAACTAACAGTATCGGCAACAACCCTGAGCGTTGGTTTCTATACCACGTAATTGATTGGAGAATGAAGCACAGAAGACCTAAACACTTAGAAGGTCTCGTTCGTGCTGGGGGGTTTGAAGACTGTCGGATAATTTCAGAACCTCATTCTATCTTTCACATAGCTTTAGCCACAAGTTGTAAGGCCTCAACCGAGATGGTATAATATACTAATCTTTGTTGAGGCTTTTTATTTATTTTTATGTTATTTTATTTAATTTCTTCTATTGTCAATACCGTAACAAGTATTATTCTTGGAACTTTTGTATATTTTCAGAATCGCAGATCTAATACCAACAAATACTTTGGGTTATTCGCGTTCAGCGTTGCTTTTTGGAGTACCGGATATTTTTTTTGGCATTTAGCACCTGAACAAAATGCTGCTCTTTTTTGGCTCCGGATGCTTATGGCCGGAGCAGTTTTTGTGCCAATTTTTTATTTCCATTTTATAGCTTCATTATTAGATTTAACTAAAAAGATAAAATCGTTTCTTTGGTTCGGTTATATTTCTGCGTTTATTTTCCTTTTTTTTAATTTTTTTACACCGTATTTTATCAAGAGTACTTCTCCAAAACTTTTTTTTCCTTTTTGGCCGGAACCGGGTATTGTTTTTCATATATTCCTTTTAATATTTTTCTTATATACGTTTTATAGTTGGTATTTGCTTCTTTCTGCTTCCAAAAAAGCAACCGGCATACTCAAAGACCAGATTCTCTATGTCTTTTGGGGAACTTTTATTGCTTTTCTGGGCGGTTCAACAAATTATTTTTTGTGGTATAACATTCCTGTCCCACCAGCCGGTAATTGGTCTGTGGCGATATATATAGGAATGATTGCCTATGCTATCGTTAGAAAAAAATTATTTAACATAAAAATTGTTCTTACGGAATTGCTCGTTGGAATTATAATAATTCTGCTCTTTATTAATATTTTTACCTCTCAATCGTCGTTTGAATATATTTGGAAAGGGTCGCTTTTATTCGCTTTTATTATTTTCGGCTACCTGCTGATTAAAAGTGTGATAAATGAGATAAGAAGGCGGCAGGAAATGGAGGAACTAACTGATGAACTAAAAGGGGCTTACGCTGAATTAAAAAAATTAGATAATGCCAAGTCGGAGTTTATTTCTATTGCTTCGCACCAGTTAAGAGCGCCGTTAACGGCGATTAAGGGCTACATTTCAATGATTTTAGATAAGACCTACGGAGAAATTCCTGAAAGTATTATCAAAGCAGTTACAAATATGGGTCTTTCCAATGAAAGATTAATAAAACTGGTAAATGATTTATTGAGCATTTCCCGGATTGAAGCGGGAAGGATGGAAATTAAAATGGAAAATATTTCGGTTGAAGATATAATTGCCAGCGTGGTTGATGAACTGAAAAATATTGTTAAAGAAAAGGGCCTTTATTTGAAATTTGAAAAACCAAAAACCGCCTTGCCTAAAATTTTAATTGATGGAGACAAGATGAGACAAGTGATATTGAATTTAATTGATAATGCTATAAAATACACCAGTAATGGCGGAATAACTATAAAATTGGAAATTCCTGCCTTGCCGGCAGGCAGGGAAAATTTGAAATTAGAAATTGCCGTGTCTGATACCGGCGAAGGGATGACAAGAGAAGAAATATCTAAAGTATTTAGAAGCTTCACCCGGGGGTCGGCTGGCCGTAAACTTTCAGCCGAAGGCGCAGGTTTAGGTCTTTATATTGCTAAAAAATTTATTGAAATGCATAATGGTAAAATCTGGGCAGAAAGCAAAGGTAGGGGGAAGGGGAGTGTATTTTATATTAAATTGCCAGTAAGGTAAAAGATATATATGGAGAGGATTTTAATTAGTGAGACAATTAAATATATCGGCCAAAAAGTTAAGGTTTCGGGTTGGGTGAATTCCCGAAGGGATCACGGCAAAATAGTTTTTTTGGATTTGCGGGACAGAACGGGAATTTTGCAAATTGTTTGCGTTCCGGATTTGGTTAAAGAGATAAATGAAGAGTGGGTATTGGAAATTGAGGGGGTTGTCCAAGAAAGGCCGGCTAAAATGATAAATCCGGAAATTGAAACCGGCAAAGTGGAATTAAGCGCCGAGAATATAAAAATTTTAGCCAAAGCTGAAACATTGCCCTTTGACTTAAGAGATTTAAAGGTAACATTGCCGACGCTTTTAGATTATCGGCCTTTAACCTTGAGGAATGAAAAAATCAACGATATTTTTAAAATTAAAGAACAGATAATAAGAAGTTTTAGAAAAACGCTGGAAGATTTAGGATTTTACGAATTTCAATCACCCATTATTACGCCAACCAACGCCGAAGGGGGAGCGGAGGTCTTTCATATCAATTATTATGATTATAACGCTTACTTGGCTCAAAGCCCGCAACTATATAAACAAATTTTAGTCGGCGCTTTTGAAAAGGTATTCACTGTTACGAATATTTTTAGGGCTGAACCCAGTATGACCACTCGTCATCTTTCTGAATACATCAGTTTAGACGCAGAAATGGGTTTTATCAATTCATGGGAAGATTTAATGGATACTTGCGAAATAATTATTAAAAATATTTTTTCCGACCTGCAAATAAAATTTAAAACCAGCATTCCGCAAATTAGCGATAAAATACCAAGGATAAAAATGAGAGAAGCTCAACAAATTATTTTTGAAAGAACGAAACGCGACAACAGAAAAGAGATAGATCTAGAGCCGGAAGATGAAAAAGAGATATGTAATTTTGCTAAAGAAAAATACGGTTCTGAGTTGATTTTTATAACTCATTATCCGACTAAAAAACGGCCTTTTTACACCTTTACCGATCCAGCAGACGAAGATTACACTTTGAGTTTTGACCTTTTGTGCCGCGGACTAGAAATAACAACAGGAGGTCAGAGAATTAATGATTACGGAAAATTGGTATCCAATATTAAAAAATGGGGGAACAAGCCGGAAGATTTTGAATTTTATTTGCAAACGTTTAAATATGGAATGCCGCCGGAGGGTGGGTTTGCTTTTGGAGCAGAAAGAATTGTAAAACAAATTCTTGGATTGGAAAATGTACGGGAAGCCAGCTTATTCCCAAGAGATATGGAAAGAGTTGATCAAAGATTGTCGCTTTTGCAGCCGAAAAAGAAAATAAAGAGATGACCAAAAATATTAAGTTTTTTCTGATAACATTTATTTTAAGTTTGGCCTTTTGGCAAGGCGTGAATTTTTCCCAAAATACTCTGGAGAATTTTTTTTATGCTCAAATTTCCGAGCCCTTCGGACAAATTGTAGAAATAAAAATTCCACAGAAACCGCCGCTAAGGCTTGAAGTAAATTCCGCAATTTCGATTAAAATTAATCCGAATGGCAGAGAAAAAATTTTATTCAGGAAAAATACTTCAGAGATTATGCCCTTGGCTTCTTTGACAAAATTAATGACAGCTATAATTGTTTTAGAAGATGTAAATTATGATTTGAAACGGCTGATTATCACCTCTAAATCGGCGGCGGAGCAGGAAAATGTTCCTGATTATGGTAATTTGAAAGCAGGGGAGAGGTTGACGGTTGAAAAACTATTGGAATTAATGCTTTCTTATTCCAGTAACGATGCCGCTTATTCTTTGTCTGAATTGACGGGCGTTAATAATTTTGTAGATAAAATGAATTTAAAAGCCCATGAATTGGGGCTAACTCAAACTAACTTTCTTAATTCTACCGGCCTTGAAGACGCCCAAAATAATTTTAATTATTCCACAGCTGAAAATTTAGCTGTTTTAACTAAATATATTCTCAAAAATCATCCATTGATTTTTGAGATCACTTCAAGAAAAAAAATGTATCTCATAAAAAATGGAGTTTCTGACCTGATCTTAGCCGATAGTCAAGCTATGTTGGGCGGGAAGACCGGTTATACTGATGAAGCCGGCGGCTGTCTGATATTTCTTTTTTCTGACGAAAAAGGAAATATAATTATAAATATAATTTTAGGCGCCCCTTCGGCGGAAGCCAGAATCCAAGAGGCTCAAAAGTTGATAAATTATGTCAATCTTTACTTTTAATATTATTCGTTTATTGCTGATTTCGGCCTTGACGGCCGGCGTTGCTTTCTTTTTAGGCAGATTTTTAGTTAAATTTTTATATAAAATTAAATTTTGGAAAAAAATTGCCAGGGGAAAAACGATCACCGGCGAAGAAGCCACTGTTTTTTATTCTCTGCACAAAGAAAGAGAGGTTTCGGTGCCTCGCGGCGGGGGATTAGTGATTTGGTTATCGGTATTATCCGTTATTTTTATATTTTTAATTTTGTCAAAACTGGCTCAACCTTGGTGGTTTAGTAATTTGAATTTTCTTACTCGCCCCGAAACGTGGCTGCCTTTATTCACTTTAGTAGTGGCATCTATCGTCGGATTAATCGACGATATTTTCACTGTCTATGGAAAGGGAAAATATATCGGCGGCGGCATCGGCTTTTTACGCCGGCTGATGATTGTTATTTCAATCGGCCTTATCGGCGGTTTTTGGTTTTATTTTCAACTTGGCTGGGATAGCGTGCATATTCCCTTGTTATTTAATTTCCCCGAAGGCATTGATTTATCAATCGGTATTTTAATGATTCCTCTTTTTGTTCTGATAATGGTGGCATCTTGGTCATCGGGCGTAGTTGATGGCTTAGATGGGCTTTCCGGCGGGGTCTTTGCTTCAATTTTTGCCGCTTTTTCAATTATTGCTTTTTCTCAAGGTAAAATTGATTTAGCTATTTTTTGCGCCGCAATTTTAGGCGCTTTATTTTCTTTTTTGTGGTTTAACATCCCGCCGGCTAAATTTTATATGACGGAAACCGGCATTTTAGGGCTGACATCAACCATGGCTGTTGTCGCTTTTTTAACCGATTCCGTGGCAGTTCTGCCGATTATCGGAGGAGTGCTGATACTGGAAACAGGTTCAGTAATTATCCAATTATTATCTAAAAAATTCCGGCATAAAAAAATCTGGCTATCAACGCCAATTCATCATCATTTTGAAGCTAAAGGTTGGCGTCCCGAACAAATAACGATGCGTTTTTGGATCATCGGCGTAGTCTTAGCCGTATTAGGTGTCGCGATTAAGTTGCTCGGCTAATAAATTATGTTTATTTACGAAAAATATTCTTACGAAGTTAAGAAGGGAAATTTAGAGATTTTCTTCTCTTTTAGGATTGAGCCAGACATTTATTTTAAACCAAAAATTACGATTGATTTGCGGAAATCGGATTTCAAAAAAATCGAAAATTTAATTTTTCATATTGGCCTGATTGAAATGATTAGTTATTGGAAAGCGACTTGCTCGCCGATAATTGAAATCCAAGCAGGCTATCTGAATAAAGAGCAAATTAACTGGTGGAAAAATTTAATAATAAACGGCATGAGCCAATTTTTTTATGAGAACAAAATCGACTGGCGGAAAAAGGATTTTCTGACGATCGTGAATTTTAGGAGGTCGGACCTCCGTCCGATTTGGCGGAGGTCCGACCTCAAGCTGTCAGACCGTTATCTTGTGCCCTTTGCCGGAGGCAGAGACTCTATCATTACCCTGGAAGGGCTTAAAAAACTGAAAAAAGACATTATTTTATTTACCGTAAATCCGATAGAAAAAATTCAAAAGGTAGTAAAAGCCTCGGGTATTAAAAAACAAATCATCGTCAGAAGGATAATTGATAAAAAATTGCTGGAATTGAATAAAGAGGGGTATCTAAACGGCCATACGCCATTTACCGGCTTATTGTCTTTTATATCAGTGCTTTGCGCAGTAATTTTTAATTATAAAAACATCGCTTTTTCAAATGAAAAAAGCGCTGATGAGGGCAATGTAAAATATCTGGGTAAAATTATCAATCACCAGTGGGCGAAAAGCTCTGAATTTGAAAAACTTTTTCAAAATTATTGCAAAAAATATTTAGTTAAAGACCTAAGATATTTTAGTTTTACCAGAAAATATAGCGAGCTGGAAATTTCAAAAATCCTGACAAAATATCCTAAATATTTTCCAGTTTTTTCCAGTTGCAATGCGGGAATGAGGGTCGGAGCTTTCAATAAGACGCGCTGGTGTTGCAATTGTCCAAAATGCTTATTTGTTTATATGACCCTATATCCTTATTTAAAAGAAGATCGGCTTTTGAAAATTTTTGGCCAAGATATTTTTGAGAATAAAAAACTTTTGCCCACCTTGAGAGGTTTGCTGGGGCAGGGGATAGCTAAACCCTTTGAATGTGTCGGCACTTTCGCAGAAAGCCGAGAAGCTTTTAAATTATGCAAAAAGAAATCCCAAAAATCCGGCAAAATTCCATATTTATTGACAAAACTAAAATAACATGCTATTCTTAAAATAGTTGGGTTTTCTCTGTTTGGTGGCAAAAGGACAAAAAAGTGAATATTTACATGGCAAGGTATTACTGGAACGATTCCGGAAGAGGGATTCCTGAGATCGTTTATCCTCTTCCCGTTCTGCCCCAAGGCAAGGATGATATCTGTGGATTTCCCACTCATGGTCCCGGTATTGACAGTTTCCGCCTTGATGATAGATCGGTGGTATGTATCAATGGAGCAAGAGGAGAATGGGGGAAAATAAAGAAGAGTCTCGTGGTTCCATATAAAGAGAGTATGGAAAATTCTCCCGATGACTTCGAGGTGGAAATAGAAGACGGCCTTTGGATATGTAGTCCAAAATGGCTCACTGAAAAGTATGAAGCAGCTTTGGAGAAAATATCCAGAAGGAACCGGCAAATTGAGAATCTTCGGGACCAGCTAGCGACTGCAAAACAGCGGTTAATATAGAAGCAACTCTTACGGCACGTAAGCCACGGCACGTAAGCCACCGCCTAAAGGAGAAATAGGTGAAAGCCAATCTCCTGCGGAGACAACCCAAAACAACTAAGGCAGAGAGCCACCAACTCTCTGCCTATTTTTTTGATCTATGATTATTACAGCAGTAATATCATTGCTATAGCATAGTTATTACTATTCAATACGATAATCAACTTGAGAGGTTAATTATTAGAAAAGTAAAATTTATCGAAATGTCATAGGTCGAAATGTCATAGGTGACACCTATGACATTTCTTGATTGCTGGGAAAAACAAAAAACAAACCCTTTGAATGTGTCGGCACCTTCGCAGAAAGCCAACGAGCCTTTAAATTGTGCAAGGAAAAATCCCAAAAATCAGGCGAAACCCCCTACCTCTTGACAAGACTGAAGTAAAGATATATAAATTATATAAAAGAAGGGGGGCTCAAAATGAAAAAATTAGTTCTTTGGTTGTTGAGGGAATATTTTTCTCAGTTCGGTCCGGACAAAAAACTACGGTCTATCGAAAAATTTATCCAGGTTGTTAGAAAAAAAAGATGTCCCTTAATTGAAGTTAAAACACTTATATACATACATTTTCTTCCGAACCACCGGTTTCTTCCTTATACTACCAGCAAATTTCCCTTCATTATCTATTTCAGCGCTGAAACGCCATGGGGAAGAGAAATTTATTACGAGGAGGAACATACGCAAGATCTTAAATTTGATGCGGGATACGCAACCCAGAAAGTGAGAAATGGTATTATGCTCCCGACATTAAATCAGAGGACGAAAGAACTTCAAGAAAGATTTCCCGATATTAAATTTTCAACATTTTGTCTCCCTTAAATTAAAGGGAGGGCGAGGAAAAAATAGTTCAATACCATAGAAGGGCGAAGAGATTATGTCTCTCCGCCCGATTTTTTATTTAAAAAAGATTAAATTTGTGGTATTTTTAAATATAATGAAATTAAACGAATTAAAAGATAAAAAAATATTGATATTGGGATTTGGCAAAGAGGGGAGAGACACTCTTTTGTTTTTGAAAAAATTATTTCCCAAAAAAAAGATTGGCATTGCCGACCAGAAATTTGGCAAAGATTATCTTGATAAGATAGGGGATTACGACGTAATCATTAAATCGCCCGGCATCCCGTTTAAAAAAATCCCGAGACCCGATGTCGGGAAAATTACGACGCAGACGGAGATTTTTTTTGATAATTGTCTGGGACAAATTGTCGGAATTACGGGGACTAAGGGCAAAAGCACCACCACCTCTTTAATTTATGATATTTTAAAAATTGGGGGGTTAAAAGCCCATCTGGTTGGGAATATAGGCAAGCCGGTTTTAAACCTGCTGTTTTCCGCTACGCCAAAAGACGTCTATGTCTATGAATTATCCAGTTTTCAGCTGACTAATCTTAAAAAATCCCCGCACATTGCCGTACTATTAAATATTTATCCTGAACACATGGATTATTACCGAAATTTCAAAGAATATATAAATGCCAAGGCCAATATAGCGCTTCACCAAAAAAGGGGGGATTTTCTAGTTTATAATTCTACTAATAAATTAGTTAGCCAAATTGCCAGTAAATCAAGAGCAAAAATCATTCCTATAAAAGGGGAATATTATGAGTTAGACAGAAATGCCGCGAGAGCAGTGGGGGAGTTGTTTAAAATCTCAAATGAAAAAATAGAAAAAGCGATCAAGAATTTTAAACCCTTGCCGCACCGCTTAGAATTAGTCGGAACTTTTAAAGGAATTACTTTTTATGACGATGCTATAGCCACCATACCGGAAGCGACTATAGCGGCCATAAATCAACTAGGCGATAATGTCCAAACGATCATGCTTGGCGGATATGATAGGGGAATTGATTTTAAAAATTTGGCAAAAGCGGTTCTAAAGAGTAAAATTAAAAATATAATCTTATTTCCGACTACTGGGGAAAAAATTTGGCAGGAAATCCTTCGACAAAAACATCTTGTGGTGAGCCGCGTCGAACCATTTTTCGTTAACAATATGCCCGATGCGGTAAGCTTAGCTTACCGCAATACTGAAAAGGGGAAAATTTGCTTATTATCCTGCGCCTCTGCCAGTTACAGCATCTTCCGCGATTATATAGAGAAGGGCGATTTATTTAAAAAATACGTAAGACAATTTGCTAAAACCAAATGGCAAAGAGATCATTAGATTATTTTTTATTGGCGATATTTGCTATTCTGGTTCTTATGGGAGTTTTAATTTTAGCCAGCAGTTCCGCTTCCTTTTCCCAAGATAGATTCGGTCATCCTTATTATTATTTGATTCATCAAGCGCTGTTTGGCTTAATACCCGGAGGAATTTTAGCTCTTTTCTTTTTTAAAATAAATCTAGAAAAAATAAAAAAAATAGCGCCGCTTCTTCTTTTAATGAATTTAGCTCTTCTGGCAATGGTTTTCTTGCCGATAATCGGCAGAACAGCCGGAGGGTCTCATAGCTGGCTGGGTATTGGGCCGATTTCCTTTCAACCGTCGGAATTTTTGAAATTAACTTTTATTATTTATTTGTCCAGTTTTTTAACTAGCAGCCGCCGATCTTTTCCGGCTTTTTTAATAATCGTAGGATTGGTTAGCTTGCTTTTAATATTTCAGCCGGATGTCGGAACTTTAGGAATAATTGTTCTAACGGCCATTTTGATATATTTTTCCGCTCGAACGCCAATTTGGCACAGCGTTCTGGTTGTCTTAGCGGGCATTGGAGGATTAGCGGCTCTTATGAAATTTTCCGTTTATCGTTTTAGCCGGTTGACAACTTTTTTACATCCGACGGCAGATCCGCAAGGAACCGGCTATCAAATTACCCAATCAGTTATTGCCGTGGGTTCCGGCGGACTTTTAGGGCGAGGATTAGGATTGGCCCAAGAAAAATTCGGTCTTTTACCCCAGCCGATTTCCGATTCAATCTTTGTAATTTTTGCCAAAGAAGCGGGTTTTGCCGGAGCCATATTTTTAATTTCTTTCTTTTTAATATTTTTATGGAAGGGAATTAAAATTGCCAAAAAAACGAAAGATCCATTTTATCAATTATTGGCCATAGGAATTACATCATGGATTGTCTTGCAGGCTTTTATTAACATCGGAGCAATGATCGGCCTTCTGCCATTAACCGGCATACCTCTGCCGTTTATCAGCTATGGCGGTTCAGCCTTGACAATAGAATTGGCAAGCATCGGCATATTATTAAATATATCTAAGCAACGCACTTGAAAATATTATTTACCGGCGGGGGCACGGGCGGACACGTTCTACCTCTTGTCGCTTTATCTAGGGAAATAAGGAGAATCCGTCCTGAAAAAAATTTGGGGATTTTTTATATGGGGCCTAAAGATGATTTTGGCGCCATTTTACTGTCCCAAGAAGGAATAAAAATAAAAACAATTTTAGCCGGAAAGATCCGAAGGTATCTTAATTTTAAAAGTTTTATGGAAAATCTGTTGGATTTATTTGTTAAGGTTCCCGCGGGAATTTTTATGGCATTTTGGAAAGTTTTATTTTTAGGTCCGGATTTAATACTCTCCAAAGGCGGCTACGGATCTTTGCCCGTGGTTTTGGCCGGTTGGTTTTTATGGGTTCCCATATTCTTGCATGAAGGGGATGTAAAGCCCGGTTTAGCTAATAAATTTCTTTCCATTTTTGCCAAAAAAGTTTTTGTTTCTTTCCCCCGAACTCAATTTTTCTCTCCTAAGAAAATGATTCTAACCGGAAACCCTGTTAGAAGAGAGCTTCTGGAGGGGACGAAAGAAGAGGCAAGGCAACTGTTTGGAATAGGAACTCAAAAACCAATTATTTTTGTTTTGGGGGGCAGTCAGGGAGCCCAAAGAATTAATGATAAGATTTTGGAAATTTTGCCCCAGCTCTTAGAAAAATTTGAAATAATCCATCAGATCGGAGAAAAAAACTCCGATCAAGTTAAGGCTGAAGTTAAGGTGGTAGTCGGCGCTGATTTGGAGAAATCATTTCATCCTGTTCCTTTTTTGAAAGAAGAAGTATTAAAGCAGGCTTACGCGGTTTGCGACTTAATCGTTTCCCGGGCCGGCTCCGGCTCAATCTTTGAAATTGCCGCCTTAGGCAAGCCCTCAATTTTAATTCCTTTGCCCGAAGCCGCTCAAAATCACCAAGTGGAAAACGCTTATTCCTATGGTCAAAATGGAGCGGCTGTTGTTTTGGAAGAATCTAATTTTACCCCGAATTTTTTTATGGAAAAACTGAAATTTCTTTTTTCCCATCCCGAAGAACTGGAAAAAATGTCCAAAGCGGCGAAGGAATTTTCTCGTCCATTAGCCGCCAAAACCATTGCCGAATATCTTTTCAAATAGAAACTGAGTTTCCAAGTTGACAGAGAGTTTTGTAATAAGATATAATAAGGACGAAAATATGAAAAACAATAAAAGCCAAAAGCCATTAACCCTAGAAGTTCTTGTTTCATACAACCGAGAGGTTTTATTTCCTTGGATGCAAGAGACTTTTGCTACAAAAACAGAGCTTGAAGATTTTAAAAACAAAACTTTAACTAGCCAGGATAATATGTTAAAAAAGCTAGACATTCTTCTCACTGAAAAAACCGTTAGGGATCACCAAGAAAAAAGAGAAAAGAAAATGTGGGCAATTATAATTAAAGCTTTGCAGGAGCGCCAAATTTTAACCAGCAAACAATTAGAAGAAATCGCTCAATTAGAAATATTTTAATTTATCAAACATTCAATGTTTAACATTGAAACTGAGTTTCCAAGTTGAGAAACTTAGTTTCTAAGTTATTGATCGTCCCGAGACCCGATCTCGGGACAACAAAGTTATTCTAGTAGTAATATCATTGCTATAGCGTAGTTATTACTATTACCAATGCGCCATTGACAATTTTTAAATAAAGTGTATGATTGAATTAGTTTTCCGTGGTTAAAACCGACGCTTGTCGGTTATCGCGGATTTTTAGTAAAGTATACTGGGGAAAGGAGGTAAGTTGCAGAGTAGCGAGGAAAGAATAGAAACCATGAGGCAAGCCCTTGTCCAGCTTGGTCTGAGGCCGGAAGATGCGGTGAAGAAAATTTTCGCACCCTCTGGGGAAGAAATCAAAAAAATCCTCGGCCGGGAACCAAAAGAAGGCGAAGTCGAGCTGCTTAGCGCCACTATAGAACATTTGCAGTTCATGGAAGCCTTAAGCACATATTACCTGGACCGTTGCACGAACATACCGGACCATTCACTGGCCCATAAAAAAAGGCCTAGAGTTTGTCTAAAAGCAGCTCTAGGCCTTATTTATTTTCTAAAAAATACTACTTTCCCGAGACCCGATCTCGGGAAAGTAATTTGATATTTAAATGATATGTTATAGAATGAAAATATGGAAATACGCACAAGGTTTGCGCCGTCGCCGACGGGAAATTTGCACATCGGATCTGCCCGGACCGCGCTTTTTGCTTTTCTTTTCGCCAGAAATAAAAACGGAAAATTTATCTTAAGAATAGAAGATACGGATAAAGAAAGGTCGCGACCGGAATACGAGAAAGATATTATAGAAAGTTTAAAATGGCTGGGAATTAATTGGGACGAAGGTCCATTTCGCCAAAGCGAACGGCTGGAAATTTATGAAAAGTATACTAAAAAACTTTTAGAAGAGAATAAAGCCTATTATTGTTTTTGTTCAGAAGAGGAACTGGAAGCCCAAAGGCAAGATCAACAGAGCAGGGGAGAGGCGCCAAAATATGTCGGCGCTTGCCGGAATTTGTCAAAAGAGGAAGTAGAAAAAAAATTAAAAGAAAAAAAATCGCCTGTTATCAGATTTAAAATAGAACCGGAAAAAATAAAATTTAAAGACACAATAAAAGGCGAAGCGGAATTTGACATGGGGCTGGTGGGGGACATAGTAATTGCTAAAAATTTAAGGCAGCCGCTGTTCGCTTTAGCCGGCGTGATAGACGATTTTGAAATGAATATTTCCCATGTTATCCGAGGAAACGATCATTTTACCAATACTCCAAAACAAATACTGCTTCAGCGAGCTTTGGGATTTCCCCAGCCGGAATACGGCCATTTTCCAATGATTTTAGCCCCGGATAGAAGCAAGATGTCCAAAAGAGACGGAGCAACGGCTGTTTCTGATTTTAAAAAAGAAGGTTACTTACCAGAGGCTCTAATTAATTTTATCGCTTTTCTTGGTTGGAATCCGGGCGGAGAAAAAGAAATTTATTCTTTAGATGAGCTGATCAAAAGTTTTTCTTTGAAAAGAGTACAAAAAAGCGGAGCGATTTTTAATATTCAAAAATTGGATTATTTAAACGGATTTTATATCCGCCAATTATCATCAGAGAAGAAGATCGCTTGAGAAAATCGTGGTCATATACCAAGAAAGGCTAAAAAAACTTTCGGAAATTAAAGAACTATAATAAGAGTTGATTTTTTGTCTAACAGTGTTATTATAAAATAATGACCGACAACTCTTCTTATAAAAGTAGATCGAGTTTTATTGCCGGAATTTTTGATCACGTAATGTTTTCCAAGAAGGATATTGGGGAAAATATTGAAAACGGTTTTTTTGAAAAAATCATAAAAGATGTTGATTTTTATTCAGACGAGATCGTCGTTATTTTTACCTGTCTGCGGTTTGAAATTTATATCTTTGTTAACACTGACGACAAATTAAGAAAAATCTATGACGTTTTCTTAAAAAATAAATTAAAAATTTTACTTCAGGAAAAAGATATTATAGATCGTTTAACGCATCTTTGTTCGGGAGAATTATCAGAAATAACAGGAGAGCTTCAAATAAGGGAGCAAGTTATAAATACTTTTGAATCTCACCTTGAAGAAAAATCAAATCTTAAAAATATTTTTTACTTAGCTTTAAAAAATTCCGACTTGTTTCGCAAATCAAATAATTTTTACAATAATGATAATTATGCCACTATCGCATTGAAAATTATAAACGATTCTTTCGATAAAAATTTGAAGAGTTTTATGATTATTGGGGCGGGTATGATATCAAAAGAATTCGCAAAAGCTTGCAATTCTCTTAAAGATAAAATAAATTCAATCGTAATTGCTGATATTGAAAAGAAAAAATCAAAAGAGCTTGCGAGGATACTGGAAATTAAAAACATTGAAATAATAGATATTCAACAAATAAATATTTTTTTAAATAAAGTCGACGCTATTTTTGTGGCCGCTGGAGGAAAATATAAAATTTACGGTTACAAAGATCCTCTTTTTATCGTTGACATTACTTGTCCGCCTATGCTTATTATGGAAAACAGTCCGAGAACGAAAATTATAACAATACTTGATGATAACTTTCAAAAAAAGATAAACCAAATAAATAATTCTTTTAATCTAAGCCGTCAGAAATAGATAGAATTGTTCATATTCCAAAAAATGAAGAAACCCGTATATGATATTTTAATTATTGGGTGCGGCCCTGCTGGAATCTCTACCGCAACAATTATCGGCGAAAAGAATAAAAAATTAAAAATCGCTTTGATTGATGCTGGGCATGATTATAAAAAACGCCATTGCTTTATTGATCACAGAAAAGAATGCATGAATTGCAATCCATGTAATGTTATTTCGGGCTACGGTGGATCGTTGCACTATGGTGATTCTGTTAAATTATCAAAATTTCCAGCAGGTAAACATTTAGTTGATTTGCTTGGGAAAAAAATGGCGAACGAATACATGAATATTGCTTTGAATAAATTTATTAAAAAAGAGGCGACTAAAAAATTTGTTTTTCCTGAGAAAAATTTTTTACCTTTCAAAGATATAAAATGTTATCCCGTAGCTACGTTAAATGCTGATGACGTAAAATTATTTTTAAAAAAAACATATATAAAATTAAAAAAAACAGAGAATTTAGATTTGTTTTTAAATACTAATGTCGTCTCTATCAAACCATTAGAGGAAGGCAGTAATTTTAAAATATTTTGTCTTAATAATAAAATGAATATTAATCTCTTGGCAAATAAAATAATTTTTGCGGGAGGGCGCTATGGATTAAGGTGGTGTGGAAAAACAGTACATGATTTAGGAATAAATCATTCACAAAGTAATCCTTTTTTAGGTCTTAGGTTTGAAGGGCCAAAAGAATTATTTAAAGAAGCTGGAAAAATTCATCCAGATTTAAAATTATCTTTTCATAAAAATGGTAAATATAAGATAAAGACTTTCTGTTTCTGCGGCGGAATTGGCGGGGGGCGTATAAAAACAATCAACTATGGGGCATATACCTTGCTTGATGGTCACGTAGTGGTAGAAAAAAATAATAACCGCTGCCCCGGAAATTTTGCATTAATTATAAAAAATGAATCACTAAACAAAGAAGATTATAAAATAAAAAATAGGATAAATAGAATTATATTTTCATACAAAAATTTACCAAATCGGGGGAGGCCAGTTTTTCAATTATATAAAGATTTTAAAAATAAATCTAAAACAATGCTCTCTATTGACAAAATTAAAGCATCTTTGGGATTTTTACCATCAATAAATTATATAAAAAATTCTGATCTATCAGTGTTTTTTAATAAAGAAGAACATGATTTTTTGTGCAAAACATTTGAATATATCTTTCAAAGATTATATTCCTTATCATCGCTTCCTAAGAATGTTTACACTAGAAAAAAAATTTTAGACAATATGCTAGTAATGGGGCTTGAACTTGAAAATTCATGGGATAAGCTTTATTTGAAACCGAGTATGGAAACATCAGTTAAAAACATATATGTAGCTGGCGATGCTACGGGGTTGGCACAAGGAGTTTTGCAGGCAATGGTTTCCGGTATAGCTGCGGCTAACGGATGCTTAAAATAAAAGAAACCAATAGAATTTTTTAATCAACATGAAGAGCAATATTTTAAAAGATCTTTCGCGAACAACACAAAATCATTTCGGTGATAATATTTTATTTACCTTCATCGGGGGATCTTATGCAAAAAATACTCAAAAAAGCAATAGCGATATTGATATATTTGTACTTTTAAAAAATCAAGATTACGATAAGGAAATAACTTATGCTAAATACTTTGAAAAATTTCATAAAAAATACGGACTCGAGCCGGGACATATAGGCGAAATTTTTGACAAACTCACGCTAGATAATTTATTTCAAGAAACGGAATATATTTTAAATGAATTCCCAGAAATTTTAGAAACCGCTTGCTATCATACCGATTGTATTCTATCCATATGGCGAAAGGGAGATGTTGCCATGAAATTTTTTTTGGATTCTAAAATATTAGTTTCTGGAGATAAAAAATTACTTAATAAATATATACAAAGATCAAAAAAATATTTTAAGAAAAACAATACAGAACGCATTCAAAAAGAAAAAAATCGATTAGTTTTTCCTCGCGAGTCAGACATAAAAGGAAGTGAAAGGATGCAAAGAATATATCGTGAAACAAAAAAATTCTTTGATACTCCTGTCGGGATAGGATTAAATAGATGGTTTGGTAATTCCTTGTCTCGTAGATTGTGCCCAAAGGCTTATTTGCCGAGTAATTCAAGAAAAAGACAGGCGATAAATAAACAATGCCTTGGAACATATATTAATTGTTTTTTAGAGATTAACAAAAATGAAACCAATATATAAAAATATCAAAGAGCGATTTTTATTTCTATATATTACAGAAGCTTGCAATTTAAGATGTAGGCACTGTTATTTGGGAAACAAAAGATTGAATCGAGCAAAAAGAATGTCTGTTCCAAGCGCTAGGTTTATCTTGGATTATTTCAAAACGACCGGCGGACACGATAAGTTATATTTAATTGGAGGAGAGCCTACTATGCATCCACAATTAAACGAAATAATAAATGCGGGAATTGAAAAAAAATATTCAATAACAATAAGCACCAATGGTTTATTTGATAAAAAAATCTTTAAAATTTTAACTGCGGAAAAAATCGCATCTTTGAATATAAGCCTAGATTCATGGATCCCAGAAGAATTTCAAAAAATCAGATCTGTCCCTAAGAAATCTTTTAATAAAATTATAGATAATATCAAAACGGGCATTAATAATGGGCTACAAGTTCGGGTAATGTGTACGGTTTCCAATATAAATTCAAAAAATGCATTGGGAATGATTAATTTTTTGGAAAATTTAGGAGTCCACACGCTCTCATTTCATAACTTAGGAATAACAGGAAATGCTGTTAATTTTTTAAAACCGTTATCGCCGCTTGAGTGGATAGATTTCTACAATTCAATTGAAAAATCACCTCCAACAAGTAGAATGGCTGTTTATTATCCCCCAACTTTTATCAAAAAAGATGACATCGAAAAATACATAGAAAGGGGCTATCCAGGATGCCCAGGAAGAACTTTAGATAGACCCCACGTTTTGCCCGACGGTAAAATATATTTTTGTCCCTTATTTATGGACTATGATATATATGGAGCCAAAATAAAAAATGGGTATTTTTCTTTTAATAAAGAATATTCGGAATTAAATTTGTATTATAATCCAAAGAATTATTGTATTACTGGATGTGGTTTAAATAACTTATGCTCTGGAGAGTGTGCAGCTTTTTCGTATATTAATGCTTATAAAAATTTTTATTCTTGTGATAAGAATATTATTCCGCTTTGTATTTTATGGACTACATACTCTTGGGATAAAAAACCCCAGACTTTAATACATGATTTTAGATAATTCAAACTAAATTTATATTATGAATAAGATCAATAAAACATACGAACCGTTTTTATTTTTATATATAACTAACCAGTGCCAATTAAGTTGCAAGCATTGTTATATGGGAAAACGTTTGCATAATGGACAGATTATGCCTGCTGAAAATGTTGAAAGAATTTTGAAATTAATGAGGGTTCTTTATGGTCATTATAAAGTTTATCTTTTGGGCGGAGAACCCACCCTTCATCCAGAGTTAGATAAAATTTTAAAGATATGCAAAAGGGAAAATTATTTAGTTGTGCTAACCTCCAATGGTTTAGTATCTGAAAGCGCTTGGAATAAAATTTTACCCGGACATATAGACTCATTATCATTCAGTTTGGATGGATCATCTAGAGAAATACACGAATTTTTAAGAGGAAAAAATACGTTTTCCCCTTTAATTGAAAGCATAAAAGATGCTCGGGGGCGAAATTTTAAAACAAGGATTATTTGCACAATCAATAAAAAAAATGTAGCAGATGTTCCCAATATTATAAATCTAGCTAGCGATCTTCAAATAGATTTACTGTCTTTCCATTATTTTACTCCTACTGGCAATGGTAGATATTACTCCAATTTTCAACTTTCCAATAAAGAGTGGCTAAAGTTTGTACGTAATCTAAAGAATTATGTTTTAAATTCAAAAATAAATAACAAATTGAAGATATACTATCCGCCAGCTTTTGTTAAAAAAGATGAATTGTCTTTATTGAAAAAATCAGGCTACAAAGGGTGTACTGCTAGAAATTTAGAGAGATTGGCAATTTTTCCCGATGGAAAATGTTACATTTGTTCTGCTTTTTTAGATAAAGACATAAATTTTGGCTTGATTAATGATAAAGGATTTTTTATTAATAAAGGCAAAAACAATGAATTGAATTTAATCAATAAAGTATCACTAAAATGTGAGCGTTGTTCTCGGGCGTTTATTTGTAATGGCGGGTGTGCAGCTTATAATCATTTTAAGTACGGTGTTCCAACGGATAAGTGTAGTAGGGATTTAATTCCAATTTGCCCCCTATGGACAACATCTGTAAATGACACCACACAAGCATCCTTGCGTTAATATTTATAACAATTAAAATATTAATAAAATAATGGAGAAGATAGTAAAAAACAAAAAAATAAGAGTCAGATTTGCCCCATCACCAACAGGATTTTTACATATTGGAGGCGCAAGAACAGCTCTAATTAATTATTTATTTGCCAAGTCTATGGGGGGTAAGTTGATTTTAAGAATCGAAGATACGGATAGGAAAAGATTTATTGAGGGTTCTACTGACGATATCGTTAAAAATCTGAAATGGTTATCTATTAATTGGGAAGAGGGGCCCAATGTTGGTGGTAATTTTGGCCCTTATTTTCAATCTGAAAGATTATCTCTCTATAATAAATATGCAGAAAAATTAGTTGAATCGGGGAAAGCTTATTATTGTTTCTGTTCTTTAGCTAGATTAGATATGCTAAAGAAGACCCAAATAGCGCAAGGTAGAGGTAATTCAAATTATGACGGGAGATGCAGATATCTCACGCTGGAACAAGTTTCTGAGTTAAAAAAAGCAGGAAAAAAACATATTATAAGGTTCAAAGCTCCTAAAACTGAAAAAATAAAAATCAACGATCTCCTTAAAGGAGAAATCGAATTTAGTAATTTTCTAGATGATTTTGTAATTATAAAATCTGATGGATATCCGACATATCACTTGGCTAGTGTGGTGGATGATCATTTGATGGAGATTAGCCACGTTATCAGGGGCGAAGAATGGATTTCTTCTTTACCTAAACACATTCTTCTTTATAAATCTTTCGACTGGGCTCTTCCTAATTTTATTCATCTACCCGTCATACTCTCTCCAAATGGAGGAAAATTATCTAAGCGAGATGGAGCTGTCGGTATTAAAGATTTTCAAGAAAAAGGATACCTACCAGAGGCTCTAATTAATTTTATCGCTTTTCTGGGTTGGAACCCGGGAGGTGAAAAAGAGATCTATTCTCTAGATGATTTAATTAAAAGTTTTTCTTTGGAAAGAGTGCAAAAGGGCGGAGCAATTTTTAATATTCAAAAATTGGATTATTTAAACGGATTTTATATTCGTCAACTGCCTATTGAAAAATTAGCCGAACTTTGTTTGCCCTATCTAAAAGAAGGCGTAGATGTTAAACATCTACAAAAAATAGTTTCGGTTTACCAGGAACGATTGAAAAAACTTTCAGAAATTAAAGAATTTGCCGGTTTCTTTTTTAACGACATAGAATATGATAGGGGATTGTTAAAATGGAAAGATATGTCGGATAAAGAGATAGAACAAAGCTTGGAAAATTCAAAAAAAATATTGGAGAAAATAGAAAATAATAATTGGAATAAAGAAAATCTGGAAGACATTTTAATGCCGGAAGCCGAGAAAGGGAAAGATAGGGGACAGCTGCTTTGGCCATTAAGGACGGCTTTGACGGGGCAAAAGGCTTCGGCCGGGCCCTTTGACGTAGCCGCCATTTTAGGCAGAGAAAAGACCTTGGAACGGATTAAAAAAGCGATTGAGTTGCTTGACTAATAATTATCTGTTAAAATAAAAGGGCGATGAATATTAAAGGACTTATTATTTTATTTTTAATACTTCTCTTGGTTCCGGTTTTTATGGGAAAGGTGCAAGTAAGCCAATTCTCCGGCTTTTTTCAACATCCTTCTTGGGATGGATTTAAATTGGCTTTCACCGCCCTGTTCCATGATGATTTTAATTATTACAAAGGATTAGTTACTCCTTGGATAGATAAATTAGTTGAATTTATCAAAGATAAAATAAGAGAAGCGATTTAAATATAGGGGAATGGGGTTGACAGGGCTTCTTGCCTTGTTATTATACAAATAGGATACTTCGCATAATGTAGCTTAACCGAAGTATTTACTCATATGAAAAACGACACAAAAACAATAATAAAACATATTAATGATTTTTTAGAATATTTAGATATTGAGAAAGGATTGAGTAATAAAAGCCAGGAAACTTACGGAAGATTTCTAAAAAGATTTACTAAATGGCTGGAAAATAACCATTTTGATGTCCTACTCCCCCACGAGCTCACCGAAGACCATATTTGGAAATATAGGGTTTTTTTATCCCAAACTTTTAATAAAAACACCAAAGAACCATTAAAAAGATCCACCCAAAACTACTACCTTATAGCCCTTAGAAACCTCTTAAATTATTTTGCCGACAGAAATATCGTTTCCTTACCCGCCGAAAAAATTAAATTAATCCGCGAGAAAAGCGATAAGGCTATAAAATTTCTTACCTTAGAACAAATAGAAAAACTTATTTTGGCTCCAAAAACTTCAACCGTAGCCGGCCTTAGAGACCGGGCCATACTTGAATCTTTTTTTTCAACCGGTATGAGAATAGCCGAGCTTGTCAGCCTTAATCGCGACCAAATAAAGATAACCCCCGCCACCAAAGACCTTGAAATAAGTATAGTTGGCAAAGGAAGCCACATAAGAACGGTTTATTTCTCAGATAGGGTTATAGAATCCCTTAAAAAGTACCTGGGAACCAGGCAAGATAAGGAAAAAGCCCTTTTTATCAGCTATAAGGGCCCTAAGAAGCAAGTTGGCCAAAGGTTGAGTCCAAGGTCGATTGAGACCCTTGTGAAGCGCTACGCCCTAATTTCGGGCTCTCCAGCCACTACAACGCCCCATGTTTTACGCCATAGCTTTGCCACGGACCTACTTAATCAGGGGGTAGATATAAGGAATGTCCAGGAATTTTTGGGTCACAGGAATATTGCTACAACTCAAATTTATACCCACGTCACTTCTAAAAGATTAAGAGATATTCATAGGCAATACCACTCTCTCGGTAAAAAATAAATACTCACCGGGGGCATATTCAATCCATCTTTAATTTTATAGATTGATACAATTACATCCCCATCTGGTTGTAAAAGAAGATTTAAGCGAGTTGATTCGCCCATATCGCCCTCTATATCGGTAATTCTAAGATTACCGCCATCCTTCTCGCGATCGTTTTCTATTTTCATATTCGCCCTCCTTATTGATATTTAACATTTTAAAATTAGAAAATCAAGCTTGACAATTTGATTGCTTTATGCTTTAATTAAGGCATGCAACAAATTTTAATTATTATTATTTTAATCAGTTTTGGCGCTTTTTATCTTGTCGGCCAAGCTCAGCCGGACAGCGCAAACTTTTTTGAGGCATCTATTGCCCAAATCAGACAAAAAGTCCAAGTAAAACCATCTCTAGCGCAATCTTCCAAAACCACCGCTAAAAAGCCAATAACCAAAACAAAGCAAAATGTTCCTGCCCGCAATGCTTCGCATAGCGATGCAGGCGGGCAAAAAAAACCTGCAGTTTCGGTTGCAAAACCAGAAGTGAAAATCTCCAGTATAAGAATCCAAACTTTATCTTCCCCCTCGCTCATCACTTTATATACAAACAATCTCCAAAAAGATGAAAAAATAAATATAACTGGCTGGGAAATAAAAACCAAAAATGGCAGTTTTTTGATATCCAAAGGACTTGAAAAAGAGGATATTATTATTAAACAAGGCGACAGAATTTATATTTCCAGCGATCCAAGCCCTTTTTTGGAAAAAGATAAAAATTTTAGACCAAATGAATGTATGGGTTATTTATCCAGCTCCCGCAAATTCACCATTCCCCTGCCCCAAACTTGCCCCCGGCCACAAAGCGATAAACTCCCCGCTTATCTTAATTATTGGTGCAAAGAATATATAAATACTTTAGGCAGTTGTAAGGCGCCGACTTATGATGGCTTGGCTAAATATGAACTTTTTAAAGATGACAATTGTATGTCTTATTTGAATACTAATTTAAATTACAACGGCTGTTTTTTAAACTATCAAAAAGACCAAAATTTTTATTCCCGCGAATGGCACATTTATCTTGATCGCCGGGATAAAGAAATTTTTCCTTGGAATAATGAATTTGACACTCTTTATCTAAAAGATAAAAACGGCCTCGTAATTGATAAATACGACTTCGGCCAGCGCGTCTGCTGCGACTAATTTAAAACTCGCCATATGTCTTGTACACATTACCCATACCCCTTGACAAGATTTTTAAGAAGGGAAAAGGGAAGACTATAAGTTGGACATGATTGTCCAACTATATTATTAGTTTTCCAAAAGAGGGAGAAAATACTCCTCTAAAAAAACTTCACTGAATATACCACTCTCTCATAAACCCTTTATTAATAAGGGTTTTGTTTTTAAAACTTAAAAAATGTACGAGCGCGAATGTTAGACACTGAGTACCTAACATCCTACAAACCTAAAAATGTCATAGGTGACACCTATGACATTTCCATAATCAACCTCGTAGTTTTTATCAAGCATTCAATGTCTAATATTACAACCTCTTTTTTTTATTTTCCGAAGCGACGTTGGCGCGAGGCATAGTCGGCTAATGCCGCATCTAAATCTTGTTCGGTGAAATCAGGCCAATATTTATTGGAAAAATAAAGTTCTGAATAAGCCGCCTGCCAAATTAAAAAATTAGAAATTCTTTGCGCTTTTCCGGTGCGAATAATAAAGTCAACATCGGAAGTCCAAAGGTTTTCAGAAATCACTTCTTCGGTAATTTTTTCCGCCGGAATTTTCTTTTCAATAATATTTTTGATCGCATGGGTCAGCTCTGCTCTGCCGCCATAGCTCAAAGCCATATTAACTGTCATTGATTTATTATTTTCAGTTAATTCTTCCGCTTCGGCTATTTTTTTCTTTAAATCACTTGAAAACATTTCTGTTTCTCCGATCACTTTAATTTTTAAGTCGTCTTTATGAAATTTCTGGATATTTTTTTTATCTAAAGCAGAACTTAATAATTTCATAAGATATTTCACTTCTTTCTGAGATCGCTTCCAATTTTCCGTAGAAAAGACAAAAAGAGTTAAAATTTTAATGCCTCTTTCGGCACATAATTTTATTATGTCCTCAACAACTTTCTGGCCTCTTCTATGGCCTACTAAAGTCGGCAGGCCTTTTTCCTTGGCCCACCGTCTATTGCCGTCTAAAATTATACCTAAATGTTGAGGAATATTTTTCATATTTTCTTAAAAACAGAGTCAATTAAATCTAAAATAAACTGTTTTTCTTTTTGCGGGAATTCTTTTTCGGAATTCAAACATCTCTTTGCTTTTTTAATTAATTTTTCCATTATTTTTTGACAATATTCAAGAGAGCCCTTCAACCTAAAAAGAGTCGGCTGGTTTTCTTTAGTGTCTTTTTTAATATCTGACAAATCGTCTTGAATCTGGAAAGCCACACCTAAAGGCAAGGCAAACTTTTCTATTTTATTTAAAAAAGCTTGTTTTGCTCCGGCTAATATTGCGCCAATTTGCAAGGGAGCCACCAAAGTGTAAAAAGCGGTTTTGTTTTGATAAATATTAAAAACATCTTTCTCGGTTATTTCTCTGCTCCTTAACCATAGATCCAGCATCTGACCATGGCTGGTTCTGATAATTGTCCTATTAAGTGTTTCCAAGGCTGAAATTTTACAATTATTCGGAAATTTAGAATTAGTTAATATCTCATAACCCAACGCATTAACTAAATCGCCAACACAGATGGCCATTGATTCTCCAAAGTGGTTTCCGCCATAATATTGATGCACAGTGGGCTTCCCCCGCCTTAATTTGTCTCGATCAATAATATCATCATGGATAAGCAAATAGTTATGGATTAATTCAATAAAAATTGATGTTTGCAAAATCTCTTTTTTATCTTTGCCCCCGGCTAAAAAATAACCGCAATTAACCAGAATCGTTCGGCCTCGTTTGCCCGGTCTTAAAGAAAATTCTTTTAATAATTTTAAAGTTTCTCTAGCTAACTTATCTTTTGTTTCCTTGATTTTTCTGTCAAAAAATTTCTTTAGCTCTTTGTCAATATTTTTATGGTAATCAAACATAATTTAAAATAAAAAATCGCTTTCAATTTTATAATTTTCGGGTAATAACCAAGGGAGATTAAATCCTAAAAAATAAATCAGCTTTTTAGCCAATTTTGAAAGGATAATTTTAGGTAAAAATAAGGATTTTACCTCCTTTTGATATCTTATAAAATTTGGGAATTTTTTCAAGAGCAAGCTGGCGGCGGTCAAGCCCCAGATTACGCCTCCGCCTGACCAAGGTTTAGTTAATCCGGCCGCATCACCACAAAGAGTAATTGTTGGATTTTTAGGGATAATTAAACCCTGCGGAATTAAAGCCGATTTTATGTCTTCTATCTTAAGATTATTTTTATTCAAAAAATTATTGAAGATATTTTTCGCTATTTCCGGTTTTTCCATTATCCCCCATTCCGTAACGCTTCCTCGTGGAATTTTCCAAATAAAACCATTTTTAGTTGGCCATGTTTCTACATAGTTTGATAAATTTTGTTTTTTTTCTGTCCCTTGAATGCCTAAATAAAATTCGGGATCTTTTAATCCTAAGCTCTTTCTTGTTTCAGATATAGCTCCGTCGCAACCGATAATGATGTCAGACATGTCTGACATCAACGCATTTCGGTTTAAAACAATTTTGGCGCCGGCCGCTTTTGCTAGTTCCGCCGTTAAATTATCCAGCTCCGCGTGATTCATAACAAAAAATGGCCGGGAAAATTTTATTTTTAGTGTTTTTTTAGGAAAATGGATTAAGGTATAGTCAATTTGATTTTGGATTAAACTTTTACTCTGGGGAATAAATTTTAAAATTCTATCAGAAAAAAGGCCTGAACAAACCTCTTTGCCGATTTTTTCTCTTTTCTCAAAAACCGTCACAACCTCTCCCTTTTCAGATAATTTCCAAGCCAGATATAACCCGGCTATTCCGGCCCCAATAATTGCTACAGGCATAAATTGACTATATTTTTTATTTTTGCTAACATAAACCCATGGCAAAAAGTAAATCGGCTGCGTCATCTAGCTTAGGCAGGGACTCTCAGCCAAAATATTTAGGAATAAAACTTTCTCACGGTCAGAAAACTAAAGCTGGCCAAATTTTGATTCGCCAACGGGGAACTAAGTTCAGAGCGGGAAAAAATGTCGGTCGAGGAGGCGACGACACTCTTTTTGCTTTGGAAGCAGGCACTGTCCGCTTTACTACAAAAAAAATAAAAAAGTATGACGGGTCTCAGCGAATTTCAAAAATTGTCGAAGTGACTAAAGACACGCTTTAATAAATTCTCTAAATAAAGGGTGCGGGTCTAATGGCCTGGATTTTAGTTCGGGGTGAAATTGAGAAGCAATGAAAAAAGGATGGTTTTTAAGCTCAATTATCTCCACTAAATCCCTTTCCGGATTTATCCCGGACATTACTAATCCTTTAGCTTCTAAGTCTTTTCTAAACTCATTATTAAGCTCATAACGGTGGCGATGACGTTCAGTGATTAAAATCTCTTCCTTTTTATTTTTCTTGCCCCAATTAGCTTTGGAATAAGCCAGATAAGCTTTTGTGCCTTTTCGAAGCGAACAAGGATAAGCGCCTAATCGCATAGTTGCCCCGTATCTTTTTTCCTGTAAAAGAATTTTTTGCTCCGGCATAACATCAATCACCGGATACTTAGAATGTTTAATAATTTCTGTAGTATTAGCATCCTTCATCTGACAAATATTCCTGGCAAATTCCACTACCGCCAGTTGCATACCATAGCATAAACCCAGATAAGGAATTTTATTTTTCCGGCAATATTCAATGGTTTTTATTTTTCCCTCCACTCCCCTGCTTCCGAACCCTCCGGGGACGATAATACCGTCAAAACTTTTAAGTTCCTTTAATTTTGCCGGAGTTTTTTCATAAATTTCCGAAGATAACCAGGTTAATTCCGGCCTTACTTTATGGAAAAAGGCAGCGTGTTTTACCGCTTCAATAACTGAAATATAAGAATCAGCTAAAGTAAAACTGCCTGTTTCAAAATATTTACCGACGATGCCGATTTTAACTTTCTTTTTTGTATTTTTTATTATCTCTGCTAATCTTCGCCAATCATTAAGATTTTTCTTTCTCGGCCGCAAATTAAATTTTTTTAAAATTATTTTTCCTAAATTATCTTTTTCAAAATTAATCGGAATATCGTATATTGACTCAACGTCCGGCGCAGAAATAACATCTTCTTCGTGAACATTGCAAAAAGTAGAAATTTTTCTTTTTCGAATATTATCTGCCGGAATCCTTGATCTGGCCACTATTATATCCGGTTGGATGCCCGCTTCGTTTAAAAGCCGCACGGCCGTCTGAGTAGGTTTAGTTTTCATTTCCCCGATCATTTCCGGCACCGGCAAATAACTGATTAAAACAAAAAGAATATTTTGAGGTTCTTGCAGGCGCATCATTCTGGCCGCTTCCAAAAATAAAAGATTCTGATACTCCCCCACCGTTCCGCCGATTTCAATTAAAACAAAATCGGCCCTTGAAATTTTAGCCGCTTTTTTAATGCGAAAAATTACCTCGTTCGGAATATCCGGCACAACTTCAACGCATTTCCCGCCGTATTCCAAATTTCTTTCTTTGCGAATAACCGTATCGTAAATTCGTCCGGTGGTAATATAGTTATCTGTAGTTAAATTTTCTCCCAAAAATCTTTCGTAATTCCCTACATCTTGGTCGCATTCGGTCCCGTCGTCAGTCACAAAAACCTCGCCGTGTTCTATCGGATTCATCGTCCCGGCGTCCATATTAACATAAGGATCGATTTTAACGGCGGTTACTTTGAACCCTTTGCTTTGCAGAATTTTTCCGATTGAAGCTGTTGTCACCCCTTTACCAATCCCGGACATCACCCCGCCAGCCACAAAAATATATCTAGCCATGCTATAGCTTATCTTCGGTAATTATGACTTTTATCTCCGCTTCTAAATTATGTTCAAGTTTAATTTTTACCGGAAACTCGCCAAATATTTTAATTGGCTCCTCTAAAACAATCTGGCTTTTTTTAATTTCAAAACCAGCCTCCTTTAATTTTTCGGCAATTTTTACGGCATTGATTGACTCAAACATTTGACCCTCGTCTCCCGCCTTGGCAATCATGGTTATTTCTTGGCCGTCCAAAGCCGTAGCTTTATCTTGGAATATTTTTAATTCACCCTCTGCTTTTTTCGCTTCAATTTCTTTTTGAGTTTCTAACCAAATTAAAGCTTCTTTGGTGGCAATTTTAGCAAGGCTATTGGGAATTAAAAAATTCCTGGCGAATCCTTGAGCCACTTCTTTAATCTCATGCTTCTTTCCAATTTTTTCCACATCCTTAAGCAAGATAACTTTCATACTGCTTATTCTATTTTATTTCTTTAATTATTTCAAGGGCTTTATCTAATTGGGGATCTTTTTCGTTTTCATAATCTTTTTCCGTTATTTCTATTTTAATATCCGGCTCCAATCCGATTTCGGAAATAAGCTGGCCTTTCGGGGTCAACCAATGGGCTACAGTAATTTTTAAAGAAGAACTGCCCTTTAACTCTTCCAATTCCTGCACCGAGCCTTTGCCAAAAGATTTTTCTCCAATTAATTTTATTCCCCTATCATCTCTTAGGGCGCCGGCTAAAATTTCGGATGCTGAAGCTGATCCTTGATTGATTAAAATTACTAAAGGATATTTTTCCAGCCAATAATTGCCTTGAGCTTTGTAAATTTTTTGCTCCTGTTTGCCGGCGAAATCTTCAATTGTTACAATCTGACCCGGAGACAGAAACCAGCCGGCGATATCTTGGGAAATTTCCAAATATCCCCCGGGGTTATTTCTTAAATCTAAAATAATTTTTTCCGCTTGGCTGTTTAAAATTTGCACCGCCGCTTGGGCAAACTCATTACCCGCTTTAGCGGAAAATTGAGAAAGCTTGATATAAGCAATTTTGCCGTCATCTTTAAACTCCAATTTCAAAGAAGGGACTTGGATAACATCTCTGGTAATTTTAATTTCTTTAGATTTATCCCAGCCCTGCCGTATAACCGTCAAAGCTACCCGTGTTCCCTTCGGTCCTCTTATTAAATTAACCGCTTCTTCCAAAGACATGTCGGATGTAGAAGTGCTGTTTATTAATAAAATTTTATCTCCGGCTCTTAATCCGGCTTTTTGAGCCGGGCTTCCCTCTATCGGTGAAACAACCTGCAGTTGATTTTTTTTAATTCCTACCTCCATACCCACTCCTTCAAAAGAGCCTTTAATTTCATCTTGAAATTTTTTATTTTCTGTCGGCGGAAAAAATACCGTATAAGGATCGTCTAAAGACTTTACCATACCCGAGACAGCGCCATAAATCATTTTTTGAAAATCCATCTTATCGTTATTAACGAATTTTGCCTGTAATTTTGACCAAGCGTCCCAAAAAATTGAAAAATCAGCGCCTGCCGGCTGGCCTAATTCCGGATTTTGAACGCCAAAAATAATCTCCGGCTTAACGCTGGATTGGCCGAAAAAATAACCTCCCGCGAATATAACGGCAATTAAAACTAAACTGGAAAATAAAAAAATACTTTTTCTCGCAGATTTAAACATATAGTATTTATACCAAAAAAAGCGGGCCGACACAAGATCGGCCCGAGACATAATTGCCAGTTCACCAAGTATGTTCTATGGCCCCCGGCTTACAGACCACTACACACGGTAATGGCGGTCTATTAGCGTTTGGCTTGCACTGTCCGCTGCAAAGATATTTGATATTTTTCTTTTTGTCATCCTTGACTAGGGCGACACTATCACCATAATCATTCTCGATAACTTCAAAAACCTTCGCCGGACATACCTTGACACACTCACCACAGGCATTGCACTTTTCCGTCGTTGTTTTAATGTAATAGTCTCCCGAGCCATCACTATAACCCTGCCAAGCTAACATATTTCCTCCTTACGCTCTTTTGAAGAGCTAATTTGAGATTAACAAATAAACTTATTTTGTCAACAAAATACGGAGAACGGTTCTCCGATGTTCTCGGTTATTCTAAAATAACCTCATCGAAACCCTTAAAAGTTTTTTTATATCTTACAAAATCATCAATAATTTCCTTACAACCCTTTTCGCCGCCCATTATGTTCAATAAAAACTCCCTACTGGTTACCGAAGGAAAATTCTTTTTTCCTATATAATCTTGGAAGCTTGACCATTTATAATTTTCTAAAAATTCAATTACTTTTTTGGGGTTGCTAATCCCCCTCTCTTTCCATTTAGATTCTATTAAAGATATGCCATTAGTATGAATATAAACAAAGACTGTTATTAACTGCTTATCATCTTTAATGTGAACTGCTCTAAATTTTGCAAAAAGAGGACCTTTTCTATTGTGTTTTTTATTAAAATAACCAACATAACCTGCGCCAAATTTTTTTACAAATTCTGAGATCCCCCCATCTTTTTTCTGCTTTAAAAGTAAATGGATGTGATTTGACATAAACCAAAAAGCCCAAATTTCCACTAATAGTTTGCGATTATCGGAGAACGGTTCTCCGGAGGCTTTAATTATTTTACGCTTTTTTCTCTGCTCTCTAATTTCTATTGAACCCTTAGTATTAAATTCATAAAGAGAAAAAATCGCACGATAACGATCGTCTTCATTTTTAAAAATTAATGAATCTCCTGCTCCCCTGATTACAATATGGTAAATTTCGTTATTAACTAATTGTGGTCGCTTAATTGGCATAATTGATAAAAATTAACGGAGAACGGTTCTCCGTATTTATCTCTCTATATTTATTTTAGCAGATTTATTAAAAAACAAAACCGCCCCTGAGCAAGGGACGGATTTTAAAGACAGCTTATCTTAAATTATTTTTTGATCAAAAAACCAGCGCCAGCCAACCAATCTTTGGCTTTATCCAAGAACGATTGGGGCGGAGATTGTTCGGTTGTTGGTGGAGGATTAAACTGTTCGGTCGGAGGCATTTGTCCTTCTGGCGGCGCTTGTTGAAATTGCCCTTCGGCTGGCGCGCCGCACTCTTGAGGATTAGCTGCACAATAAGATTGGCATTCCTCTTCAGACTGGCAACCGCCGGGACCAGTTTGTTTGGGCGGCATTATTTCGTCTCCTTTGGGCTGTCCTTCTTGCCAAGGTTCTGGAATAGTGTCACTGCTTGGGCCCATTCCCGGACCATTATTCATTTCCTGAAAACAGGCCTGCATAGTGTCACCGATTTCTCGCGATGGCATGCCCGTGCCATTTCGCAGTTTCTCAACCAAATCTAGTCCCACCCGAGAACCAATACAGTCGATCACTTCCGGCGGCGCCTGGTTCAAAGCATCCATCATTTGTTGTTTACCTTCTTCCATTTTTTTCAGATCTTCTTCCGGTATCAGTCCGTTATCTCTGCCGAAATTAAAACAAGTTTCTTGATTATCAGGATTATTGCAAAACGCTTCACACTCATCTTTACCCTTACAACCGCCCGGCCCCTTGCCGCCTGTTTTGCGGATCATTTCAGCGTCTTCCTCTGATACGAAGCCAGCGGCTATGGCAAAATTAGTGCACTCTTCAAAATGATCGTCTTGTCCGCAATAAACATCGCAATCTTCTTTGCCTCTGCAGTTCGGCGGCTTCACGCCCTTTTTGACTGCCGCCAACATTTTTTGAGAATCAGCTTTTTCTTGATCGTTCATAAATCCCGCTTCCATGGCAAAATTAATACAAACTTCCATATTGTCGGAGTTATTGCAATACTCGTCGCACGCTTCTTTCCCGTTACAAGGTGGCGGCTTGACTCCCCTCTTAACCGCTTGTAGCATTTTCTCGACATCTTCCAATTCTTTGCCTTGGATAAAACCAGCCTCTTTACCGAAATTGATGCATTCCTCCATATGATCTGTTTCTCCACAATAAACGTCACAGGCTTTTTTATTGCCGCAAGGCGGCGGTTTAACTCCTCTAGTTATAGCTGCTTGAACTTTTTTCGCTTCTTCTAATTCCTTAGGTGGCATTAAATCATTTTTCTCGGCAAACGAAATACATTCGTCTATGTGGCTTATGTCGTTGCAATATTGTTCGCAACTATCTTTACCAGCACAGCCACCCGGACCCTTACTCCCCGCTGCTATAAAATTTTTGGCCAACTGGATATCTTCTTCCGACATCAAATTATTTTTTTCAGCAAAATTTAAACAAGCTTTCGTATTTTTCGGCTTGTCGCAATAAGATTTACAATCCGCCTGGCTCTTACAGCCACCCAATTCGTTTACCGGATATTGAATATCATTGGCTTTCACTAAATTAATAAAACCGGCTACGGCAATAATCGAAATAACGAAACTGATAAAATATTTCATCTTCATACTAAAAAGGATTAGTTTTAATATTTTTATACGGGTTGGCTTTATCGGCCGGATTAATATCAGGCTTATTTTCAAGCGGACTTGTTCCCAAAGAAGGCAAAACACCCTTTACAGCGTTATCAATTATTTTTTCCGCCGGCGATGCGGTTTCGGTCTTCTTTGAAATATTTTTTTTATGCCAATAAAAATAACCTCCGACGCTTAAGGTTATTATTGAGACGATTGCGATTATTATGACGAGTGTTTTTTTGTTCATGTTAGTTTATTATAATTGTTTACTCAACACTCTGTCAAGAAAGTTTTCCACTGTGGGCCTGCCGGGAATCCCTGCCTGCCGGCAGGCAGGGAACCCGGAACCTCTTCCTTAAAAGGTTTATCCGCCTTTGGCGGAGAATTGGGATGTTAGACGCTTAGCGTCTAACATAAACTTATAGTGGGCCTGCCGGGAATCGAACCCGGAACCTCTTCCTTAAAAGGGAATTGCTCTACCAGTTGAGCTACGGGCCCATGTTGATATTTTTAATTTTGTATAAAGTTCTTCAAAAATTCTCTGCCTATTCCACTTTTTAAATATTTTTCTCGTTCTCGAGCTATCCTGCTATTTTCTACTTTTTCGTAATACATTAAATCGAATGGACCGCGATATAAACTTAAAAGGTTTATCCGCCTTTGGCGGAGAATTGCCTCGCCATTGACCCGCCTATGGCGAGTAAAGCTATGGGGGCAAATTTTATATCCCCTCTTCTTTCAACCGCTCCAGTAATTCTTTCTGTTTTTTGGTTAATTTTTTTGGCGTCTTGATAACTAATTCAACATACATATTTCCCCTTCCATAACCTGAAAAATGAGGAATACCTTTGTCGGAAATCCGAAGGATCCTTCCCGATTCCATGCCCTCGGGAATTTTTAATAAAATCTTGGAGCCTTCCAAGGTAGCAACTTCAACTTCATCTCCTAAGCTT
>ERZ1292645.83-Hain-H14-02um-R2-83-length-42741-cov-6_pt1 | contig 42741 bp, 41 predicted proteins | sample MGYA00564401_ERZ1292645 | MGnify/ENA primary metagenome ERZ1292645 (study PRJEB36523, sample SAMEA6512644) | groundwater metagenome | collected 2019-01-09 | study: AquaDiva: Metagenomics assemblies of 32 groundwater samples | reverse complement strand
CTTGCGGCAACTGATCCATCAGTATTCATCACAATGATACGGCCACTATACTCTCCTTTTGCAGTATCAGGAAAATATTGTGTGATGACAAACTTTTGAGAGAGTGGTAATAAGCTCATTTCACCAAACCCTCGGCAGTTTGCAACTTGTTGTCCAAAAATGTTCGCGCTTTGTGGACAGGCGACAGCACTAGCACCACCATTGCCATAAATCTGATTCGCAGACTTGGATAAAGTTGGATTGTATTGAACACTTCCATTAACGACATCTAGATAGCCTAGACTTGGAAATTCACCATTTTGTGCAATATCCCATCCATGATAGGGAACAAGAGAAATAAAAGCCAAACGAGATTGCCCAGCAACCGTAACAGGTACAAGACTTTCAACACTTGCCCCACCAACTGGATGGAAGGGATTAGTTACATTGGTTTTACCAGTAGTAGTCGGAACCATAATATTACGGAAGGAATTTGTTGCAGGGTTAAAGACACCGATATCCATCGTGTCTCCGGTAGAATAAACTTGATTATCAGTTAAAGGAGTCGTTCCTATAACAATTTCTCCATTTGAAGCAATATTGGAGAAGAATCCAGATTCGCCAGGAAGAAAACCCCAATTAGTGACAGGGACAGCCTTAAAAGTCTGCCCTGAAGGAAGTGTTGTAGCAGTTGCCAATTGTCCAAATGTCCCTTCTTTACCATATAAAGTAGCGTTCGCTATGGGAGTAGGCGTTACGGTAGGGGTCGCACTCGTTACTGTACCTTCCGCAAATTGCACCGTATCTATCCACACTGTTCCCGTTGCCTGTGCCATTTGAAAGCCAAGCAATATGTTTGTTTTGGTTACAGTAGAGTTAAAAGTATAAGAAAACTGTTGCCAGTTTGATGTAAGAGAAAACGTCTTGTCTGAATAAAGAGTATAAGGACTAGAAGAAAGTTGGATAACATTTCTAATCGAACGATTAGCTGATGCCTTCGCCCAAAAGCTAACAGTATATGTCTTGCCTGCTGTGAGAGGCAAACCATATTGAGCTAGTTCTACACCTGCAGGATTTGAAGAAGTTCTTGTAACCGTAATCTGCGCGGAATTGTTGCCTTCATTTTTTGTGCTTGTCGTGGTAGCAAAAGTTCCCTTCCCAGGTGATCGTTGATTTAACTGCCATGATGTTTTGCCGCTCTCAAATGAAGGGTTTTTAACGATGTTGGCTCCCAAAGCTGCCTGACTTGGTTGTCCCTGAGGAGTTAGCGACACACTAACCGCAACAACCATCGTAACGAGCAGTATACCGATCAGGATGAACGAAGATTTAGAAGTAGTAAAAAATTGATTAAATCCGTTTAGCTTCATACCTCGTTCCAACATAATAACTCCATTTATAGTAGACCAGTTTGTCTTATTTGTGTCAAGAACTATTTTTTGTTTTTACCAAAAAGATGCTTGTGAGAAGACCCAAACTCATTCCAAGTAACGCGCCCCCAACAACATCAGTCATCCAATGCTCTCCCAGGGTAACACGAGAAACAATCATTGCAAGATCATAACCAACAATGGCTCCCGATAAGCCTACTTTTATCCATAAAGGAAATTTTTTAACTTGCCAAAGCAGGACAAGCAAAATGGCAGAAAGGAAAAAAGCACGACCTGCATGACCTGAAGGATACGAGTATTCAGCCCTGACATGAAATTGAGGGAAATCCAGCATATTTTCAGTCCTGAGCATAAACTGCATGGGTGGTGGATGATTCACCATATATTTGCCAAAAAGCTCAACGACATGAAGCATCCCAAACAAAACAAAAGCGATACAGCCAGCAACCCATTTACGAAGCAAGGCAAAGAGCAACACCAAGAAAATAAGCATGAATTCAAAACTCCCAAGCTCACTAAACCAAGAGAACTCTCGATCCCAATTGCGGCCGATATTGTCCTGCAAACGGACGGTGGTATTAAAATCAATCTTGGTAAAAAGGTTTTCGTGGACAAGATAGGAGAAAAAGACGAAGGCAAAAAAGAAAACTGCTCCGAGAAAAAAAAGTTGTAGAGAGCGCACCATGTTTCTATTGTATCGGCTCTTTCTCTTTTTTGCAAAAATATTTAGATTAGCACACAGATAGAATCTTACGCAGCAGTTTCCTCTACTCTTTCATCTAATTTTGTTCCTGCAGCAATGGCTTCTTTTGTATTTCGTCTCCATTCAATCACATTCTTACCTCCCTTTTTTACTGCTCTTGCAGTATCAGGAATCTTTAATATTGATGCTCCGGTAATTTCAGCCCCGGCATACACTTTTAGCCCTGCTTGCACAACCGATTCAAGAGGATGCTTTTTTACATATGAGACTCTCTGTTTTATTTTCCTTCCAGCTCGTTCATGAGGTTTTAAGATACGAGAAGTACTGGGACCCTGAGAAATATCATCAGGAGATTCATCAGCATCACGCTTTAACGTGATGCCTTCTTCTAACCATGATCGTTGTTCTGGATCAGGATGCTGTTCTTGGTTTGGGGTAGTTCTACCAGCAACAGAGGCTCCATGATTAAAAATATTTCGTATACCCTGTAATGAAGGATCAGCTTCCCTTGCCAGTAATGCTTTGAGAATTTGATCGCTCATATCAGCGCCATTAACAAATAATTTTAATTGGCGATAGTTAACCGCTGCAGCAAGCATTCGTCCTCTGACTTCCTTAGACATTGTTTCTCCCCGCTCTGCCAACCCCAACATTGTCCACTTAAGCTCAGGCATAGTAAATTGACTTTCTTCTTCCGCCTGTATGTCTTCTATCGTTCGTGCAAGCGTACGAGCTTGATGTTCATTGAAATTCTCTACTTCAAAATAATGCTGTCCAGCATCGGTCGTACCAGTATCTACCAAGAGCTTATATTTCGCTGGGTTAACTGAAGGAAGTAGGTCTTGAAAAATTTTTGAGAGCCTTCTTGCTTCATCTCTATTTGAAACCATAAATCTCATTTTCCCAGCGACGATAATACTCTCTTCTTTTTTATCGATAGTAAGTTTTTCTTCATACATATTTGTAGCATGAATTTCTGATACCGCAGCAAAGGATTCTGCAAGAAAAGGGCCAAGTCTGCCTGCTTCAGCTGCTTGCGCAAATTCAGACCGACTTGTCAGCTTTTCCTTTGCTCTATCACTAATAATGCCTAACACTGCTTCTCTCTTTTCGCGAGGAAGATACTCTGACCAAAATTTCTCACGCCTCGGCTCTTCTGTTGTAAGAAGTGGAGGAGGTGATCCTTCTGGACGAGAGATATCCGCAAGTTCTGTGACGCGTTGTTGACCATCCTCATCAGGAGCATCAAGCTTAAGTTCTTGATCGGCTAACCAAAGCCGGGTACTAGGATTAAATTCGTTAAGAACCTTTGGTCTTCCAAATCGACCACGACGAAATCTAAATAGATTTAATCGGGGATCACGGCCAGCTTTTACAATCTGCTGATGAGCAGCATCTAACGCAGCTCTTCTCTCCTCTTCGCTTGGTGGTGGTTCTGGGGGGTCTTCTGCACTCATAATGATATTTAGTATAATGATACAGAGGTGGAGTTGTAAATTACGTTCTCGCCTCTATCCGCTAGCGGTCAAGATTTACTGTCTTGAGGAATGTTTTGAAGTCATCACTGATATCTGGATGCTTGAGCGCGAATTGGACAATGGTCTTCATATATTCAAGCTTGTTCCCGGTGTCATAATAATGGGCGTCTTTGATCTCACAGGTATAGACTGGATAACCTGTCTTAATCAAGGCATCGATTGCTTCAGGAAGATAGATCTCTCCCCCGGTTCCAGGTTTCTGATCTCGCAGGATATCAAAAATTTCTGGTGGCAAGATATAAGCACCATGCGTTGCAAGATTTGAAGGAGCTTTGTCTGGATCAGGTTTCTCAACGATGTTTTTGATCTTATACACATTGCCCTCAACCGTCTCTACATCAGCAATACCATAACGCTTCAGATCTGCTTTCTTTGGGATACGAACACCTGAAATAACTGCCCCACCATATTTTTCATAGACTTCCATCATCTGTGCAAGTCGTGGTGGATCACTGTAGATAAATTCATCTCCCCAAAGCACAGCAAAAAATTCATTATCGATCACTGATGCTGCGGAAAGCACAGGAGTACCGTTGCCATACAGACCTTTTTGCCGGATATAAATAAAGTTTGCCATCTCAGAGATAGCTTTTACTTGCTCAAGCAATTTCTCTTTTTTACCCATTTCAAGATTCTGGATAAGATCAGCGTTTGGTACATCAAAATGATCTTCAATCGCCCGCTTAAGTGCGCCAGTGACAATAATGATATCCTGAATGCCTGATTTAACAGCTTCTTCGACGACATATTGGATCACTGGCTTATCAACAATTGGAAGCATTTCCTTCGGAATAGACTTTGTCTGAGGAAGAAAGCGGGTACCAAAACCAGCTGCGGGGATCACTGCTTTACGGATTTTTTTTGCCATATGGCACTCATTATAGCATCTTTTTTTTTGTTGACAACAACATCAAAGTGATACTAATTTCCTTGCAGCGAAAGTTGACACATACGTCAATAAAGGACTATACTTGCTTTTAGTTCTTTGAATAGAGTAGGTAAAGAATAAAGAGCGCAAGGCCCTCGAGTACAGAGGGATACGAGGAAGAAGGATCCCCGATTGCATCGGGGGCTCGAACTCTTTGCCAGTCGGCAAAGAAGTATCTGCGGAGACCTTCAGGCTTGATTGAGTCTAGATGTTTTTCTTAAACAGTACAGTAATGTATCACCAGAGGGAAAACAAGCAATTACTACTCCCCAAAGAACCCCAATATTTTACGCTTATATGTGTGGTATTTTCGGTTATATCGGTCAGAAAACTAATGCTTCCGAAATTGTCCTGGAAGGGCTCAAAACACTTGAGTACCGAGGATATGATTCCTGGGGAATTGCGGTGCGTGATAGTCAAGGCAAACTAACAATCGAAAAACATATCGGCAAAATTGGCGACAAAAAACTTGATGGAGCACTTGCATCTCTCCAACCTCAGATTGCAATCGGGCATACTCGATGGGCAACGCATGGTGGTGTAACGCAAAAGAACGCTCATCCACATTATGACTGCACTCGCCACATAGCGGTCTTACACAATGGCATTGTCGAAAACTTTCAGGAATTAAAAAATGATCTACTTAAAAAAGGACACCGATTTACCTCCGAAACTGACACTGAGGTAATCGCCCACCTATTGGAAGAAGAAATGAAGCAAGTAAATGCTTCTCTCAAAACAAGTATACAAACGGTTTTTGCTAAACTTCAGGGCCTAAATGCAATTATTGCTATTAGCACAAAATCTTCTGAAATTGTTGCTGCCAAAAACGGCTCTCCGCTTATTATTGGTATCGGGCAAGACGAATTCTTTCTTGCTTCAGATCTGGCGGGGATTCTCCCCTATACAAAAGACGTACTCTTTCTTAAAGACAATGAATTGATTGCGTTACAAAAGGATATTGAGCTTGTTTCGCTCACTACGGGAAAGAAGCTTACTCCTGAGAGGGAAACGATCTCCTGGGATATCGCACAAGCGGTTAAAGGAAAATACAAACATTTTATGCTCAAAGAAATTGCAGAACAGCCAGCAATCATCGAGACAATAGCCAAAACCTATACGGACCAAATTGAAGAGATAGCAGGCGTTATTACCAAAGCAAAAGGTGTTTTTTTGATTGGTTCTGGCACTGCCTTTAATGCTTGTCTGGCTGGAACGTACCTTTTTTCAAAAATCGCCAGTCGTCATGTCAACACTGCTCCCGCATCCGAATTTATGTACCTGGAAGATTTCCTTACCAAAGACAGCCTTATTATCCCCCTCTCCCAAAGCGGAGAGACAATTGACGTGATTGAGCCACTTATTCGGGCGAAGCAAAAGAAAAGCAAGATTATGGCGCTCGTTAATGTCCTAGGCTCAACGATCTACCGTATGAGTGATTATAAAGTACTCATTGGCGCAGGCCCAGAGAAAGCGGTGGCATCCACCAAAGCTTATCTGGCAAAGATTTCGATTTTGACACTTATTGCTTATACTTTAGCGGGAAAACTGCCCGAAGGAAAAAAGCTATTACTTGCTGCTTCACAAGAAATTGAGCGATTACTGCAGGAAAAATCATTGGCAAAGATAAAAAAGATTGCAAAGATTCTGACGAAAAAAGATCACCTCTATATTATTGGTCGAGGTGTTTCTTATGCAACCGCACTTGAAGGAGCTCTCAAGATTAAAGAAGTGAGTTATATTCACACCGAAGGAATGGCAGGTGGAGAGCTCAAACATGGAACAATTGCACTTATCGAAAAAGGAACGCCCTGTATCGTCGTAGCACCAGAAGATGAGACCTATGATGCTATCATCTCAAATGCAATTGAGATTAAATCACGAGGTGGGTATATGATTGGTATCTCGGCCAAGGATCATCCGACATTTGATGAATGGATTGAGGTGAAGACGACGGGAGCTCCCCTATTGACGGATATTGTCCCGATGCAACTACTATCCTACTTTATGGCGCTTTCCAGGAAACTTGATCCAGATAAACCTCGTAATCTTGCCAAAAGCGTGACAGTAAAGTAATCATATAGTATACTTACGCTCATGGAAAAAAGGACAGGTAGCGTCATTTCTCTTGCGAAATGGAAAGAAAGCAGACAGACAAGAGGATCTGGAGATCAATTTCTACCAAAAGAACCAGGCGTGATGAGAGTAACTCCCCAATCTCTGGAACCAATGCTCTTTCCGCCAGGCGCGTTACCCACGATGCGCGCCCGTGGAGTTATGGCACTTGTCCGAGAAGCATTGGAAGAAGGAAGTACCGTTACCATTAATATCCCTCATACACGAATTGTCTTTATGAGAGAAATACCAAAGTCTGAAGATGAATAACCTCCCAGTTGTCAAGAAGGGTTTGATTTGGTACAATAGTTCTCACCTCCGCGAAAGCGGTTGTTCGTAATGACAAAGCCGGTCACCTTTTTACAGCAAACCTACGACGAGCTTAAGCAAGTTGTCTGGCCAAGTAAGCAGGATGTCTTTAGATTAACGATCATTGTCCTTACCATAAGTGTTTTTGTCGGTTTATATATCGGCGCCTTGGACTTTATTTTTGTAAAGATTCAAGAAATGTTACTTAAATAATCAAAATTATGGATCAACCAACTGAAGCAGTACAAAAAACAGAAGCAGAAGATGTGCTCGCAGATAAGCCAGCAATAGATTCAAGTGCAGGCAAATGGTACATCATTCATACCTATGCTGGTCACGAAAACAAAGTCGCTCGTTCACTCAAACAACGTGCTGAAGCAATGAAGTTTGATGACCGAATCTTTGACATCATCGTTCCAACTCGCAATACCATCAAAGTTTCTCAAGGCAAAAAAGAAACCGTTAAAGAAAAGATCTTTCCAGGATATGTGCTTGTGAAGATGGTACTTGATGACGAAACCTGGTTTATGGTCAGAAGTACCCAGGGTGTTACTTCATTTATAGGTGCAGGAAACAAACCAACCCCAATCTCAGAAAAAGAAGTTGAAGCAATTCAACAGTTTATGAATACTGATGAGCCGATGTATAAAGTATCGTTCTCTATGGGTGAAGCTGTGAAGATCATCGATGGTCCATTCAGTGAATTCCTGGGAACGATTGATACGATTGACGAAGCACACGGGAAGCTGAAAGTACTCGTTTCTATCTTTGGTCGTGAAACTCCTGTCGAATTAGATTTTTTGCAAGTACAAAAACTCTAAACCTATGGCAAAGAAAGTAAAAACAATCATTAAATTAACGATTCCTGCAGGAGCTGCAACCCCAGCACCACCTGTTGGACCGGCTCTTGGACAACATGGTCTGCCGATCATGGAGTTTGTCAAAGCATTCAATGACAAGACTTCCGACATGAAAGGCAACGTCCTTCCCGTTGTTATTACTGTCTATGAAGATCGTACCTTTACCTTTATTACCAAGAAGCCACCAGTTGCTGAAATGATTAAAAAAGTTATCGGCAAAGCTGGTAGCCAAAAACCAGGCCGTGAAAAAGTTGCAACGCTCACAATGGCACAAGCAGAACAAATCGCAAAAGATAAGCTTGAAGACTTAAACACTGATGACGTTGCAATGGCAACTCGTGTAGTTGCTGGAACCGCTCGGTCTATGGGTGTAGCAGTAGAATAATTATATGGGAAAAATTAGAGTAAAAACAATCGGAGACGAACAACAAGAAAAAGACGAACAACTCAAGGCTAAAAAACGTGCCGAAGCAAAACGTGCACAAAAAACAGCTGATGCTTCTGAAGAAGAAAAAAATGGTGAAGTAAAAGAAGCAGTTGCAGAAAAACCAGCCGTTAAGAAGCAACAAAAAAAAGTTGGACAAACAAAGTCTCACTCAAAAAGCTATACAACAGCTGCTGCATACGTTGACAAAGACAAAAAATATTCACTGACTGAATCATTGTCTCTCTTATCCAAATTGCAACGAGCAAAGTTTGATGAAACCGTTGAACTCCACATCAATACTGTTGAAAAAGGTATTTCAGGAGCAGTTGTGCTTCCACATGGAACTGGCAAAACGATCCGTGTCGAAATTGCAAACCAAACAGTTGATGCCAAAAAAGTTGAAGAGCTGGTCAAAGCAATTGAAGCTGGACAAATTAACTTTGATGTCCTTATCGCAACCCCGGACACTATGCCAAAACTTGCACGGGTAGCAAAAGTGCTTGGCCCTCGTGGTCTTATGCCAAATCCAAAAAATGGTACCGTTACTCAAAAGCCAGATGAAGCAGCCAAAAAGTTTGCCGGAGGACAAATGCATTACAAAACAGAAGCTAAATTCCCTATTCTTCACTTTACTGTTGGTAAAGCGTCATTTGGTGAAAAGAAGCTACAGGAAAACGTTAAGGCTTTTGTGCAGGCAGTCCAAACAAAAAACATTAAAACAGTGACGATAAAATCTACCATGAGTCCAGCGGTTACCCTTGATATTACCTCCCTCTAAGCATATTGACAACCTTCTAACTTTTCTGCTTAAGTATAGTAGACCATTATTTTTTGCACTATGCGTTCTAAGCTATTCATCAGTTTTATCTTTTTCCTCGTTTCGTTCTTCCTTGTGCTACCATTCACATCACAGAGTAAAGCTCTTGAAGTAAGTCCTACTGATCAATTTTTTTGTCTTGGCAATACCTGCCCAACTGTTGTCAAGGAACAAGCAGTGGCGGATATTACTGAATCCCTTTCCCCAGCAGAGGCATCTCCAAGTAGTGAACAAGCTGCCAGCATAACAACTAACCCTTGTATAACAACACAAGCTGCTCCTGTTTCTGTCACACGTAACCAGCCAACCCCTGATGGTCAGCAAGAACGTTGGGAAAGAAAAACAGAAAATGGCTTTATTGGGAAATTGATTGAATTAATCTTTAAATTTCTTGAAGAGTTGATCAAGATATTACTTGGTAGTGAAGGAAATAATAACGACAATGGTGGCGACAACAATAATCCTGAACCTTCTACGACACCATGTGACACAAATCCTGAACCTTCAGATACACAACAACTATCGGTTGCCCCATCTACGGTCATTAGCCAGGGACCAGTTCAAGGATGTGGAGCCCCTGGTGATGCTGGTAATGAAAAAGGGGTTGGGAAATACTGCACCAAAGGTGGCGGTGAATGCGCTGGAAAGGAAGCATTTATTTGTGCGGCTGAGTTTACCGATGCAACTATTTGTTCCAAACCATGCAGTGTTGATGCTGATTGTGGAAGTGGTGCCGTATGCTTCCAAGATACCCTTGGTAAGGGCTGCAAGCCAATAGCGTGTGATGTGCCTCAAGCATCGACACAACCACCTTCTGCTGAACCATCGGCAGAACCGTCTAGTGGGCCATCCATAACAGAAGCTATTTCTCAGCAACCTAGCGCAGAACCATCAACTGAGATACTTGCATCTCCCAGTGGGACAACAGCCGACCCAACAGACATGCAGCCATCAATTACGGGGACACCAAATACTGATAGTAATACTGATTATCTAAGCGACGAAGAACTTAAGGGATTACTTATACGTCTTCTGGAACTGCTCAAAGAACTCTTTGCTCACTTTCTTGGAGGAAATACTGGTGCCCTTAAAAATGCATCGTTTGAAGATGGTACGTCTGATTGGCAATTTAACCAAAGAGCCGGTGCCAGCGGCAATTTCAGTGTTACCACCGAAGCGCAAGAAGATGGATCAAATGCAGCCAAAATTGAAATAGCACAAGCCGCACAAAATCCTTGGGATGTAGAGATCGCCCAATATGGTTTAGCGATCACTACTGGAAAGACGTATATGGTAGGATTTTCTGCAAAAGCCGCAGCTAACCGAAAAATAGACGTCGTTGTCCAACAATCTGTCCGTCCATTCACTGTCTACGATAGAAAGACATTTGATCTTACCCCTGAATGGCAAGATTTTACGTATACGTTTACCGCATCAGATACGCAAAACAATGTATTTGTCGGATTTCAAGCAGGGCTTGAAGCAGGAACTGTTTGGGTTGATGATATAACCTTTACACAAACACAATAACGATTACATGATGCATTTACAGACAAAAAAATTCCATCGTTTTTTCATTGATAAGAAGCTTTTACTCGCCGGTTTTTTGACCTTGCTGGTTCTCTCTGTACCCGTTTTTGTTATCTACCAAAACAAACAGACCAATTTAAGCGCATCAGCTTTTTCCCTCGCTGAAATTGAAGCTGAAGCAGGTGGAACAAATGCTCAAATCGCTGTCGGGAATGACGAGAATGCATCAGGGGGCAAGTATATCCAATTTGGAGGAATTCAACCGACATCCATACCAAGTACTGCTCCGAGTCTGACACAAACGCCATCAACCTCAGGAGAGAAACTCTCATGGGCTCCTCCAGTAGGATATGAGAATTATACCAAAGTCACCGTGCCAACAACAGGAGGCACCTTAAATCTTACTAACGGTACCGATTACCAAATTCTTGCGCCAAACGCCATTACCGGACCAGTAACGCTGGTCGGAGGTCGAAATATCGTATGGATTGGAGGCACCTTTGGTGGACGAACCAACGTTCCCTCTGGCTCCTATGATAGTCCAAATAGAGGGATTCGCATTTCTGATGGTTCCGATGTTCGCATCGTATTTCTTGAAGGTTTGTGGTTTAAGCCTGGTACGTATTTATCTGATGCTATTCAATTTGCAATCCGTACAAACAATGGTACCACCGCTATTGTGCAGAATGTCCGTGTTGATGCCATTAATTATGGTACACAAGCCACCGTTCATGCTGATGTCATCCAGGCATGGGGTGGTCCAAGAACATTACTCATTGATGGACTCACTGCCAAGCACGCAACATACCAAGGTTTCTATTTGGATCCAGCCGATGGACGGTCAGTCCCCAGTGGTAGTGGAGAACCCTGGGTTACTCGACGCGTGAATCTGGAGGGAGATGATCGACTTGGTGGAGCAAAATATCTCTTGGCCGACCGTGAACCTAGTCTAACAAAAATGACGAGCGATCGCGTCTATACAATTGGTGCGAAGTTTAACTCCACTGATTCCTTTGGTTCTTGGCCGAGTGCAGGTCTTTTTCAGGGGGCGACACCTCCTGGTGGGGATTTTGTACCAGCTTCGCTTTGGAATGGAACAAGTTATCTATCACCAGGATACATAAACTAATACCATATGCATAAAAAAACAGATACTATTCTAACCAAAAATTTGCTTTTTGCTGTTATATTTTTGCTCGGGATGGGGATTGTTGGACAAGCAAACGCTCAAACATCAATACCAACAAACTCCTGCCCTAGTCTACCTACGAACACCGGAAGTGTGACAATACCAACAGACATTACGGCTTCAGGCACCTACAACATTTGGAGCAGGATAATGATCCCAGATACCATAAATAATTCCTACTGGCTTCAGATAGATAATAAGTGCGGGATGCTCATTGGAGATAAACAAGATATGCCAACAAATGTTTGGACATGGTTAAATATTCCAACAACCATACAATTAACCCAAGGAGCACATCTGATTACCCTTATCGGCAACAAACCAGGAGTAAAAATTGATAAACTAGTCTTTACTCAAGATCTTACCTGTATTCCGCTTAATCTCGGTCAAAATTGCACAACAGCCCCTATAACCCCTACTTCTGTAGCTACCGCTACCATTCAACCCACAAATACTATCGCTCCATCTGCCATAACGCCGACACCTTTTTTACCAACGATCAAACCAAGCAATCTGCCAACACCTACTAAAATAACAATTCCATCCGCTACCCCGACGCCACTGATTGCAACAGGAAGCTTCTCTATTAAACCAATAGCTGATACGTTTGTGAGAAATGATAAGACAAGTACGAGCTATGGCAAAGCAAAAACGCTTGAAGTTGATCAGGACAATAATAAGATCATTTATATGAAATTTGATCTTAAGGTATTCAAAAACATGCGTATTAATACAGCAAAACTTAGATTATACGTGGTAAATGGCTCAGACTCAAAACAATCGCTTAAGGAAGTAAAAAACACAAATTGGCAAGAATCTACCTTGACGTACAAAAACAGACCTGCTACCTCAGCTACCATCACATCTATTACTGGAGGAAAGATAAATACATGGAAAGAAATTGACCTTACCAAATTTGTAAAAGAGAACGCTGGAAATATTGTCTCTTTAGCATTTGAATCTTCTGGCAATAACGGACTAGACTTTGCATCAAGAGATAGCTTCAAAAATCAACCTGAACTTGTCATTACTTACTAGTCAGAAAAGATCTCCGTAATAATTCTTGTCTAGGTTGCGATACATAGAGAACGGTTGAAGCTAGGTTGAGCAAGAGATATACTGACGCGGTCATGCGTCACTACAACATTTTACCGACCGAAGAGATAAGGGTAGCGTCACTTTCAAAGGAAGCCCTGAAGCGACTGCAATGGATAGATTGGTACTACGGACATGGGAAGAATGCAGAAGCGACGTGCAGACATTTTAGTTTATCCAAGAGTGTGTTTTACCGATGGAAGAACCGTTTTGACAAGAGGAACTTGCAAAGCCTTGAGTTTGATAGCAAAACGAGACGACCGAAAAGGGTACGAGAGATGACCACACCTCTGTGGGTACAACAGCGAGTGGTTGCGATTCGAAAAGCAGATCCAGAGAAGAGCAAATACGAGATCCAGGAAGAGTTAAGGCGAGAAGGTGTGAAGGTTGGGCAAACAAGTATCCAAAAAGTGATTAATCGGCATGCAGAGCTTCAGAATATGCAACACAAGAAACGGATGAAGAAACACAGGAATTATGCGATTGCACGGGTGAAAGCAAGCGTAGAGTTACGAGAAAGAGCACTTGGTTCATTGGTGCAGGTAGACACAAAATATTTATATGTGTTAACAAAAAAGTTTTATCTGTTCACAGCGATAGATTGCAAATCTAGGTATGGCTTTTTGTATTGTTACAAGACCATTTCAAGTGCCTCAGGCCAAGATTTTCTCAGACGAGTACGGGAGTATTTCCCGTTTCCAATCCACGCTGTGAATACTGACAATGGCAGTGAATATTTGCTGAACTTCCATAAAGAGCTTGTAGATTGGGGCATTCCCCACTACTTTACTAACCCTCACTGTCCGAAACAAAACGGACGAGTTGAGCGGCTACACCAGACAGCAGAGTACGAATACTTCAATTACCAAACAGACCTTTTAGATGAATTGGACATGATCAATGAGCGGTGTATGGCATTTAATACAAAGTATAATACTCAACGGTTTCATCGTTCGTTAGGTTACAAAACTCCTGCTGAATGTGTTATTATCCTGCAAGAAAAGAAAGGAGGACAACCGTTCTCTATCTAGGCAACCAGGACATTTTCTTGACAGGTAACCTATTCACTGCTATAATAGTTGTATCCAAAGAAAGTAGGCATTGATAAGTCCTACCGAGGAGCACGACATGTTACTTTCAGACATCTGAAAGTGTTTATAACGCTCCTTGAGAGCGTTTTTTTGTTTCTTGGATAGAATAAGAAGGAAAGCGAGTAAGAGAAGCTAGTAAAAATAAAGTACTGATCGCGTTGAGAGCAAGAAAAAATTCGTTATGAGCGTTAAAAATTATGGATAGTTACACAATTACCAGTCAAAATAGACAAAAAAAGGAAGTTCTTGTTGAAAAATTTCTTGAAAAAGTAGCAAAAGCGAAAGCGATTGTTTTTACTAACTATACAGGGCTTACGCATCAACAAATTGAAGGTGTCAAAAAGGCAATGAAAGCAAACGATGCTGAATATGTTGCAACAAAAAATACCCTGTTACTCCGCGCACTTGCAGAAAAAGGCCTATCTGACGAAGATAAAGCAAAACTTAAGCAACCAACTGGAACGATCTTTTTATACAACGACGTTGTTGCACCACTTAAGTTACTTGCAAAAACGATCAAGGAATTAAAACTTCCTGTTATTAAATTTGGTGTTCTGGAAAATACCATTATTTCTGACCAACAAGTAGTAAAACTTTCACAAATTGCCCCATTGCCAGTCCTGCGGGCACAATTACTTGGACAAATGAAAGCACCTATCTCAGGTTTACACCGCGCACTTAATTGGAATTTACAACAACTTGTTTTGACACTAAACGCAATCAAAGATAAAAAAGCGTAAAGGGGGTGAAAGTTTATGGCAAAATTGACAAAAGAAGAATTAATGCAAGCAATCGAAGAAATGTCCGTTCTTGAACTTTCAGAATTGGTGAAAGCTCTCGAAGAAAAATTTGGTGTTTCAGCAGCAGCAACTATGGTAGCAGCAGCTCCCGCAGTCGGTGCAGCAGTAGATGAAGAACCAAAAGAAGAACAGACAGTCTTCAACGTTGTTATTGCATCAGCAGGTGCACAAAAAATCGCAGTTATTAAAGCTCTTCGTGAACTCGCCCCAACATTGGGTCTGAAAGAAGCGAAAGATTTAGTTGATGCGGCACCAAAAGAGGTTTTGACACAGGTCAACAAAAAGACCGCTGAAGAAGCTAAAGAGAAACTCACTGCAGCAGGTGCTACAGTAGAACTCAAGTAACAAAAAATAGTATCCGGTATTTACTGATTATGTTTCCCAGTGAAACGTCATAAGTGCTCGATACTATTTTTTTGTCTTTTTATCCACCTCCTATTCCGGCATATATCCCCACACCACGTAATCACCTAGCCACGAGAAGCTACCTTGTATTTCCCACCCCAAAAGCATACAATGATGGTAACTAATCTGTGAGAGCAGATTGAGCCAGATGTACCGATCTTAGGCAACTAGCACGATGCGGACACCGATCTTTAGGACATTTTTGTCCACGAGTGAGGTGTCTTTTTTGGTATTTGGGGTACTTACTTGAAATTTATGAAGACTTAAAACGACAAAGGTCGGCGCTAACCGACCCAGATCATATGAAGATATTTACTAAAAGTTATTGTAACTTAAACAAGTTATATATGCAATTGCGTGCTGAAAAATGGAGTACAGTTTTAGTAACTGGACTAAAGATTTTCTATACAAAAACCTGCGATATCGCACCATTAATTATTGGTGCAGCTATTCTTATGAAACTAGTTGGTTTGTGGTAAAATGAAGGCATGAAGAACCTCACATTGAAGCAGATACAGAAACTACATCAAGAGCATCCAGAAGACAAAGAGTTACACAAGGTGATTGAGAATGCAGAGGTTGACGAAAAAGAATTTGGGAAGTTAGTAAAAGAGTCAACGAAGCATGAGGCATTTGATAAGAAGAAGTAATTAAGGCTTAAGGATTGCGACAAGCACTGCGACAATTCCTACTAAAATCCCGATTATTGAAATACCATTAGGTGTCCAGAAGTTTCTTTTTTCTTTACCATTTTCCTCGGAATATTCCTTTGCTGATTCTTTACCATATTTTTTGATTTTTGCAATTCCGTCTTCATGTCCCATTGTGTCAAGCACAATTGACCTAACTTTTTTCTGAAAATGCTCAAATCTATCTTCCGAAAAACATTTATCTACTTTTTCACTTAAAGCATCTACAGCCTCAGTTTTTGCTGCACTTCTAAGTTCTTCTGGTATTTCTATTTTTACTGCTGGTGTTCGTCCCATTATTAAGAAGTTTCAGGATCATTTTTTGATTCTGTAACCTCTTCCGTAGGCGTAATTTTAACTCTCTTACCTTTTTCGTCAATATAGATGGTATTATTATCTGCTCTCAATAAGATAACTAAAGCAAAACGAAGAATACCTTCAAAATCTTTGAAACGGAAAATTGTTTTTATAAGATTAAGAGCTTTCAAGTCTCCATTATCTATTTCGAGATATATTTTCCCCTCAGAGGGGATTATTTCTTTTTTTTCAGTAATTTGATTAATTGCCATATCGGGGTATGATTATACTGTATCTCATGGCTAATTACTAGTCAAGAATACAAACACTATCATTAGACTTTAGTCAACAACAAATCAAACATTTGATTCGGTGTCTTACGATTGTTATAACGGAAGCAATACTCATCCATGTAGCTTTCAATATATTTTGAACTGACCTTGCGATAAACACCTTTAATACCAGGCTTAATCCGTCCCCAAAGTCCTTCAACATTATTTGTGTGCGTCTTGCCGACAACATAGGTCTTACCGTGATCTACTGCATGATGCTCGTATCCCATTTGGTAAATATTCTTATAGCCAATATATTGATCAGTCATGACTGTGGCAGTCGGGTCAACGTGTCTCTCTAATTGTTCCCATAATGCACGTCTTCCAGTTGTTTCGATCTTTTTCATGATAACTTGTCCATCTCTTTCAATCATTCCATAATAATATCTTTTGGTTTCTCGTTGAAATGAGGGACATATTTTCTATTTGTTCCTCTCCCACCAAAAAATGATTCGTCCACCTCAACCACACCGTTAAGCTTTCTTCCATCTCTTTTACCCATCAGAATACGGATTTGCTTCATCATTCTCCATGCGGTTTTGTATGTTACTCCTAGCTCTCGCTCTAGTTGTTTAGCAGAAATACCGCCACGGGTAGCAGTCATAAGCCACATTGCATAGAACCAGTATTGTAATGGGGTTGTTGTCTTCTCAAACACAGTTCCCGCAAGTGGACTCACTTGATGACCACCACCGCATTGATATACTGGACGATCTTTCATCTTCTTAAATGATCGCCTTCGTTTGCATTCACCACAATACGGCTTGAACCCAAACCGTATAGACATAATCTTCTGCAAACATGCCTCGCTTGATGAATATTTAGCTAAAAATTCTTTTAATATCATGAGGCTATTATAGCCTATATATGTTACGTTGCCAAGGGATAAGTGCCCCTATTCCTACTTGACAACTTTTTGTAAAAACTTCAGTATTAATAAGGAAAGAGAGCATATGGAAAAAGAAATAAAATCAGACACAACTGCTCAAGGAACGAAAACGCAGCATCATATAACGAAGAGGAAAACTCCACACAAATATTCTTTTTTTCTGGTTATTGCGATTACATTACTGGTAACTACTACCGGTACGGCTGTTTGGCTGGCCAGACAAACAACAGAACTTAGCAGTAAAGCAAATACCACAGGCATCACTATCCCAGTCCTTGAAGATACCCATGTGAGCCAATCAAGTACTGATAAAAACTACGGCGATAAAAATGAAAATAAGATAGATGAAGACAAAATTACCTATCTCAAATTTAATCTAGCACAACTGGCAAATAAGCCACTTACCAAAGCAACGCTTCGCCTCTATATAACCAATGATTCAAAAGATACCCAAACAATTAAAGAAGTTGTTGCTAGTAACTGGACTGAGTTAGCTATAAACGCAACAAATAAACCTGCTGTCGGTCCAAGGACTATTGCTAGCATTAGCGATACGAAGAAAAATACCTGGAAAGATATTGATATTACCAACTATGTTGCCGAAAATGCTGGAAAGGTCATAAGCTTTGCCATAGATGCGACTCCTGAAAATAATAATAATCTCTATATCTCATCAAAAGAAAGTTCCAATGCTCCTGTTATTGTTATTGAAACAGCAAATACTGCCGTGACCATACCATCAGTAAGTCCAACCGCCTTTACACAGCCGACTGCTGCTGCTACAGCCACACAACCCCCAGTCCAACAACCTTCACCAACAACTACTGTCGTTATCCCAACAACCCCACCGCTTTCATCAGGTGGTGCACGAACTATCACTGTTGCGACTGCAGCTCAGCTGACAGCAGCACTTGCAGATGCAAAACCAGGAGATGTTATTACTATGGCTGATGGTACCTACAAAACAAAAAGTGCCTCTGTTGTGATTGGCAAACAAAACGTTTCAGCAGCTTTTAGACTCAGCCAATCAGGAACCTCAGCACTACCAATTATTCTCCAGGGAACCAGAAAAGCACTCATTGATGGAGATAATGACTATGGATTACATCTGTTCAATGCAAATTATATACAGCTCAAAGGCTTTACGGTCTTTAATGCAAAGAAAGGCATTATGCTTGACGGTTCAAACCACAATATTCTTGATGGCGTTGAAGTCCGCAATATTCGTGACGAAGGTGTCCATTTCCGATCTTTTTCAAGTGATAATGTCATTAGAAACAGCTATGTGCATCATACCGGTGAAGACAAACGAACAGGAGCGCTTGATAACGGCTATGGCGAAGGTATTTATGTCGGGAGCGCCAATAGTAACTGGGCAACGTATACTGGTGGCAAGATAGATGAATCAAACAGGAACTACATCCTTGGAAATACCGTTAGTTACACCGCAGGTGAAGGTATCGATATCAAAGAAGGAACCAAAGATGGGATCATCCGAGGAAATACCTTTGATAATGCTGGAATTGCCGGGACAAACTTTGCTGACTCGTGGGTAGATATCAAAGGTAATAATTGGCTGATTACAGAAAACAAAGGAAGCAATGCTTTGCTTGACGGCTATCAGATTCATGGTGTCTACCCTGGCTGGGGCAACAAAAATACTTTTACGTACAATACGATAAGCAATGTCAAAGGAAATGGATTCTGGGTGCAAAATAATGTCACAGGCAATATCATTTCATGTAATAATACCGTTACCAGTGCTACGAAAGGATTTGCCAATGTCCCCTGTTCGAAATAATATTTAACCCATTGACAAAGCATGTATTAGTTTGTTACTGTATATATAGTTATATATCATATTGATTCCTTCTATGACCACCCTAAAAAATAATAAACCCTCAGTAAGTATTGCTGACCTTCCAGACCTGTTGACTGTTCGGGAAGTTGCAGAGATTCTCCGCGTTTCTCCACTTACGATAAAACGCTGGGGCAAAAGAGGAAAGCTTCCTGCAATTCGCATTAATTCTCGTGGAGATCGCCGCTACAAAAAAGAAGCTGTCCTCTGGCTTCTTGGCATTCAACATAAAAGCACAGAGATGTAATCAAGGCCTTGTTCTTCTTCGAGGTAATCTCCTCAAAGATCTACGTACTAGACCTCCTAATAAAGTATCGCGGGTACGGACAGGAGTAATTCTCTTTTCTTCAAGAGTTAGGGCTGCATGTGCGCTCGCGACATTAGCTTCCAACCGAGCAAAGGTTTTTCCATCAAGATCATACACAGCACTGCCCAAAACACCAACAGCTTCTAACTCACCAGCTGCGCTGTATCGATCAGCAAGTGCTTCATCAGAAAAACCTGCGAGCAAATTAGCAGTTCTTTGTTTCAGATCTGGCTTAACTGAATCTGCATGTCCCAAAAGATACGCTCGGGGATCTCTTATCAACCCAGGGACTACTTCTCTCATCGCTGTAAGCTTCGCAAGATTATTATCACGCTTCCTTTTCTCGGCTACCTCGGTATTGTCTTCGATAACTTCCTTATCATTATCGTAAGCGGGGTAATGGTAATAAAAATTAAATCTATCTAAACTTTCAGGGTCATCTAAACGCACTGGCAAAGGTAGGGGTGAAGTATCTGAAGAGATGAGTGAGTCCTCTCTTTTTCTTCTAGCAGCAACTAACCGAGCCACGGTATCAATAAGCGTAATACTTGGCACAAGCACTTCCGATGGAAGCGACTGTAAAGTACGCTCTTCTTCATGAATCATTTCTCCCTCTTTTGCCATATGCTGATGATAAACTTTTTCTCATAACACTGTCAATGAATGCTCACACTGACATCAGGGCTAGTTTTCATTCTTGACATTATAAGCAAAAATTATGGCAACACAAAAAGTCTCTATGTCTCCCCCCTTACTATCAAACGCTGGGGAAAGCGAGGAAAGCTTCCTGCAATTCGCACTAATTCTCGTGGAGATCGAAGATACAAAAAAGAAGCTGTCCTCTGGCTTCTTGGCATTCAACATAAAACTGGCGAATAACATTACTCTATAGACTCAGGCACTTCTCTAGAAGCTAGACCCAAAACATCAAATTTAAAATGCTCTAATAGCAAATTTTCATGATACTGTGTATGTTTGAAAGCCTCTGCTTTTCTCACCGGTTCCATATCCCTTTTAGCGATTAGCCAAGGTGCATCTCCGGTGAATCGCTTTACTTTAGTAAGATTATCCTCAAAAGGACTATTCAAATTATGATTATATGCATGAGCATAATCTGGATCATCAGGATCGATATATGCTAAGAATTCCAATAAGGCAGCATATCGTTGATCTTTATCACTAAAGGTATTTTTTCTATAATTAGCAAGCGAAGTTGCTATAGCAGCTATCTTCCCTGTTTCATCAGGAGCATACACTTGTAAGAGACGACGAGCAAACATTCTTCCTAAAAACTGGAATTGAGGAGCAGCTCTCCCCCATTCACATGTCTTGGCAAAAACAGCCAACTTAGCAGCAAAGTTGGTCAGGCTCACTGCCACAAATTCAGATGGTATTGATGCAACAAGCTCTTCGAATGAACCTAAATTCATTCCATGAATAGATTCAGAAATCATCGCATTAACCTTCATCATGTCTGCTTCATCAGAAATATCTATTCCAGAAAACCAGCCTGGTGTCCCATCTCGTTCTCTGTCGTAACCAACATCTCTTACTTCCGGCTTTGTAACTTCCATTTTTTCTTGCGGCATACTATAGATTCTTTCCACATGCTCTGCTACTCCTGGAGAATTAGCCTTTTTTCCAAGTTCATCACTATAGGATCTGCCTCTTACCGAAACACTTAAGGTAAAATTATTATATTCTTTGCCTGTCAAAGTTGCTGCTACCTGAATAATCCCTTGCGTATTTTCATCTAAACTTTCTTCTTGTCCTGCAAAAGATGCAAGCTGAACAAGCATGTCCGTTTTCATTCTCTTTAAATCTACCTCTCGACCAGAAATGTGTTCATCTATGACACGTAAATAAAAGCAGCCGTTGAGATACTTTATCCGAGGATCATCCTTTGCAGCGTTAAATATTCTCCCAAGAGAATTGAGTCTTCGAGCATAATTTTTTTTTATTAACTGAATTCCCCGCTGTCCCTGATTATTTTGAGCAAGATCGAGAACTCTTGAGACGAGTTGATCTCCAAAAAGCTCTATGGCATGGGTATTAATCAGATTTGCAACAGCTTCGAGATTAGGTCTTTCAGTAAAAATAGTTCCAGTTTCACTCGTTGGCTCGACCATAGCAGCTACGGAAACCGGCTCTCTCTCGGCAAGACATTCTTTAATAAGCGCATGCAACCCTTCTAGACTCTCTCGATCACCAGCTGATAATGGCTTTGAAAGTCCTCTTACAAATGCAGTAATTTCTTCAAGATTGAACTTGCTTTGACTTTCAAAGACTGTTGTGGCAGGCAGATCTGCTGCCAGCTCAGTAGAGGCAGGAGTGGCATCTTCTCGTCCATCAAGCAGTTCTCTAAGTTCTTCCGTTCTTTTGATTAGTTTATTTCTTGTAGAGGCTCCTTGTAAAGCAGCACGAGCAGCATCCAAAGCCTCATCTCCCACAGGAACAACCGCGGCTTCTGCAAAAACGGTAACGGCCTCGGCAAGCGGACCGACAAGACGGTTAGGCGTATCTGCTTCTGCAAGCTTATCGAGCAACGTAACTTCTACTGGAGCAAGAACATTAACAGTATCTCCTCTCACTTCTGTATAGGCGACAGTCAGAGCCTCAACTGCAATCTTTTTTTTCATCGCATCGTATCGCTTTCTAATAGTTTCTTTCTTTTTACCATCTACCACTTGTGGGGGATGTAATATCGTTAGCATTTGCGCATACGTGATGTCTGTATCTATAAGTGTTGTATACAGCGCTTGAATATCCCGAGTTGTCTCGATATCCTCCAGAACCACCGCAGTCAACACCTCTCCTAACTGTACACGACGGTCTAAAACAACCTGCTCATCAGTTGCTGTCGTGACAATTTTTTCATTAACTTCAGGAAATGCAAGAAATCCACGAACTTGATCACGGACATCTTGCACATCTTTTTCCCCTAATCTTTCTCTTGTAAACGCAAATAAATCTTTAAGTACATCTGAGTACGCTACATTTCTTTTATCCATAGATTCAGCCATACCGATTAATGCTTTTTCAATTTTTTCCCTTCTTTCATCGGTCTCTCCGACAAAGAATCTTCTCTTTCTTCCAGCAGGATTATCATGTTCTTGCGGATCTCTTTCTTGAAGGAATTTAGAGACACCCGTAGCATTACGTGGGCTTAAAAAAGCACAACCGATACGAAGATATGCTGCTAATGCTGTATATTCTTCAGCAAGCTCATCACCAACTATTCGTGGCCACTTAGTCAAAAGTTGTGCCGCCACTCGCGGTGAGGCAAGCTCCTGATGTGCCCTTTCAGGATCAGTACATTCAGCAAAATGTTGTGCTTCGGTAAGATGCTCTTGGTCAGGACGTCTTGTAAGACGATCCTCAGTTCCATCAATATCACTTTGTACCGGATAACCTGAGAGGACATCATCAGTACTATCATGTACCTCAATTACATAATCCGGATGCAGGACTTTATAACTAAGCGCTGATACCAGTCGATGATGTCCATTAAGCATTTCATACCGAAAGCCCTCCCCATCCGTATTGTTTGGATCACCAATTCGAATAACTTCAGGCAGAGCACGAGCATAACGCTTTGGATTAAACTTTTTTCCTCTCATTTTATTCAGGATTTCTCCATCTAAAACCAAAAACGTGGGGCTTCTTTCTATTAGTTGATTAACATCTAGCACAACGATATTGTTAGGTCGCTCACGAGAAAGATCCGAAGATAAGATTCTTTCATTCATAGTTACCTAATTGTATCAAAATATATCAAAAACACAACAGTTGCTACGGAAAAACTTGCTCTCCAGCATCACCCACTTGGTTTATTAGCGCTTCTAGATGTGCCTGAGCCATAGAAAAGCTTGTTGACCCATCATCTCTTGTACCAAAACGCCTTTGATAAGCTAAGACGTTATACGGAGTTTCCCCCTGCCTATAGAGGTCTTCCATCTCTCTTCGTGAGGGTGATCTCCCGTCAAATCCTTCTTGTAATCGTCTCCACTCAGCAAGCAACTGACTATCAGAATACTTCTTTGGCTTCGCTTTAACTTTTCTGTCAACTACCACTAGATGTGATTCTCGCTCTTCAGGGTCCATTGCTGCAAGTGCTTCCAACCGATCTCTGGCAGCTGAGAAAGCATTTCTCTCTCCACCATCTTGATCACCAAAAAACTTTGTGTAGACACTTTGTTGAAATTTGGTCCGATCATTTGCCCGTAGTCTTGCGATATCAGAAGTCGTAGGCACTTTCCCTTCCGATAATAATCCACGTATCTTCACCCATTCACCAAAAATCTCCTGAGCGGACTCAGGGGTAGATATAATTTTTTTTCTTTCTTTAAATGAACGGATCTCATCAAGTTTATGCTGTTTCTCAGGATCGATAGAGGTAACTTTTTCAGCAAAGATACGCAATCCAGCCATTTTTTGAATCGCCACAATGTATTTTAGACTGCTAGTGGAATCACGTCTAAATACGTTTATATCGTTAATCCCGAGATTTCTCAGTACCTTCTCAAGAAGAAGCGCATACTCTTGAGATAAAGTAGAAAATCTAATATCTTTCTTTATATCAATCACTCTCACACTTCCACCAGAATCAAAAATGCCTGAAGCAAAACTTCTCAGATACTGCTCAGAGAAAACCCATCCATATCTCTGCTCTACCGTTTGTGCTGTCTCAGCTTTCCTGAAATCACCCAAGGCATCTAATTCAGTCTTCCCAAAATAAAAACCGATAGCGATAGCACCTGAAGGCAATCTCCTGACATGGCTTCTTTTGGATCCAGACTCATCACCAAAAAGTGCTTCACCCGTTTCCTTAAACGCTACTGAGACAGGGTCATTGGCATCTTTGCTAACAAAAGAAACCTGACCACGACCACGAGTCGTATCTACACTTCCCCGTGTACCGGTAAGCGCTCCTAAAAACCATGCAACATCTCGAGAAGGAAGAAGGCTCCCTATCATTTTCTCTTTTAAAGTAGTACTTCTTGCTTCTGTCCGCAACTGCTTCAAGGGATCCTGAAACCCGGCTCTTTTTATTATCCTTGATAGTGTCCTATAGGGTATTCCATATATTACTTTCATATCTGCATATGTCTTAGGTGCTGTTTTTGTCTCAATACACCATTGTAAATAAGCATAAACTTCAGCCGCCCGAGGATGCGATCTATGAGATATATCTACTGGTCTATCTGGGTTTACCCCAGGTATTTCTCCTTTCATAGCCTTTGCATTATATCAACAGGTTAAATGCTGTTTTTGCTCACTTGCAAAGAGAGAAAAGCTCAGCATATAATAAATATATGAGCTCATCACTGGATAACTATATTACCGCTGCAAAGGAGAAAAATCTCTCAGACGAACAGATAAAAAACGCGCTTCGTTTGGCTGGTTGGCCTGATTCCCAAATTAACGAGGCCTTTACTCCATCAAACACCATGCTTATGCCTGCTCCCCCAGCTCCCCATGTAGGGATGTGGACAGGCTTTTTATATATCATTTTCTTCATTTCTTTATATATTCTTGCAAGCTCCATAGGAGTTGTCTTCCATCATTGGGTTGACCAAATTCTCCCTCTACCCAAAGATCCTTATGAATACTTTTCCTATTATCCAGACAGTGTTCTTCAAGGAGCAGTTGCAGCAACACTAGTGACACTTCCTATTTTTAGCTATTTGGCCTTCTTATTAAAAAAACAACTTATCAAAAAACCTTTTGTAAAAAATCTGCGTTCACGAAAAATACTTATCTATATTACTTTAATTAGCACATTCCTTATTATGCTGGGGCATGTCATTGGAACTATTTATGATTTTTTACAAGGATCTGCAAACAGTATCAATGCAATCGCCCATCTGGGGGTAACACTGCTTATTGCCGGGTCAATCTTTGGATATTTTATTAGTGAGGTGCGATATGATAGCAACACGTAAAGACATACTCTTTTTTATTGAACTGGTGGCTCTTTCAGCTATTGCTGTCGTATATGCATTGACGCAAATACCCTCTCCTTTTGAACAACAAAAACTGAAGTGGGATCAGGAGCGGGTTATTGATCTAGGGAAATTAAAAAATGCCATTGATCAATACTACTACACAAATGCAAAACTTCCTGAAGCACTTGCAGTGGTAACAAGTGAAGGATATAGTCCAGATATGCTGAGAAAAACAGATCCTCAAACAGATCAGCCTTATACCTATCGGGTAACAAGCCCTATTTCTTATGAAATCTGTGCAGTTTTCGTGACAGCAAACAAAGACCTCGCTTCTGTGGACGATTACAATTATGAAAAATATGATTACCAAACATATCGGAACCAATTCAAGCACCCACAAGGAACATTTTGCTTCAGCCAAAAAGTGCAAGATCAACGATATGAATCTAACTACCCTACACCTACACGGATATCTTCTCCTACCATTCTTCCCCTTCCTACAAACACACCTAATCCGACTTCTTCATTATAATCCAGCTATCACATGCTATAATAAAAATAATGAATACTACAGTGTTGCTTCCTCCCCTCGATTATCGGGAAATCACACAAAACTTTATTGCAGAATTAGAGCAAGCAGAGCAACGCAAGCCAAGTAGCTTGTCCTATCATGTGCATAATCTATCTCAAAAGCCAATTGTTACAGAGGGAATCATTAAGGGTATTGTCATTGGTGGAACAAATTATATCGTATCGACCCAACATATTTCCTCACACGGTAAAGTAACTATTTTGGAGGAAAAGACGGGGATACTTCCTCTTCTTGATCTTTCCACGTTGATTTCTTTTCTGAGAGAGCACAAAGATGATCGTGCAGTCGCTGTTGGACTTAATTTTGGTTTCGGGATGACGCCACGAACTGGTCCTTTTGGGGAGATGGATGGTGTGGCAGTCGAAGCGAGCAAAGAACATAGCTTTACCGGAATCTTAGGGAAAGATATAGGAGATATTGTGAGACAAGCGTTTGCCAAGAATATTCCCGTTGCCGTTGCAAACGATACTATTTGTCTTGCTTTGGCCGGAGATGGAACAGAGAGTGCGTCTCTTATTGCCGGAACAGGATTCAATCTTGGAATAGTAACAACTGAACAAAAGAAGAAAGTTGTTATCAATATTGAAGCCGGTAATTTTAATAAGTTTCCTCATGATGAAGAGCTTCGTATCATTGATGCTCAGTCAGAAATTCCAGGAGCTTATCTGTTTGAAAAAGTTATCTCAGGTAAATATCTTGCAACCTTTTTTAATGCCAAAGCAAAAAGTCTGGGTATCTCTCATTCTCCACTAACAACAAGTCAAGAATTATCCAAACTCTCCCATGAGATCAACGATGCCAAGGCAAATCAGCTTGCTCGTGCAATCATGGAACGATCAGCATTTCTTGTAGCAGCTGCAATAGCAGGATTATACAAATATAGAGAGGAACCAGACTCCTTTACCATTATTGGTGAAGGAAGTCTCCTTTGGCTTGGTTGGGGTTATAAAGAAAATATCTACATACAATTAAAACTTTTAGGGATCCCTGAAAACGCAGTTACCATCAGACATGTAAAGGATAGTAGTATTAACGGTGCATTTGGTCTCCTAACGAAGTGAGCAGGCATTGTATTTTGACAACACGCTTCTCTCTATGACCATAATGGACTGAGTAAAGATATAATTCTTCTTACTTTAATAATAAAACCCTAAGTGGTAACTCAGGGCTTAGTAGAAGAGAGGCCCAAGTTAATTTTTTCTGGGGAGAAAAAGCACCAATTCCAGGAATTCCAAAAGATGACTTTTCGCTGCGACTGATTAGTAATCTCACACCACCGACAACTGGAACATATACTTTCTACATCAGATCAGATGATGGAGTCAGACTCTGGATTAATAATCAATTACTCGTTGACCAATGGAAAGATCAACCCCCTACTGAATATACTGTTTCACTTCCATTAGCGGGGGGTACACCATATCCGATTAAGATAGAATACTTTGATACTCATGCAAATGCTGACTTACAACTCAAATGGAGTGGTCCAGGTATCTCAAAGCAGCCAGTCCCCGCATCAGCTTTCTCTACAAAGTAAAAGAATAAATATTAGTATTCTCTTGCAACCTCTTTTAGAAATTTTTTAATTGATAGCTCTATTGAAATCTTTCTTAGCAAGTAATAATACTCACTCTTTGTCTTATTGAATAGTAATGCAGAAAGATTTTATTTGCCTTACTAAATTGCTTTATATAGCAAGATAATCAATGTTTTTAGATATATTTTTATATTCATAAATTGAAGTCCTATATAATCTTTTCCTTTGAAAGATTATATAGGAAATTAAGTCTTAAGTAACTCGTGATGTTTGAGAATAGGCTCTTCTATCACATCTTCGTGAGATTATTTAGCCTCAATTTTCATTTATAAGATATCAATGGACGTAAACATAAATCTAAGATAGCTGTTCGAATGAGTTTTTAGCACCAAAGTATACGAACAGTTATATACTCTCTAAAAATTATCATGAAAACAAACTTTTCATTAATGATCATTTTATTGATACGAACTGGATGAAGATTTATGAATTTTGATGTAATTTTAAAATCTATCGTTTTCTCTGTAGAAAAATCATTTTATCCTTCGAAGAAATCCTCTTAAAAAGTGCTTTTTATAATCAGTCAAATACTCCCCCCATTTAAGACAAGCTATTCGCAAGCACGATGTTAATAGTTTTTATATAGGATGCATTGAGCCCATATTAAATATGTTTCAAACAATTCTTTTTTAAAATCAAGAAAGAACGTCTTTTTTGATTCTTCTTTTTTTCTATGGGTATTCTTTTATGAGTAAAAAGTGTTGTACCTACGGTTAAATGAACAAAGTTATCACTGTATAAAATTTTCATTGGTATTTTTAACTTCTTTTTTATTAACTATTGATTAAAAGTAAAGATTTGTGCATGAAGAACATGTATTAACCTCAAGCTTGCAGAGCAAGCCTTGGTCTGCCAATAACAGACTAGTCTGTTATAACAAGCTAAACAGATATTTTGTTTACAGTATTTTTGAAAAAATAATTATCAGAGATTGAGATAGTTTTTGTTGTTAGTAAACACATAAAATGTTATTCATAAAGATTCTTTTCTCCCAGATAGATGCTATCGATAAAGACGATTTATAAAATTTTTTAATTTTGTAAGAAAAAGATACAAAAAACATTCTTGGACGAGAAAAGAAGTTTTTTTAGAGATTTAGCCTCAAAAAAAACTGCCCGTTAAACACGCTAGGACAAGAGAGATTTTTTATACTTAATGATTTATCCTTCTCTTTTTAAGCAAAAACACTTTACTCACTCCCAAATTACCTGCGCTTATTATACGAAAAGCTTACTTTTCCTAGGCTCACCCATCGCTCTCGTAAGAAATAGTAGTCATGGCACCTTCTGAAAAGACTACTTCTCCCCAACTTATCCACAAATTACCCATAGTAAATCTTTTTTTAGACATATAGTATATAAGCGCATTCTCTCAAGATATACTTATGATATCAATATGCTCAATAATAGATCAAAAAGCGTCACAATTTCTGTCATTCTTTACTGTTTTATAAAGAGGGCATGAAAGCAGTTCTATGCGTTGTTTTATAAAATAACGACTCTAAGTACCTTTTTTCTTTTTATTCAGACCTCAGGCTTGTCAAAATAAATGATCGATTAATACACATATTGACATATTTTGTCAATTTAAGAAAAAGTCTCTTTTTGAAGAGGGAAGGAGTCTTTAGAACAAAAGAGCTAGGCAAAGCAAAAAATTACCCCATGATGAGACAATAAATCTGTAAAAGAAGTAAAAATTGCGTACAGAACCTATAAAACGCAAAGCAAAAAGCTTTTCTTCTTAACCGTCCATTAACGACATCTTAATTTATCGAAATACATTGCCATAACAATCCAAACAAATCTTAGCAGAGAGAGCTGCCTTCTGATTCTCCATGGCTGTCTTATCAATCGAAAAAACCATTCAAGTCCAATTGCTTGCATGAAGCCTGGTGCACGCGCAATGTTGTTACTAATAAAGTCAAAAGAGCCACCAACCCCCATAATTGCTGTAGCTGGAAGTTCATTAAAATGTTCGTGTATCCATATTTCCTGCTTGGGAGAGCCAAAAGCAACGAAAAGAATATCCATTTCAGGCACAAAATTGCGGGCGGCAGTCGTGGGGTTCCCTGCTTGAGCACCCACAGACATTATTGTCGAGGACGTCGAAGCGGGGTGACGACTGGCAGAACCCACATTTTCTGAATTTTCCCACTCTGTGGCAACATAAACAACCTTGATCCAAGGATACTTTTTTTTCAAGCGCTCTGAGGCTGTCTTTGCTACACCCAGCCCAGCTCCCAAAAAGCCTATGGACAAAGGCTTTTCATGACAGCCAGCACACACCCGTTCAATGAAATCTACACCCGTTATCCGGCCAGGGAGAGGCTTCCCAAGTAACTTGCTCGCCATAAGTAATCCTACCCCATCAGGAAGAGACAAGGCAGCCTCATTCAGCACTTTTTTGTAGCTAGGATCATCATGAGCAAGGATAATGAGTTCAGGATTAGGAGTAACAATAAACAATTTTTTATGAGGCTTAGCTAACGCTGCATATAAATACTCTAAGATTTTATCTTCAGAGGCGACACTTATCTCGATGCCAAGGTAATTCTCTTTCTTTATCATATTTCACAAAACTACTATATTTTATTACTACTATCGATTATTGTCAAAATATACTCAAGTCAAACACTTTTATTATTCAACTATTATGTCTCTTAAAAAATTTTCAAGCCTATTACCTGCAAACATATTGACCTTCTTTATATTAATACTATGAGATATTTTGCTGGTTGTGAAAATTTCATTCTTCATAAACACTTTTTAACATTTCTAGAAAAATCATCAGAAAAAACAATTTCTCTAGGCCTTTTTTCTATTTCTTGCTAATACTCCTTTTGTATAGTTCGATATTTTCCATAGCGACACCAGTACCCCGAGCGACACACAATAGGGCGTCATCAGCCACGTGACATGGGACACCTGTCATCTCAGTCATCAACTTATCAAAATTTGTTAAAAGAGATGTCCCGCCAGACATGACGATTCCTTTATCAATAATGTCACTCGCAAGCTCAGGAGGACATTGCTCAAGTACCTCTTTTACCCCCTGAATAATATCCGTAAGTACTGGCCTAATAGCCTCATTTACCTGTAGTTCATCAAGAACAATTGTTCGTGGTAAACCAGTAATATTATCTCTACCTCGAACTTCCATAGACCTAAGGCTAGCATTCTTTTTGGCGTTTGCGTCAATAACGGCATTACCGATGTCAATCTTGATAACTTCTGAAGTTGTATCACCAATTAACAGATTAAATTTCTTTTTGACATAGGCAGCAATAGCCTCATCAACTCTATTTCCAGCCACCCTTACTGAACTATGGACAACTACCCCACCAAGAGAGATAACAGCTGACTCGGTCGACCCCCCTCCAATGTTAACGATCATGTGTCCAGCAGCTTGCGCAATAGGAATTTTGGCACCGATAGCTGCCGCAAGCGGTTCATCAATCAGATATGCGACCTTTGCTCCAGCAGACATCGTAGCATCAAGGACTGCTCGACGTTCAACCTGAGTCACTCCAGAAGGAATACAGACCATAACCTCAGGTTTAAAAAATCTCGCATGACCACACACTTTGTCAATAAAATAGGAAAGCATTGCCTCAGTAATCGTATAGTCTGCAATAACCCCATTGCGTAGTGGTCGAAGAGCCGTTACATTTCCTGGAGTTCTGCCAAGCATTTCTTTGGCTTCCCTCCCTACTGCTACCACTCGATTTTCTTCAGCCGTAACAGCCACAACGGTTGGTTCATTAAGCACAATACCTTCACCAACCACATAGACAAGTGTATTTGCGGTACCAAGGTCTATCCCTACCCTTTTTGTACTTGGAAGCGTGAAATTGAAGTTAAACATGTTTTACCTTATCTTTGATTTAACTATATCTAAATAGATACTATCTATATCATTTTGGCCTTTATGGGGCTGAATGTAGATTACAACAACATACTCCTTTGTTGCAAGCGCTATTTTTAGGGAGTATAATAAAAGACGGCTTGCAGGAAGCTTTTTGTTGTTTATGAAAAAAGAACGTACTGACCATCAACACCATGACTCCAGCAGAAAACAGTTGATTATCTCACTTGCTATTTTTATTGTTTTGGCAACGGCTACGGTTCTTCTTGTTCTTTATGGCAAAGGCTATCGGCTTGGCTTCCAAACAGGTGAACCGCAACTAACGAAAACAGGCATCCTCCACGTCACGAGTGAACCAACAGGCGCACAAGTATATATTGATGACCATTTGACAACGGCTACCAATAATACCGTTAACCTCACACCCGGCAATTATAAAGTAACTATTGCGAAAGAAGGCTTTAACGATTGGCACAAGGATATTGAAATCAAACAGGAAGTTGTCAGTAATGCTGATGCAACGTTATACCCTAAGGCACCAAGCCTCCAAAGTGTTTCTACTTTTGGTGTTGACTCAGTAACCATCGATCCATCGGAAACAAAATTGGCAATGCAGATTTCTTCACAGTCTGCTTCCAAAAATGGTATCTACCTCTTTGATATGACAGATAGATCATTTCCTGTGCTTGCAGGACAGAGTAAGTCGACCCAACTGGCAAATGATACGCTTGATACCTTCTCAACAGCACATCTCACCTGGTCCCCTGATGGCAAACAAATCTTGGCAATTATTTCTGCCACACCCGACAATATTACCTACTATTTGCTTCAGGCGGATACCTTCAACGAAATACCACAGGATATTACAGCCACCGTACAAACTACACTTGATCTCTGGGAGACACAACGTGAAGAGAAACATGCAGCATTACTCAAAACACTCAAGTCAAAGGTACGAGCATTTGCAAAAGGTTATTTCTCCATTCTTGCTTGGTCCCCTGATGAAAAAAAGATTCTCTATCAAGCAACAGAAACAGGACAAATACCGATCTTCCTCACTCCTCGCCGTATCGGCAATAACTTACCGTATGAACGAAGAGATTTAGAAAAAGGAGCTATGTATGTATACAACATAGCTGAAGATCTCAATACTCGAGTTGTTGAAAGTATGGATACTCTTTGCGAAGGAAAAGCTATCGAGAGTTGTGCTCAACCCTTCCGTTGGATGCCAGACAGCAGACATTTGCTCTTTATCAACGACAAAAAAGTTAATTTAGTTGAGGATGATGGTTCAAACATGACCACTATCTATGCAGGACCTTTTACGGATCAGTATGTCTTCCCTTGGTCTGACGGCTCGAAGGTAGTTATCCTGACTAACCTGAATAATACGTCAGTTGCCCCCACACTCTATACGATTGGACTGAAGTAAAAGAGCTTTCTTGTTTGTCACCTTGCCATCTTCTTGTCATCCAGTGTACTATTAAAGTAGCATGTAAAGCTGCCCTTATGAGAATTTTATACCATGCAATCATTGCCTTGGTTATAGCTGTGTTGGTAAGCCAAACGAACACTGCGTATGCTACTGAGGTTAGCTCTGTTGGTATTGCTACGTATCTGAGCATCGACAACAAGCAAATTCAAGATGGAGATATTGTCATCTCGACCAGCGAAGGCTATCAGATCAGTACTCAGGCCTACGACCCTCGAGTTATTGGCGTTGTCACGACTAAGCCAGCCATCGAGCTACGTAATAATGACGAAAAGACCGGCAAACCAGTTGTTAATCAAGGGACTGCCTTTGTCAAAGTAACTAAAGAGAATGGTGAAGTTAAAACGGGAGATTTTATTACGACCTCAACCGTCAAAGGGACAGGAATGAAAGCAACCAGAAGCGGTTATGTTATCGGCGAGGCACTCCAGGATGCAAACTTTGCCAATAATGCAACAGTGATCCTGATTCCTGTCAGTTTGAATCTACGGTATATTCAGTTTGGTCCCCAAACACCCAATTCGCTGGCTGATCTCCTTTCCCTGAGTCAAATTGCCTCCTACGAACAACCAATCCGTGTGGTGCAGTACATCATTGCTGCTATCATTGTGATTTCTTCGTTTGCTTTTGGCTTTCTTATTTTTGCCAGAACCGTCAATACGGGCATTCAGGCGCTTGGACGTAATCCCTTGGCAGGCAGGATGATTCAATTGTCTATTGTGTTTAACGTGGTACTTATTATTATAATAATAATGACAGGTGTGGGACTCGCCTATTTGGTGATCCGACTAGCGTGACGTATGGAAACACTTAATCAAGCACAATTTATTATCTTGGGAAGCGCTGTCCTCATTCTGGGAGGGCTTGCGCTGTTCATCTATAGCATCCTCAAAAAAGAGCAGGACTTCCAAAAGAAAGAAGCCACAACCTTTACAAAATATAATGACATCCTACGAAAGGCAGAAGACCAAGCGCGACAGTTACTTGATAGCACGTCTGCTTCATCGGCTAGACTCCTCGAAGAAAGCCGTACCACTAGTGAGCATATTGAAGTAGACCTTGACCGAATACTGCAAAAGATAGCCCAAGAGCATATTCAAAAGCTCAATACCGATACGACAAATTTTGAAGGAGCATACAATCAACGACTCGAACAGTTCCAGCAGGACTTTACCGTTATGAGCAAACAGCTGCTTGAGCATGCAGAAGCTACGATGACCAAACAGATTGGTGAAGCAACAACTGCCATTACTACCAGAACCTCCCACTCGCAGAGTCTGCTTGAACAGCAAATGCAAGCGCTCCTGGCACAAGTCGAAACGGAAATCCAAGAACACAAAAAAGGACGAATTGCTGCCATTGATTCTGAGGTGAGACAACTTGTTGACAAGACCTATCGGGAAGTACTCAAACAAAGTATGCCCACGAGCATTGATCAAAAGCTTATTCTGGAGGGACTAGCGAAGGCCAAAGCTCAGGGAGGGATTACGTTATGAGCTTACAGATATTTGACCTCTCCCCCATGCAAAAATATCTGCATACGACAAATGATGCAAGGCAAATGCAAACAGCATTACAACGCATGTCAGAAAAAATGTTTACCACAGGAAGTATCACAACGGAAGTGTTACAACAGACACTTCCGTATGAGCTTGCTACGTTTGTCACCCGACTGATGCAAGAACACAAAGTGACTGGAAAAGACCGTGTCCAGCTACAATCTTTTCTTACCAGTCTGACGAACGCGGTGAATAATCTACCTGTTGTTGCGCTCACCTTGGCAAGGCCACCGCAAGTTACTTTCCTACAAAACGTGCAGGAATGGTTCCTCAGAAGCTACAATACGTTAGTGCTTCTGGATATTGCTATTGACGCGTCACTTATTGCTGGAGGAGTTATCAGTATCAAGGGAAAGTATTATGATTATTCATTAAAAACTCTGCTTGACAGTACTCAAAAGCCAGTAGAAAAAAAGTAAGAGCAAGAAAGACACGATTATGAATGATTATCAAACATATAGCCAAAAATTCCAAGAATACGGTGAAGTAACTGAGATTAACTACCCGATTATTACCGCTGTCGGCTTGCCTTCAGCAAAGCTACAAGAAATTGTATTATTTGAAAACGGTGAAAAAGGGCAAATCATTACCTTGCTTGAGGAAGGCATGAAGATTATGCTTTTTGCGCGTAATGGTATCAAGATAGGCAGTAAACTTGCCCGAACAGATAGCTATCTTATGGTTCCTCTCTCCGCTGAGCTTTTGGGAAATGTCATCACTCCCCTCGGTGACCCTATTGACCCAAAAATCCCCCCCTTCCCTGCTGATGAATATCGTCCGATTGATACTCCTCCTGCAGGCATTTCCGCAAGACAAAAAGTTTCCCAGCCACTGAGTACCGGCATCGCCCTTGTTGACATCATGATCCCTTTGGGGAAAGGTCAAAAACAGCTTATCCTCGGCGATCGTAAAACAGGCAAAAGTAGCTTCGCTCTCTCGGCACTCAAAAGCCAAATGGAGCAAGGAGCAATTGCTATTTATGCTGCTGTCGGCAAAAAAAAGACTGACATCAAAGCTATTGAAGAATTTATGGAACAGGGAGGATACAAGAAGCAGATGCTTATTGTGGCAACCAGCGGATTTGATTCACCAGGATTGATCTTTCTGACACCTTTTACTGCCATGACCATTGCAGAATACTTCCGTGACCAGGGAAAGGATGTTGTTATCATCTTTGATGATTTGCTCACCCATGCGAAATTCTACCGAGAGTTTGCCCTCCTTGCCCAGAATTTTCCAGGCAGAGATTCCTATCCGGGTGATATCTTTTATGTGCATGCTCGACTGCTAGAACGCGCAGGAAATTTCAAAAATGATAAGACGGGGCAAAGTTCCATCTCTGGGTTTCCCATTGTTGAGACGCAAGATGGTGACCTTACCGGGTATATTGTATCCAATTTGATGAGTATTACTGATGGGCATATTTTCTTTGACAGTAATGTGTTTGCTGAGGGAAGACGACCAGCTATCAATATCCCACTCTCTGTTACCCGTGTCGGAAAGCAAACGCAGAATACGATCGAAAAAGACATTAACAGGGAGCTAAATTCCCTTTTTTCTGTCTATGAAAAAGGCGAAAATCTTTCTCACTTTGGTTCAGAAATGACAGAAAGCATGAAGAGTATTTTTAATATTGGTGAAAAAGTCTACACGTTGTTTAATCAGACAGCAGGGGTTACTATGCCAAAAGAAGTTTCACTGGTGCTTTTTGCGCTAGTTTGGTTAAATATACTTAACGATACGCAATCAATTGAAACAGCACGAAAAAATATCCTTACGAAAGCCTCGCAAGAAGACTCACGGTTATTTTTACGTTCGCTTTTGCAAGCAGATAATTTCAATGGCTTTTTGAAGAATATTAAAGATCATAAGGATCTGGTGGATAGACTATGTAAAGGGTAAAGTAACTATGCAACAACGTACACAGCTTAAAGAAGAACTTGCGATCAGTGGTAATCTTGCGGTGCTTACCCAAGCCTATCAAGAGCATGCAATTCAGCAAATTAACTTCTCTCGATACTCTGTGCTTGCCTCCCGCGATTTTGTCGATCAATTAGTTGATATTTTTTCCAACGTCAAAGCATCCTATCGTAACTCAGTAATGAAGCAAGACAAAAAAAAACAACAACCTATTATTCAAAAAAATGGGAAATCTGCTTTTGTTCTTGTCACGGCAAACAACAAACTTTATGGTGAGATTATTCCGAAACTCTGTCGATTGTTTATCCAGGAAGCTGGTAAAGATCCGAAAGCTGATCTTTTTACCGTAGGACAACAAGGGCAAGGTTTCCTGGAAGCAGGTCTTCCCAATCGACAGATACGCTATATTCGAGTTCCTGATACCAATATTACGATTAACTCTCTCAAAGAACTTACTTCAGTGGTGCTTCCTTATGAAAAAGTGACGATCTTCTATGGAAAATTTATTAACCTTGTCTCACAGGAGGCCGTCTATACCTCAATCTCTGGTGATTTTATTGATGAGCCAGATACTGCAACTGAATCTACAGTGAAACCAATCACCACTGAACAAGACTTCCTTTTTGAGCCATCCCTTCCTGATGTTGCCAATTTCTTTGAGGACCAAATCTTTTCACTTATTCTTAACCAACGTGTTCATGAAGCACAGCTTGGTAAATTTGCTTCTCGGGTAAAGGCAATGGAGCGGGCACAAAGTAATATGCAACAACGAATTAAAGAATTACGAAAAGCAGATCGACGTATGAAAGTGAGTATGGGTAACAAAAAACAACAAGGACAACTTGCAGGGAGATTACTGTGGAATACAAGGTAAACTATGGAAGCAAATAACGGCAAAATAAAACAAGTTAAGGGGCAAATTGTTGAGGTCGAATTTCTGCAAAATAAACCACATATGCATGATGTGCTTGTGTTGCAGGCTGATCCTTCAATCATTATGGAAGTCTATGCTTCAGCAACGCCTACATCGTTTTTTTGTCTCGTATTGACCCATGCATTCAAACTGCATCGAGGAGCAATTGTGGTAAATCAGCAAAAAACAATTGAAATCCCGGTTGGCAAAGAAACGCTTGGTCGGGTTATGAATCTCTTTGGTGAGCCACTCGACGAAATGGGACCAATTACAACTAAAGAGAGAAAGTCCATTTATGAACAGGAAAATGACTATCAGGCAATTAGCCTGCCCAAAGAAATTATTGTTACGGGTATTAAGGCAATCGACTTCTTCTCCCCTATTCTTCGTGGTGGTAAAGTAGGCATCTTTGGAGGCGCGGGTGTGGGTAAAACGATTCTTCTTACTGAGATTATCCATAACATTGTGAATCAAAAGGAGTCAAATACGGTGTCTGTTTTTGCCGGTGTTGGAGAGCGTGTTCGTGAAGGACATGAACTGCATGAATCACTGCAAGAGAGTCAGGTGCTTGATAAAGTGAGTCTCTTCTATGGTCCGATGGGAGAAAACGCTGCTATTCGATTTAAGACACCCCTTGCAGCCATTTCTCTGTCCGAACACTTTAGAGATTCTCTGGCAACCAATGTGTTGTTCTTTATTGACAACGTGTACCGTCTTACCCAAGCTGGCTATGAACTCTCAACGCTCATGAATACCATTCCTTCAGAAGGAGGTTATCAACCAACGCTTCCTTCTGAGATGGCCGCTATTCATGAGCGACTATACTCAACCAAAACAAACAGCATTACAGCATTTGAGGCAATCTACGTGCCCTCTGACGATATTCTGGATCAAGGGGTACAATCTGTTTTCCCCTATCTGGATGCAACCATCGTTCTTTCACGTAACACTTATCAGGAGGGGCGCTATCCGGCAATCGATTTGCTTTCCTCAACATCAGCAGCACTCAAGCCTGATATTGTCGGAGAAATGCATACTCGTACGGCTATTGAAGCACAAAAACTACTAAAGAATGCAGCATCTCTGGACAGAATTGTGGCACTTATTGGTGAATCTGAGTTAAATGAAAAAGATCGTACCACCTATAACCGAGCAAGACTCCTCAAAAACTATATGACCCAAAGCTTCTTTGTTACTGAAGTACAAACAGGCAAAAAGGGTGTATTTGTGGGTATCGAACAAACGGTTACTGATGTGGCAGCTATTCTCCAGGGACAATGTGACAATATTGATCAGTATGAAATTAAAGAAATAGGCTCACTGAAACAGTTGAGTAAGTGATTCACATATCATTCGTCTTTTATTGTCATCCTGAACTGGCGGACTGAACGAAGTGAAGGAGCCCGCTTGCTTGACAAGGGAAAGTTTCAGGATCTTAAGAGATGCTGAACTAAATTCAGCATGACAGGTAGGGGTTCGTTGAATACAAGAAAAAAGGTATCCCGACTGAAAGAGAAAAAGCTATGGCACAAGCAACAACCACCATCCAACCAAATAATCTACTCAAGGTCACAGTCAAAGATCCTGAAAGAACTGCATTTGAAGGCAACGCAAAGGCAATCTCCTCCTTTAATACGACTGGTCCTTTTGACATCCTCCCCTATCACGCAAACTTTATCAGTATTATCAAAGATACGGTGATCATTCACAAAGAAGACGGCAGTCAGGAAAAAATAGCACTCCAAGAGGGCATAGTCAAAGCACATGAAGATACGATTCATATCCTCATTGGGATCGAGACGGATGAAAAAGATACTAAAAAAGAAAATACTACTACATAGCTCTTGCACGGAATGGTCTCAATATAGGGCTAGTAACTTCATCGTTATCTCGAATAAATTGGATTCCATATATTCTATCTGCCTCCAAAGTCCCAATGAATGAACGAGCAAAAACATCTTTCATTGAACGTATAGCATCGTCTGTATACCCAAACGCTTTAGCAGCCAAAACAAATTCTTCTTCAGAATCGAATCGTGCAACGGACCTCTCGATCTCGGCCACTTTGGCTTGATATTCTGGATCAGTTGTAGCCGCATCTCTACTTCCAAGGTGAGTTTCAATATCTCTCATCTCTTGTCTTAACCGATCATCGCGTACTGATTCAATTCTGTATTTTCTAGCATTGAACATCTTTTGATAGAACAGCGGAACACGCTCAGTTTCACGTGGATCACCACCGTTAATAAGATAGAACATTTCTTCAGAGGTTAACTGTCTACCCAAACCTGATTGGACTCGCTGCACAACCTGCTCATCTCGGGCAATTGCTGCTTGCCGAATATAGACCTGATTCTCCTGTGGGACCAGTCTGCGCTGGAAGATGCGTTGGAAAATTTGCTCCAATTTTTACCACAATGGCAGTCATATCATCCGGTTTAGCCCGATAATCAGATGATCTTCTCGCTCGTTCTCGCGACGCTTCTACTAATTGCGTAACGGCTACTTGTGCGCTTGAAGCATTTCGAACAATCTCAGCAATCTTGTCATGCGTTAAATTATCGTGAACGCCATCGCTCGTCAGCAAGTACTCATCTCCTTCTTGAACATCGTGCACATCAACCCCCACCTCTGGATATCTGTTGCTTAACGCGCCCGAAACAACATTTCTACTATTAAAGCGGTTTTTCCCTTGTCGGGATAAATTCTTATAATCGTCAGCCGTATCGAGATTATCTAATTGCCTCTGAATATCTTGAGGGAAATCAGGATCATCAGTTGTTAAGACATCCAAATTTCCCTTACGCAACCGATAAACCCTACTATCACCCAAATTTATGGTAATCAGTTTTCTTTCGTCAGTTGGTGACTCCCAAAAGTAACCCATGGACATGGTCGCTCCCATATCAGATTTGATCTTTTTCGCTTCATCTCTGACAACCTGATTTGCTTCAACAGCAAGAAGCAACAGATGCTGTCTCGTCTCATCAAGAGACAAATCTGTGGGCATAAAGCGGATGGCATCCATGATAAAATCTCTGCCCAATTCTGCTGCTTTATCTCCATTACTATGTCCACCCATGCCATCAAAGACAGCAAAAGCACCTCTTTCTGGCATATGTACATACCGATCTTCATGAGGTTTATCTTGGTCAGATTTCTCCAAAGACATCTTCTGTTTCGGTGGTTGCAGGAACAGAAGATGCCTCAAGGATTGATCGATACTCCTGTAAATAGCTAAGAGCCTGGAGGATATCTTTCGGTTCTGGCTGGCCATCTTTTACTTTCTTTAACGAAGATGCAAGCAAGGCAGCAGTTTCAACAAATTTCGGCAGAGGAAGACTTGTATCTCTTCCTGCTGCTGTAGCACTTTGGTACTCTGCATTTGCTCCAAGAGCAGTGACTATTCTGTCACTTAGTCCTGCAAGTAGTACTTTTTCACCAGCTGCTAAATCTTGCGGCGGAGTAGAAAGCACCTTCTGCATGATGCCTCTCAGCTCTGGATAGTTGAGACCCAAACTTTCCACGACTGGTCTGCCTTGTTGTAACCGATTGGTATCTGAAGCGATATCCAGCTCAATCGTACTTCGCTCGCGCTGGGTGGTATGCCCATTTGGAAGCATATACCTTACTTGTGGATCTGTGGCAGGATGACGATCATTAACGGTAAGAGCGGTTATCACTCGAAAGCCTTCCGGATGATACGTGAGATCTCCAACCTCAAATGATTGTCTTGCTAGCTCTCCTTCCCTTCCCGAGGAGTCTGCCGATGACAGCGGTTCAGGACCATCAGGGGAACCAGTATCTGCTGATCCTGTTACATGAGTTCTTCGCTTTGAGACAAATGCTTTCATTTTGTCCAATCGTCCCTTTGCCTCCGAATCAGTTTCTTTCTCTTGAAGTTGCTTTCCTACCTCAGTTATATAGCTCTTCTTCGTCGCTTTATCTTGTGTTAGGACACCATAGGTCTGGGCATGATGTTTGATCAGGGCAACGACGGTCTCTGGATTACCAAATGATCCGAGGTTATATTCCATCACCCCAAGGAGCTGATCCAGCCGATCCATGTCTACCGGCTGTCCAGCACCCGATCGAGCAATATTAACAAAGGCTGGAATGAATGCAGCAAGGTCATGATTAAGATCCTGGGTAAGATACTTTTCGTAGAAAACATCAGCAACCGTTACCTTGTCTACATCTGTTATCTGATTCCCGTCAGCGTCCTCTTTCCATCCAGCAGCAATAACCGCTTGTTTTGATTCATCGGTTACCTCGATACCCAAACCTTTAATAATTGCTCCCATATCGGCGTCTGCACTCTTTTTATCAAACTCTCCCTGCACATCTCCATACCAGTCGTGATAACTATTATCTTCATCTTCTCTTTCTGCATCAGAAATTGCCGTAATGAGGCTATAGTCCATATCTTTAACCTGTTTATTCTCTAGATCCAATCCAGCAACTTCATCATCGTTAAAGACTGCATCAGCATCAAGCGCCTTCTCATTGTCTGTCACTACCGCGACAAAGGTTCTGGCTGCTCCTGGCTCGCGGGCATAGGATTCAATTTCTCTGGTCAGAAGGGCTGCAATCTCTGATTCACTAGGACGTCTGCTTCCAGCAGGAGCTGGCTCAATTGTACCAGGATCAGCTTCCGTTCCGGGACGGTCGAGTACTCCTGTTCCTCCTCCTGTTTCTGCTCCTGACATATTTATTTAGTATACATGATTAAGCTTATAATTTCTTCATAGATTCCTTTGTTTGCTCTTCCAATATAAAGCTAATTTGTGGTTCCGGACAGCTCCGCTATGACAAATAATCTCTCCCACGTCGTCCCGGGCGGCCAACACGTCTGCAGGATTAAACGATTGGGGCCACTATGATCTGAAGCAATCAGTGAAACATCTGTTGCGGGGACTATCTTCTTTTCAGAAACAGCATATTCATATCGTCTGTTTTCAAAAAAAATAGTGATCTGATCACCATGCTCAAGGTTTTTGAGTAAATAAAAGACAGCATTGTATCTCCCCACATTCCACCAGTTATCCGCAGAATGGGCGAAGAGGTAGACATTTCCTTTCATCCCGGGGAAGACAGTTCCTTTTGCGTGGGCAATTCCTTGCTGTAAGACAGGAAGAAAGGCATTTGGATCTCCTGGGTCAATATTGGGGAAAATTTTTGTACTAGCACCGATCTTGGGAATAACCATACTAAAGTCTGTATCAGGAGGAACAAGAATCTGTTCTTTGTTACCAGCAATGACCTCACCAAACCCAGGTGTCTTTTTTTCATTGCGAGGAGATGGTT
>ERZ1292645.82-Hain-H14-02um-R2-82-length-43204-cov-9_pt1 | contig 43204 bp, 49 predicted proteins | sample MGYA00564401_ERZ1292645 | MGnify/ENA primary metagenome ERZ1292645 (study PRJEB36523, sample SAMEA6512644) | groundwater metagenome | collected 2019-01-09 | study: AquaDiva: Metagenomics assemblies of 32 groundwater samples | reverse complement strand
AATAGGTGTAAAAACCAGGTTCTGAATATGCTGCTGCTGTAAATACTGGATAAATCACTACAATGCTTTTTGGCTCATAGGTAATTCCTATTTCTTTGTAAAGTTCTGTAAATTCTGGATTTAGTTCATATTTTGCATTACGCCAAATTTTTACTCTATCTACCATCTCATAATCGTCCTCATATCCATATAACACAAATAATGATGGTGTGTCTATTTTGACTAATTTTCTGTCATTTGAGGATTCTGTAATGGGTGTTTTTTCTTCGTTATTTTCTACATTCGTAAAATAATAGGAGATTCCTGCAATTACTGCAATTATAATTCCAGCAACGATAAAGATTTTCTGATTCAACTATATTCAATTTTAAAATTCATAATTAAATTTATTATTTATTGATTAACTCATAAATAATTCACATATCAATGTCTAACAATGAAAAATCTTCGCCGCAGGATAAATGATAGTTCAAAACCACTGGTCATTCCTGGAGTTTTTGATGCAATTGGTGCAAAGATTGCACAAAAAGTTGGATTTGAGGCAATGTTTCAGACAGGTTATGGTACTTCAGCTACTCTTTTTGGAATGCCAGATTATGGATTTATTGGTCCAACTGAAACTGTAGAAAATGCTAGAAGAATTTGTCGTGCAGTTTCTGTACCTGTCATAGTTGATGCAGATACTGGCTATGGCAATGCGTTAAGTGTTTGGAAGCTAGTAAATGAACTGGAATCAGCAGGCGCTGCAGGAATTTTCCTTGAAGATCAAAGATGGCCAAAGAGATGTGGCCATATGTTAGGAAAGGAAGTTATCAGAAAGGAAGAATATGCAGAAAAGCTAGCTGCTGCAGTAGATGCAAGAAAAAGCAAGGATTTCATCATAGTAGCAAGAACTGATGCACGAGCCACTGAAGGACTAGATAATGCAATTGAGCGTGGATTGTATTACAAAAAGATTGGTGCAGATGCAATTTTTGTCGAAGCGCCAAAAACTATAGAGGAAATGAAAAAAATTGGCAAATCAATAAAAGCACCGCTTGTTGCAAATATGATCGAAGGTGGAGCTACACCAATTAGCTCAGCATCAACACTGCACAAGATGGGATTTAAAATAATTCTTTATCCCTTGTCTGTTCTGTATGCAAATGCGTATGCATCACTACACATATTAAAAGAGCTAAAAAGAACTGGAGCCACTACAAAATTTCATAAGAAACTTGTAAGCTTTGAGCAATTCAATGATCTTGTTGATTTGCCAAAGTTTAGAAAATTAGAATCAAGATATGGTTTTTCTACAAAAAGAAAAAATGTCTAGTAAAGAGGTCTTATGCGCTGTTTCTCTTTACCGCAATTTCAATGGTGGAAACGTTTCTTGGTTTTCCGTCTTGTGACTCTAGTAATTCAGAGCCTATTTTGATATCGCCTATAGAGTACCCAGCATTTTCTGTTTTGCGTGCAACGATTTGTGCAACGTCTACTGCTCGTCCAATACTGAGTCCTCTTGCTTTGATAGACACTTGTGGTAAGTTAGCCAGCTGAATTAGCGTAGATGTAACATACGCCATTAGTGGTTTCTTACCAATGTATACGGTGTCTCTGTTTTCGGTAGACATGCGACATTTATGATTTGAGGATAATTTAAATCTAAGATTATAAATTTGACAAAAATTATGGTTTTACGAAAATTTTTAGTGGCGACATTTCCATCCATATTAGATTTTAATGAATGAGTCATTTGAAAAAATAATACAAATTTTAGACCACGGCTCAAAAGAAGAAAAAATTGATGCGTTAGAATCCTTAATGGACATAAATGATCCTAAAATAATCAATAAAATAATTTCAAAACTTGATGATCCTGATATCGAAGTTAGAGGAGAAGTGTTTAGTGCCTTAGTATTAAACAATAACAAAATCGCACGATTCTTAATTGATAATCTAAATTCTAAAAGTAACAGTGTTAGAGGATTTTCTGCACTAATTCTTGCAAACAGAAAGGATCTGGATGCGATTCCCTCACTTATCAATTTGACAAAAGATTCAAGTTCGATGGTACGATCATGTGCGGTAGGTGCATTAGGATATCTAAATGCAAAAAATGCACAACAAGCTATTCATGACTGCTTGTTTGATTCCAACTTGGAAGTAAAAAAAAGCGCACTCAAGGCAGCAATTGATATTGATTATAAAATTTCTGAAAAGGAAATCAACGAAATCACAAAAGAAGGCGATGATGAGATTACTAGTCTTTTAACTCTAGTTAAAAAGAGATAAAATCATCCGTATGACTCGTACTTGACTTCAAAGCTTCCATCTGGACGCTTTTCTCTTTCACTTGCAAAGCCACGGGGTTTAAGAAAGTCCATTACACCATCAATTGTTCCTTGCCAACCACATATGTAAAATATCGTGTTTTCCTTGGTGATTTTATCATTAACTAATTTTTCAAGTGGTGATGGTCCACCATCTTTTGATCGCAAAAACGTTTCAACTCTTCCTGCCTGACCACCCCATGATCTGTTAAACCATTCTTGGGGTCTGCTAATTGTTGCACGGTATTTAAAATTCCATTTATCCGTTCCTTTATCGATGCTTTCATACTCAAGATCGGTTAGTAATTCTTTGTAACCTAGCTCATCTACATAACTTGCTCCATGCAATACAACTATCTCCCTTTTGTCGCCAACTGCATGAAGATGTTGTGCATAGCTAACAAATGGTGCAAGACCCGTACCGCCACCAATGCAGATTAATCTTCTCTCATCCTTTTGTCCACTAGCATGTGTTTCGTTAATGGTAAATGCGCCTGTAGGTTTGAGCCAGTTTATCTCATCGCCTTCTTTGACATTAAACAGCTGTGTTGTTAAACGACCTGGAAGTGGTTTTCTTACCCATCTGATGTACAATTCAATATATTTTCGATTTTCAGAATGTGATGCAATTGAATATGCTCTTCTAATTACTTTATTTTCATTTGGTACATGCAATCCAATCGTTAAAAACTGACCAGCTTTGTATTCTGGTACAGCACCATCTTGTGGAACAAGTCTGAAGACAGATAAATCTTCTTTTAGTGACTGAATGTATGTTATGGTCGCTTTGCTATCTACTACCACTTCATTCCTCTCAGTTACTATGGTTAAATATCTTCTGTTGAATTTGAAAAAAGCATTGAGAATTAGCTAAACGTTAATAGTGTAACCAAAAAATCAAAAGAGATCAGAATTTTTATTCTGATTGAAATTGGGCCGGTCGTCTAGCCTGGTAGGATACGCCCTTGGCATGGGTGAGATCGTGGGTTCAAATCCCGCCCGGTCCACTTATTTTCTAAAAAGATAATACAAACACGTAGACTGTAGGTTACGGGGACGTAGGTTAGCTTGGTGGACTGCCAGCCTCGGGCGCTGGATGTCATGGGTTCAAGTCCCATCGTCCCCATAGAAAATTCAATCATTGAAATAGAACCAATTGATATGTAAAGCAATTGACCGTTTGCATCTATCTTGCACATCTAAATCCGGTTACAAATGCTCATGTTGAAATCATAGAGGATCTAAAAAAAGATGCACAAGTTATAGTCATGCCAGTCATTTTTATGAAAAATGATCAAGAGATAACAAGCCGCAGCTTTCCCTTTAATTTTGAGATTAGAAAAAAAATGCTAGAGTCTGTTTTTGGAACGTCAATTACTGTTAAAAGAAACTATACATTTTATGCACCATTTGTCTGTTATATGCCACCATTACTTTCTCCACGATCTTGGTCACTAAGAAATCAAATTCTTGATGGAATAAACGATGACTACTTTACATACACTGGCGATAAGGCTGAAGGATACATGCTAAAACTTTATCGATTAAATCCCAGAATAGGTGTGCGAAAAGAACTATCAGCCTCATCTGTAAAAGAAAAGTTGTATGATACAGCAGCTGGCAAAAACACAGGCTGGAAAGAGGATATTCCGCAACAGGTAGTACAGATAATTGAACAAAACTGGAATGTGTTAGAGAAATATGCTGAGGCAGAAGATAGAACAACTAAGATTTTGGGAATGAAATTTCCAAATGAAGGTATGTGGTCAAAATAGATTAATTATAGGCGCCTTTGAGAATTTTTGTGAAATTTCCTATTTCAAAATTTATCTGGTTTGATGGCAAATATGTTACAGCTGAAAAGGCAAAAGTTCCTGTAACAACACATGCCATACATTATGGAACTTCAATCTTTGAAGGAATTCGTGGTTATTGGAACTCTGAAAATCTTTACATTTTCAGATTAGCTGATCATCTAAAGCGATTTAGAAATTCAGGAAAATTCTATTCTATTTCCCTTAATTTTTCTGATGACCAGCTATCAAATGCAATTGTTAATCTGTGTAGAAAAAATGGCATTAGACGATCCTGCTACATTCGGCCATTTTATTTTGTTGGTCAATATGGAATAAATCTTCATGTAAATGAAAAGTCGCCAACTCATGTTGCCATATATACGGCAATTTTTGGAGATTTGTTCAACAAAAATGGAATAACTACCTGCGTGTCTTCTTGGCGAAAATTCAGTGATGCTACAACTCCCACACAAGCAAAAATGGGTGGAAACTATCTCAATTCAGTTTTAGCAACACAGGAATGCAAACGAAATGGGTTTGATGAAGCAATACTTTTGGATCTTGTAGGAAATGTTAGTGAAGCACCAGGCGAAAATATCTTTCTTGTAAGAGATGAACAATTGATTACTCCACCTATCAGCTCGTCAGCACTTGAAGGAATTACAAGAGACACAATAATTACATTGGCCCATGACATGGGTTACAAGACAATCATCAGAAAAATTCCAAAAAGTGAGCTATACTTGGCAGATGAGGTATTTCTTACTGGTACTGCTGCAGAAATTACTCCAATCATTCAGATTGACCATAAAAAAATTGGCAAAGTAGGAAAAATAACAAAAAGTATGATAGCTGCGTATAATGATGTAGTGATGAATAAAAACGACAAATATTCCAACTGGTTGACTGCAGTGTATTAGAATGAAGGTTGTACAAATTGGAACTGGCGGATGGGGCAAAAACCACACAAGAATTCTTTCTCAACTTGGTGTGCTTTCTGCAGTCTGTGATACAAACAAGGAGCGAAGCAAGGAATTTGGACAAAAGTATTCTGTAAATCATTACGATTCTGTTGATTCACTTCTAAGTTCAGAAAAGTTTGATGCTGCCTTTGTTTGTACTCCTACCTCCACTCATACACAAATTGCAACGCAATTACTCCAGCAAAAAAAACACGTGTTTGTAGAAAAACCAATGACATACAAATCAGAAGAAGGTGAGGATCTACTCAAGCTTGCACAAAAAAACAAGGTTTTCTTAACATGTGGGTACATTGAAAGGTTCAATCCTGCAGTAAATTATGTAAAAAAGTATGTTGATTCAAAAAAGTTTGGTGATCTTATCATGCTAGAGTTTCATCGCGAAAACAGAATGCCACTTCATATCAAAGATGTCGGTATAATTTATGATACTTCTGTTCACGACATCGATACTGCAATATGGTTGTTTAATGATACACCAGAGGTTGTGTTTGCACGTGCTGGAAAGATACGCCACGATCATGAAGATTTTGCAACCATTATGCTTGGATTCAAAAACAACAGGATTGCAATAATATCATCCAACTGGATTACACCAAAAAGAGTTCGACACTTTAATGCAATCTGTACAGATGGAATAATCTCATCTGATTTTGTTACACAGGAAATTAAAATTGACACAGATAAAAATTCCGAGATCCCAAGAAATGAAAAACAGGAACCATTACTTGTAGAAATCAAAAACTTTCTTGATGCCATCAAGGGAGAAAACGATCTTATTGTAAAACCTGAAGATGCAGTAAATGTTACAAAAATAGCAGAAGCTGCTCTTTTATCAAGCAAACAAGGTGCACCAATTTATCTTGATCTGAAATGAATAAAAAAATGCTTGATATTCTTGCATGTCCTTTAGATAAGCACCACCCATTGGAGATTTTTGAGGTGGACTCAAGAGATGAGATAGTACTAGAAGGTGCATTATACTGCATAAAATGTTCTAGGTTTTATCCAATAATTGAGGAGATTCCGATTATGCTTCCTGATGAGCTACGTGATAAAAAACAAGATATTGATTTTCTTCAAAAAAATCAGAAAAAACTGCCTGAAAAAATAATTAAACAAGCATACCCATGGCATCTGTGATATCTTTTGGTCACTAATTTTGTATCAAAGAAGGCAAAAATTGGAAAAAATGTAAAGATTTGGCACTTTACATACGTTGGCGACAAAACTGTAATTGGTGATAATGTCAAAATTGGCTCCCTTGCTCACATTGACTATGATGTAAAAATTGGAGCAAATTCTATGATTGAGGGAATGGTCTACATTCCTCCAAAATCAAGAATTGGAAAAAATGTCTTTATTGGTCCTGCGGCAGCTCTAACAAACGATCCTTATCCACCAAGTCAGAAACTAGTCGGAGTTACAATCAAGGATGGTGCAATCATTGGATCACGTGCAGTCATCAAGGCAGGAGTTACAATTGGAAAAAATAGTGTTGTTGGAATGGGTGCAGTAGTTACAAAAGATGTACCAGCTGGTGTTGTGGTTTTAGGTGTTCCTGCAAAAAAAAGATATTTGCGAGATGAATACAACAAAAAACAGAAAGGGTGGAAAAACAGCTAAGATTTAAGCTGTTTTTGAAATATCCAGTTCTTTATCACTGATAAAGCAAAGATCCAGGCGGTAACAAGCAAAAGTGCAATTGCAACTTTGATACCAGAGTTTAGTATTGGATCTAAATCAACAGATCCACCAAAAGAAAACGGTCCTAGTATTATGACTATCAGACCACCACCAGCTAGGATCAATAGCCACATTACAAACACAAATGCAAGAACTTGCCATGGTATCATATTCGCACACTCATCAAAATAGCAGTAACCACAGCCAAGAAACCAGAAAAAGCAGCCAGTTCGAATATTACAGTTCCAATTTCCTTTTCAGTCAATGATTTTCCTGCAACGATTAATCTAACAATGGTGATGGGTGCATCTTTATCATGTGTGGCTCCAAGCTTGTAATCATCTGAAAGAAAAGTAGGATTTTTTATCTGTCTGTGCTCTACGATTTTTTTCATGCTGCTCAAAAACAAAAATGAGTTCATTATTGCCGGAAGAAGTGCTACTGCTGCAATTACTTCTACATGGCCAACAATTGCGATTGCTCCATATGTTGCACCAAAAACTAGTACGCCTGAATCTCCAGGAAAAATTCTGCTTGGAAACTTGTGATATCTGTAAAATGCAAGTGAAACAAAGCCAAGTGCTAGGCTTGCAATTGCAATCTCGTAATTCTGCATTACAAACAATGCAGCACTTAATGCGAAGCTTGCAATTGATGTAAAACCACTTGCAATTCCATTTAAAACATCAATTGAGTTTATTGTGTTTCCTGTAATTGGAATCATGAAAATCACAAGACCAATGTACAAAACTGGAATTTTTACAGAACCAAATAGTGGAAATGCCAAGTCTGGATCGTAAGCACCAAGCAAAAGAATTGGTATTGCACAAAACGCAAGTGCTACAGGTTTGAACCATCCGCCCATAACTCGTCTGTCGTCAACTATTCCAACGCAAAATGCAAGTGATGATGTTATCACAATAGCTAAAATATGAATCGATGGAAAGAATGCATAAAGTGCAATCTCTGACGTTATAACTCCTATTATGATGGAAATTCCTCCAGGCCTTGCAACCATTGCCCCGCCTTTTCTGTTATAGTCTTTTACCACAAGGTTTCTTTTTTCTAAGAATTTTATCAGAAATGAAGTGATTATAAAGACGGTAAAAAATGCCACGATAGAGACAAGTACTGCAGCTATGATTTGATTTTCCAATTAACTTTCCTTTCGTAGCTGAGATTTTATGTTCTCTGCAAGTGTTGGGCCTATTTTATCAATTTCGGCCAATTTGTTCACAGGTATTTTTGAGAGATCTGAAAGAGTTTTGATGTTATTTCTGTACAGTCTTCTAGCACGAACACGTCCGATTCCTTTTATCTTTACAAGCTCGATTAGTTCCTCCTTTATTCCATAAACTAGCCTTTTTCGCAAAACTGTAAGCTCATCAAGTAGATCTGCTCTACCTACGAGTTTTGCAAGTTCGTAAATACAATAAACAAGCCAATTCCCATTTTCTACCATTCTGTGCGTATCTCCCGCTTCTACGTTTAGGGTATCAGATAGCGATATTTCAGAAGATTCGCTAATCCATGCGTGCATAGCCAAAAGGCTTCGATTACAATCATACTCTGATATTGGCTCAATTAGCTCAGTTGAATGATTTTCAAGCAAAATGCTCAGTTTTTCAAAATCTTTGTTTCTGAGGGAAAGCTTTGGGAAAAACTCATTAGAGTTTGTAATCAAGTGCAAAAAACCAAATGTGTGTTTTCTTTTTTCTGATACTGATTCTAGTGCATCTCTAAAGTATGTTGCAGTAAGTGGATCTATGTATAGTTTTGAAACCTTTTGCCCAAACTCTGTTGCGACAAATCTGTCACTTTTTTCAATGATCAAACTTTCATTTAAAAGAAATTTCAAAGCTAGTGTTATTGCAAATTTTATCGATGGTTTGCTTGACTGTAGTCCTCCTAACGTCTGCAAAAAGAAATTGATAATTTCGTCATTTTGTATTCCAGGAGTTGTAACAATCAGACTAAGAACATGTGTCCTGATTGCTTTGTCATCAGTTATCTTTGACTCAATTGGTTCTGGTTCTCCTTTGATATAATAGTCTAGTAGCTCGTTGCTGTTTGCGTTTCCAACTATTATTGATTCTCCATATTCATCATACTGTGGTCTTCCTGCTCTTCCACAGAGTTGTTTGTATTCTAAAACACTAATCGGTTTGTTTGTTCCATAACGTGCATCGTATCTATTTATGTTTGAAATAACGACACGTCTTGCAGGTAGGTTTACACCTGCTGCAAGAGTAGGTGTTGAGGCAAGAAGTTTGATCCTGCCGTTTCGAAACTCTTCTTCTATTGTTTCTCTACAGTTTTGATTTAGTCCAGCATGATGAAAGGCTACACCACTTTTTACAAGTTTTGCAAGCGTCTTGACAAGCTCTGTGTGTTCGTTGTCTGAAAGAATTTTCTCTGAAATTTTTTCAAGCTCCTCAATTTCTGAATCTTTTAGATATTTTACTATGGCCTCTGCGGCCTTTGTTGCAAGTGAGGCAGAACGTGTTCTTGTTTCTGCAAAAAGTAATGATTGACCGCCGTCTTTTACGGATTCTACTCCTAAATCAACTGGAGGACCTCTTATGCTTGATTCTATCTCAAAACATCGTCCGTCATGCATAATCACACTACCATGGTCATAAACTCCTTCAGTAAGAGGCACGGGCCGCCAATTTGTGGTAACTGCTTCACAGCCTAGCCATTTTGATAGTTCATCTACATTTGTTATTGTGGCACTAAGGGCAATTATCTGTGGTTTTGACTCTAAAAGCTTCAGTTTTGTTAGAATCATCTCAAGGGTTGGGCCTCTGTCTGCATCACCAATAAGATGTACCTCATCAGCCACGACAAGTCCTATATCATTTATCCAATCTGCACCATGACGTATAATAGAGTCCATTTTTTCATTTGTTAAAATCAATACATCACTTTTTGCAAGTGATGAATCAGTAGAATCGTAATCTCCAGTTGAGATTTGAATTTTAATTTTTTTTCCGATATCTAATGGCTCTAGTTTCTTAAACTCTGAGAACTTTTCTGCTGCAAGGGCCCTTAGCGGTGTAAGGTATACTACTTTTCCAGAATTTGAGGAAAGATAATGAATTATTGCAAGAGTTGCAATGAGTGTTTTTCCACTAGCAGTAGGTGATGAAACAAGAAGATTTTTTCCATCCAATAATCCTGCTTTAATACTATCTTCTTGTGGAGGAAAAAGATTCGAATATCCTTGTTGAGAAAGAAAATCGATTGCTTGTTTTGGAAGTTGTAGCTCAGATATCTTCATACCCGGTTATAATGACCGGGTTTTGATTCATAAATAGATGCCTCACGGAGCATACGTTTTAGATAGCTTCTTGCTTCATCTTCTGTGAATTTGCCTGACTTTACAAGCTCTTTTATGAACAACCTTTCTTCAACAGCCATCTTGTTTTCTCCTTCAAGTGACTTTAGCACATCCATGAAGAGCTGCATCTTTGATACCTCGCTTCTTGGTCTTCCCTGAAGAACTCCGAGATCAACTTTGCCTGTGTTTACATCTACTCCTGCATCGCGCAACATGCTTTCAATTAGAAATATTGCCCGTTCTGCATCTTCTGCTTCTACCTGATCTTTCATAAGCAGTCTTGCTCTGGCGGTGGCAAGTCTTATGAGACCTTCAAGCTGTCTTGGAGTAACTGTAATCATTTCTTCTGACTCGACGTTTCTCATTTTCATGTAATACTCTAGAATCTTTTCCTCTGCATCTTTTGTTAGAACTGGTTCGATTCTTTTTGCATATGCTAGGTATTTTGTAAGGATATCAACATCAATCAGTGAGCGTGTTTCAATTCCTGACGGTGAATGTAAGTTAATGATGTGTTTTGCAATTTTTGTGTCCCTTTCCTTTGATGGAATATCCCTTACAACAAAGATTAGGTCAAATCTTGTTAGAAGTGGAATTGGCAGGTTTACGTTTTCGGTAATGTTTTTGAATGGATCATACTTTCCATACATTGGGTTTGCGGCAGCAAGAATTGATGTTCTTGCGTTAAGTGTTGCTACAATTCCTCCTTTTGCAATGCTTGCAGACTGTTGTTCCATTACTTCGTGCAGTGCACTTCGATCTTCTGGTTTCATCTTATCAAATTCATCAATGCATACTAGTCCTTGATCACCTAAAACAACGGCACCTGCTTCAAGCATCATGATTCCTGTTTTGTCTCTAACTACTGCTGCAGTAAGACCAGCAGCTGTTGAACCTCTACCTGAGGTGTACAATCCTCTTGGTGCAATCCTTGCACAAAACTTTAGCATTTCACTTTTTGCAGTACCAGGATCTCCTACAAGAAAGATATTGATGTCGCCTCTGATCTTTGTTCCATCTTGAAGTAGTCTTTGTGTTGAGCCAACAACTAGCAAAAGAATTGCCTCTTTGATAATCGAGTGTCCGTGTATATGAGGTGCAAAAGAGTCAACTAGTCTATCGTAAATGTCTGGATTTGTTGAAAGTGACTTGATTATCTTTTCTTCTTCTGGTGAGACTTCTTCTCTTTCTGTTTTCCTTGAGCTCTTTTTACCTCTACCACCTAGAAATTCGATGTTGTTTCCATCTATTCTGAGTCTGTAAAAGCCGCTTGTTGATCGTACGCTAGCTATTTGGTCTTGCTCGATTCTAACAGTACCAGTAAGTATGATACGGTCTCCAGGTCTTGCATTATCAACAAGATCCTGTTTTATGCTCACATCGACATAATGAGGAAGTTGTCCAGGAGGTAGGTCTTCTGGAAGTTCCTGAAGTCTGAGAATTTGAAAATCAATAAACCTGCTTGATTCTGGATCAATTCTAAATTCCCTTTGCGTACACTTTGGATCTGAACACTTTGTTGGCGAGTTTACGCTTAGGCCCCTAAGTAGAATCATAGGAGTTTTGTGACCCACTGAACACTTGTAGATGATTTCTTTAGCTAGAGGTTTTATCTCAGAAGATCGAACTACCATTCCAGAAACACTTGTCATCTTGTTGATGATTTCGGCGTTTATTTGACGAAGACTGCGCTGAATTGGAAAGTTTATGATTCTTGCTCTAATCTCGTCTTTGATCTTTTCTGCATATTGTGGAAATCTTTCTTGAAGAATCTCTTTTATTGCCCTTGCAAAGGCATCCAGTATTTCGTCTGGATTTTCATTGAATCTTGACTCGATTGTAGAGTTTGAAACTAAATCGTTGTAATCAACTACTATGTATGTAGAGTCCTTTGGCAACATGTGGTCAATTTGCTCGACATACTTGTATGAACCGTCTTTTTCCTTAAACTGCCTGAGAAATTCCTTTACCTCATCTGATAATGCAGATTCAGTCGATACTTGAGTACTCATTATTTATCACCTAAAATCTGTTTTCTAAAGTCCGTTGCATTCTTGTAAATATTTTCATAGAAGAGTCGCTCCTCAATGGTCAGCTTTTGAGAAAGATTCGCAGTTAATTTTGATGAATCTGCAAGACGCACGATCTTGCCTTGTCTTTTTCTGACCAAGGTAATTAGCATACTTTCTATTTTGTCAAAGTCTTGCGGTAGTAGAGTTTTCATGTATGATTTTAATCTGATGTAAAAATGTGGATCCAGTGTAGATAGATGTTCTTCTCCTTGGACATTTTCTTTTACCGTAGCCTGTTTCAGTTCTACTAACATATCGATATCCTGGAGTTTTGCATGATTTTCAGACTCTAGCACTTGAGATATCCATCTTGGAATATTGAGCATTTCACCCTGTTTTCCTTCAATTTCAATTCCACTAATGTTTAGCTTAATATCATGATTCAGAATAATCTTGACTTCTTCCAGATCATACCCTGTGGTATGTACCTTTACCATATCTTGTGCGTCGATCATGTTGGGATCACTGATCCCAAGGAGGATCTTGATGTATTAGGATCGATCAATTATCTTCACTAAATTGTCTGATCATTTGATCCTTTTTGAGGTTTATTAGGAAGAAGGGGAGCCGATCAGAACATGTCGCTGCATAATTTAATGTGGGTTGAAAAATATCGTCCCACAAAACTTGCAGATCTTGTAAACCAAAAAGATATTGTTGGAAGTCTAAGTGTTCTAATGAAAAATCCTTCAGAAATGCCTCATCTTTTGTTTTCTGGATCGGCTGGAATTGGCAAGACAACAGCTGCATTATGTTTGGCAAAAGAGATTCTTGGAGAGGGTTGGAAAGGAGATACACTTGAGCTCAATGCATCAGATGAAAGAGGAATCAACATGGTACGAGAAAAAGTCAAGAGATTTTCTGCTATAGGAATTTATCCCAATATTCCATTTAGATTAATAATACTAGATGAAGCCGACGAGATGACATCTGATGCACAAACTGCCCTGCGACGAATAATTGAAGGCACGTCAAAGTATTGCAGGTTTATCTTAATTGCAAACAACATTTCAAACATTATAGCCCCGATTCAAAGCAGATGTGCGGTTTTCAAGTTTACAAGGATTGCAGAAAAAGATGTTGTAACACATCTAAAAAATATCGCAAAAAAGGAAAAAGTAAAGGCAGATGACAAAGGACTAAGCACCATTTATGATTATTCAGAAGGCGATTTGCGTCATGCAATAAACGTAATGCAAGCAGCTGCAAGTTTGGGAAGTATAACTGAGGAAAATGTCAAAAAATCTGCTGGACTAACAAAAACAAATGATGTCGATGTTGTACTAAAACTTGCACTTGGTGGAAAACTTGCAGATGCAAGAAACAAAATGATTGAGCTCATCAAGGTTTACGGAATGTCAGAATCTGATTTTCTAAAATACATCAATCAAAGTGTGTTTAAACAAAAAACTGATCATTTGGAGGAAATTTTACAGGTAATTGCAAAATATGATTATAGGATTCTGTCTGGAGCAAATCCTGAGATCCAACTTACAGCACTTTTAGCTGAGCTTGGAAAGTTTGGAAAATAGCGCAGAGAGAGGGATTTGAACCCTCGGATGCTTGCGCACACAGGCTCTCAAGGCCCGCGCCCTACCGAGCTAGGCGACCTCTGCGGAATTTGATGCTAACAACTGATTAAAATTTGTTTTAATTCTAATTTGATAATATCACATAGGACCAAATCTATGAAAAATAAAGAAAGAGAGAGAAGTGTCTAGTGATGTGCGTGTGGATTTTCCTGTCCAGAACCTAATTTCTGATAAGTTCCGGCTGCCTTTTCATGATACTCCAAGTTTGATTGATCAACCTTGACAGCCAGAGGAGGACATACTGAAACGCATGCCATACACCATATACAATCATGCTCTCGAATTGGATCGGCTTTGTCGCTAAAGTCCTTTCGCTCTTCTTTAACAGTCGAGCCAGTTCCTGCAAAGGTTTCATTTATTGCCTTTATAGCAGGAATGTCTTTTTCGGTTCTATACCATTGAAATACTTGGACTGGACATGCCTCGATGCATGCACCGTCTGCAACACAAGAATCCCAGTCAACTGCAACCATTGTACCACTACCACCTAGTGGAACCTGTTTTTCGCCATGGGCCTTGTATGCAGCCTTTACTACATCGCTTTCAAAAGCTTCAGCCTTTGATCTACCAGGGCCCCAAACCCAATGGTAGTATTCACCGCCAGCAAGCATGATTTTTCCAATAGTTTTCAGACCTTTTGGATAGTCTTCTGCAATTGGCATGTAGGTTTTTCGGATAAATGTTATTTAAATCTAGACCAAATTAGTCAAAACTAAATGAATGATCCGTGAAGTAAGTAAATTATAACACTGTTTTTACGATCTTACTTCCTTACGTTCATATCTTTTGTAAATGAAATTTCGATGTTGGATATTATCAAGTATGATGTATACCGAGGTCCAAACATCGGTGTTTACACTAAAGTAAATGACAGTTTTGTATTTCTGCCAAACGGGTTTGCAAAGACAAAGACAGAGAATCTAGCTGAATATCTAAAAACCGATTTTATTTTTACGTCAATTGCAAACACTAGGTTGATCGGTATCCTCATGGTTGCAAACAACAATGGAATACTTTTGCCAAACATCAGTTTTGAACATGAACTAGAACATCTGAAAAAGTCAACCAATCTAAATGTCGAGGTTTTGGATACAAAGTTTACCGCTCTTGGCAATCTTATTTGTGCAAATGACAAAGGATGTATAGTCTCACCTATGATTCCAAAGGAAAACCTCAAAAAAATTCAAGATGTTTTAGGCGTTGAGGTTATTCAGAAAAAGGTTGCAGGATATCATCAAGTTGGAGCAATGATTGTTGCAACATCACATGGTGGGATAATTCATCCAGAAACAGATGATGAGGACATTAAAACAATCTCAAGTGTTTTGGGCGTAAATGTAGAACCTGCTACAATAAACGGTGGAATTCCATTTGTATCATCTGGAATTTTGGCAAATAACAAGTCAATTGTAGTTGGTACCTTGACAAATGGTCCTGAGATAATGATGCTTACTCGGGCCTTTACAAATTAAGAATCGATTTTGGGTTTTTTAAAAGCTCATCAACTGGGATATGCTTTTCCTTTCCATCTTCCATATTACGTAAGATAAGTGATTTTGATGAGAACTCTTTTGGTGCTACAATTACTGCAAATTTTGATTCAGAGGCAGATTCCATCTGTTTTTTTAATGATCTTCCTGAAAGGTCGATTTCAACTGGGATTCCTTTTTGTCGTAGTTTTGATGCAAGACTCGTTGCATGTTTTTGCATCTCATCATTTACATACAAAACAGAAACCGACTTTGATTGTTCTAGCTTTGTAACTTTTTGTTCTTCCATTGTCAGTATGATTCGCTCGACTCCACCTGCAACACCTGTTGCGCCAAGATCTTCTCGCCCAAATGCCTTTGCCAAGCTGTCATATCTTCCACCACCAGCTAAAGCTCCAAGATCAGATTTTTCATCAAAGACTTCAAAGACCATTCCAGAGTAGTAATCTAGTCCTCTTACTATTCCAAAGTTTATTCTAATGTTTTTTACATCACGGTTTTGAAGCGAATCCCATAGGTTTTTGAGATCAGACCAAGATTCCAGCTTTGAGACATCAAATTTCTTTTCAACTTCGTTAAGGCTTCCTTTTATCTTTGAAAATTCTAGTATTTTTTCTAATTTTTCCTTAGAATAACCCTTTTTTTGGTACTCGGAGAGGATTTCATTTTTTGATTTCTTTGAAACCTTGTCAACTGCCCTTAAAATGTCTGAGATCTTTGCTTTGTCCTCTGTTCCTAGTACTGACTTGATGTAAGACTCTACTAGGCTTCTGTGATTTATGTCAACTATGATGTGTTTTAGTCCTAATACATCAAAAAGCCTTGATGTAAACTCGATTACTTCAGCTTCTGATTCTATGCTTGGCTTTCCATAAATTTCGATATTCCACTGGTGGAAGAATCTGTATCGTCCCTTTTGTGGCTCATCATATCTCCATACTCCACCAAATGATGATATCTTTGCTGGAAGTTTTAGCGATTTTTGTGATACTACATAACGTGTTAGACCTACTGTAAAGTCAAATCGTAGTGCAACATCACGTTCTCCTTTGTCTTTGAAATAATAGATTTCATCTCTAATTGTAGAACCACTTTTTGCTTCAAGCGTAGATAGTAGCTCAATTGGTGATGGTTCTATTCTTTTAAATCCAAAAAATTCTGAGATTTCAAGAAATTTTTTTCTAACAAGTTCGATTTTTTCAAGCTCGTCCTGCTCAAAGTCTTTCATTCCTCTAGGTAGTTCCAAATTACTGAATCGTTACTAAATAATGATTTAAGACTTTACGAATGAAAATAAATGATCATGTCTTATAACTATGGCTTTTTTTGGTGGTGTAAAGTCTTAGGTTGATCTTCTCTCTGTTACCTGTCGGTTTATTTTTTCTTCATCCAACTATATGCCTGTAAAACAGTTCCAAAAACTATGATCATAGACATGATGATACTAAACATAAAGTAAGTCCATTTTAGGTCATTATTAGTAGTATAGCATTCCCAAAGTTTGTCTCCGTTAATTGGATCCATACCAATTTGGTTAATCATACATTGTGTTGTAGATTCATTTAAAGTAAAAAGAGATAATGTAAAAACCAGATGGAGAAAAGTACCAAAAACAACTAAATACAATCCTATAGGGGGAAGTATTGCGAGATTTGGTTTTCTATTACTGTTCATCACAAGTATTACTGATAGAACTGCTAGTTCATAGCCCATATTACTATCCAAAAATTCAGTTCATTTGGTGTTAACAACCCCTAGACTTTGTCGCATTTTGAATTAAGGTTATCCACTTTTTATTTCCTTTAATTTGAATTCTTTTAGATTCATACTCTTTCTATTAATACCACATAATTGTTTCAAAGATCAAAATGAGCTACAAGTTATTAGATCATGCAACAGATGCTGTCATTGAAATAACTGCTTCCAATCTAAAAGAAGCATTTGTTGTTGCTGGTCAATCTGTTGTAGATATTACATTAGACTCAGAAAAAGTAGAAGAAAAAGAACAAAGAACGTTTAAAGTTACAGGAAAAGACCTACGATATCTTTTGTTTAACTGGCTTGAAGAAGTAAACTATCAGCTAATCACAGAAGGTTTTGCAATTCGTAGATTCGCACTTGATATTTCAAAAAATTCAGAATACAAACTAAACGCAACAGTATATGGCGAACCACTTGATTTACAAAAACACCACTTTAGGGTTGAGATAAAGGCTCCAACGTTTCACGAAATGGAAATAAAGGAAGAAAAACAAGTGGTTATGAGATTTCTTTTAGACTTGTAATGATTCATAAATAATCAAAGCATATCTTTTGTATTATGGAAGACCCAGAGCTTGAAAAGATCAAAGAAAAAAAGCTAGTTGAGCTTCTAAAAAGACAGACAGAGCTTAAGACTCAGCAAGAAGTTGACGTAATTGATCTAAACGAATCAAATTTTGATCAAGTAATTTCAAGTAATACTCCGACACTTGTTGATTTTTGGGCAGAGTGGTGTGGCCCATGTAGAATGATGCATCCAATTTTTACAAGGCTTGCAAAAAAATACATAAAAATTCGCTTTGCTAGATTAAACGTTGATCAGTCACAAAGCATTGCAATGAGGTTTGGCGTACAGGCAATCCCAACATTTATCATGTTCAAATCTGGTCTGCCTGCGGATAAGATGATGGGTGCTATTGGCGAGCCAGGAATACATATGATCTGCCAAAAATATTCGTAAAGTAGCAAGTTAAAAAATTAATATCTTCACTACTTTTGTTGTAGAGCAGATGTCTGATACAAAACCTAGAGGAGGCAATGAACAAGTTTCCATTATAGTTCCAACATATAATGAATCACAAAACATACTTTCCATCTTAAAATCAATTGAGGAGAATTTACCAAAAAATAGTCCTGTTGAAACTATTGTAGTAGATGATAATTCGCCAGACGGTACAGGCAACATTGTTGAAGAATACATAAAGACTGTTAAAAAAGCGACAGGATATACTATTGGAGTTATTCGCAGAAAAGCAAAGGAAGGACTAAGCTCTGCAATCCTAAAAGGAATTGAAGGCTCAAAGGGTCAAACCATCATAGTTATGGATAGTGATCGTTCTCATCCGCCAGATATTATTCCAAAAATGGTAGACACACTAGCTAATTCTGAATGTGACATTGTTGTTGCATCAAGGTATGTGAAAGGAGGATCGGTTTCAGGATGGTCAGTAAAACGAAAACTAATCAGCAAGGTTGCAACAAAAATTGCGCAACAGGGCCTTGGAGTTGGACAAAAGGATCCGTTGTCTGGATTTTTTGCATTCAAACGAAACATACTTGATGGTTTAAAGTTGGATGCAATTGGATACAAAATGCTACTTGAGATTCTTGTAAAAACAAAAGGAGTTCGTGTAAAGGAGATTCCATATACTTTTACAAACAGAATGCAAGGAGAAAGCAAGCTTGGAACTTCTACAGTTTTTGATTACCTTAGATCTGTATGGAAATTATACAGATATGGTGCATTACAAAGAAAACAAGAAAGGCGTACCTCTATACGTTTTCTCTCAAAAGCTGCCAGATTCTATACTGTTGGCGCATTTGGTTTAGCTGTAAACTATTTGATTTCGCTTTTGTTTGCAACCGGAATTGCGAGTTTTTGGTATCTTCATGCAAATATAATTGGGATCATAGCATCAATGACCACAAATTTTGTACTCAACAAAACATGGACATTTGAAGACAGAGACTTTACTCCACGAAGAACTTTAATTCAATATGGAAAGTTTGTTGGTTTTAGTTCGGTTGGGGCACTAGTACAATTAGGATTGGTCTTTTATCTTGTTGAAAACTACAGTTTAATGTATCCACAGGCATTGATATTGGCTGTAATTGCTGCAGCGTTTGGAAACTTTATTTTAAACAAAAAATGGACGTTTAAGGAAAATGTCTGGGAGTAATTGTATATATTCTCAAAGTGACAAAATCATCGAAACTTTAATTTCGTAATAAAATCTGGCTTGTTATAATGGGTACAAAACCTATTCCTAAAGGATTTCACACACTCACAGCTAATCTTGTAGTAAAAAATGCCGCTGATGCCATTGAGTTTTACAAAAAGGCATTTGGTGCTCAAGAAATTTACATAGACTATGCACCACATGGAAAAAACATAATCCATGCAGAGCTAAAAATCGGAGACGATCATAATGCTAAATGATGAGTTTCCTTCCTGGAATGTACTTTCACCAAAATCAATAGGAGGTAGTGCAGTCACAATCCACATGTATGTCGATGATGTCGACAAGATATTCAATCAAGCAGTAGCTGCAGGGGCTAAAGTAACAATGCCACTTATGGATGCATTTTGGGGAGATAGATATGGACATCTAGAAGATCCTTTTGGTCACAAGTGGTCTATTGCAACACACAAAAAAGATCTTTCCCGTGAAGAAATCCGTAAGGCTGCAGAAGAGTTCTTTGCAAATATGGTCAAACAACAAGGCTCGTAATTTTAAAATTCAAGAAGGAAATAGTTTTTCAAAATAGGTTTTCTTTAAACAGTTTTGACACATACAATCTTTTAATTCATCGATTTTGTCGCTGGTTAATTTTGGATGCGAACTACACCAGCATGTGTCTTTATCCTCATCACATTCAAAGGCATTTCCACATTTTGAGCAAATTTTTTCCAACATAATATAAGAAAACGATTGTCTTTTTATGATTTTAGTATGCGTATGCAGTATCTATTTTGCGTTGAATTGCCACTATATTGTTTAGTGTTGCAATCTCTTCAGAAGAAAGTTTGTGTGCAAATTTCTTCAATAGTTGTTTTGCCTCGTGTGATGGCGGAAGGGTATAAAAAATGTCTTCTTCGTGTATTTGTCTTCCAATTGTAATACCTTGTACTGAGCATGCAACTTCTGTGCCAGCCTTTACAAAGTTTACCGTTTTTTTATCTTCTTGAAGCTGATGGATAATACCGATTCTTTTTCCATTTTTGTTCATAAACTGTACCTTTTGTCGAAGTGTTCCAACATCTACTCTAATTCCAAACACTGCAGGATCGTTGTTTCTAAAGATATATCCTTTTAGAAATGTGAACTTGGCAACTGGTGTAAGCTCAGAGAATATTGCGTCCTCTTCATGCAGCTTGTCTTCATCAACCCATGCAGTATAGTTGTCAATTAAGCTGTAGATTACTTTGTCAGTAAATATTTTGATGTGATGATCGTCGGCTTCCTGTTGTGCCTCTTGTATTACTTTTACATTAAATGCTAAAACAACGCCTAAGTGTCTGTCGTTTTCTTTTATTGCCTTTGCCTCTATGACATCACGCCGGTTTACAGGTCCAATGTCGCCTTTTGCTATTGGTACCTGTATGCGTCTTAGCATCTCAGTTACTGCCTCAAGTGAACCAATTGTATCACATTTTAAGATGACACCGTTTGATTGTGTATCTATGAAAACTGATTTCATTTCAGCCTCGATTAGTTTCTTAAATTCTGATGCTTCTTCCTCTGATTTTGCAACATAAACGGTACTTCCGGGGAGTACGCCTTCTAGGTCAGGTGATGCGATTTTGATGCCAGCAGCCGCTTGCACCTCATTTACTGGTTTGAATTTGTCTCGCGGATCACGCATCTCATCAAGTGGTTTTGGAAGAAGTATGGCCTTTGGTTTTGTTGTGATAACAGAGTCTCTTTTTGCAACTACAATGATGTTCTCTTTTGTCATATAACCGTCAATTAGGATCATGTTTGCAGTTGCACCAAGACCTACGTCGTCATTTACTTCAAGAATAATTCCACGACTAGTTTTTTCCTCCTGATCTAGTTTTTTCTTTAGATATTGTTGTGTCAGACCAACTAGAACTGCCAAAAGTTCTGGAATTCCAACACCAGTTCGTGCACTGACTGGAACAATAGCTACTTCCTGTTTGAAGTCCTTTACACGATAAAATGCCTCAGATTGATATCCTAAAACTGAAAGTGTTCCAACTACATTATAGATCTGTTCATCAAGCATTGTTTGAATGGACGGGCTTTGTTCCTTGATAGCCTGCGATATAAACGGAGTATCGGTTTTTTTCCATCCAGAAAGCATATCAGTTTTGTTTAGCGCTATAACAAAGGGAACTTTTCTACTTTCTAGGATCTTTAGGCTTTCGTTTGTTTGTGGCTGGAATCCACGGTTAATGTCCACAACAAGGATTGCAATGTCTGCTGCAGAACCACCTCGAACGCGCAGGTTTGTAAACACCTCGTGTCCAGGTGTATCAATTACTAAAATTCCAGGAATCTTTGTTTCTACCTTGCTCATCTTTTCATAAATCGGGCCACAAATTTTCTTTATGGTCTCATCTGGAAGAAAGCTTGCACCAATGTGCTGGGTAATGCCGCCTGCTTCTCTTTCTTGAACTCCAGTTCCCCTGATTTTATCAAGTAATGATGTCTTACCAGAATCTACATGACCTAATACGGCCACTATTGGCTGTCGTACTCGCACTTCTAATCACTCGAATACTACCTTCACTTCCTTTTCAAAACTTTCCTTAGAATCCGAAGCATGAATTATGTTATCTGTAAATCCTAACCCATAGTCACCGCGAATTGAGCCTGGTGTAGCTTCAAAAGACTTTGTTGAACCAATCATCAGTCTTGTTGTCTCAATTGCATTGTTTCCCTCAATTACAGCTGCAACTACTCTTCCTGATGTGATAAATGAAACAAGTTCATTAAAAAATGGTTTTGATTTGTGAACAGAGTAAAACTCTTCTGCTTGCTTTTTTGTAAAGTTAAACATTTTTAATTTTATAACTTTAAATCCTTTTTTCTCAAAGCGAGAAATTATTTCGCCGATCAGATTACGCTGTACAGCATCAGGCTTTACAATAAAGAGGGTTTGGTCTGCCAACTTACTTCTTTACTTTAATTCCGCCCTTGACATACTTTTTAGTCCACTTTAGTTTTCGTGGATCACGTTTCAAAACAAGCATGTTCTTTTTGCATTTTGATGAACAAGACCAAAGAACTGTTCCATCGTTTTTGACAAGCATTGTACCAGATCCCTTTGCCACTGGTCTGTTACAAAAGCTGCATGGTTTTATTAAAAGACTCAAAATTAATCACTTATCTGATCTTCTTTGCTTCTCGCTCGGTTTCTCTTAGCATCAAAATATCTGACATTCTTACAGAACCCTTTACATTTCTTGTAAGAATTCTTCCCTTGTCTCTTCCCTCTAAAACTTTCACTCTAACTTGGATTACCTCACCAGCAATGCCTGTTCTTCCGACAATCTGGATTATTTCTGCTGGAATAACTTCGGTTTCGTGGGTACTCATTTGGCTGGCTTGCCACCCTTAATTTTTTTAATTGACTCAATTACTTGATCAACTATGTGTTGTGCATCTCCTGCATCCAAGATTGCGGCAGCAGCTGATGTGACATCGATGCCAAGTGCCTTTCCAAGATCTTGCTTGCTTGGAACAAAAGCATACTGAGCACCTTGCTCGTCACAGATAATTGGAAGGTGTGCAACAACTTCTGGTGGTTCTACGTCTTCAGCTATTACAATTAATTTGCTTAGCCCACGTTCCACTGCCTTTGTTGCTTCGTTTGTGCCTTTTCTTACCTTGCCACTTTGAGCTGCAACTCGCACTGCCTCATAAATCGGATTTACAAGGTCTTGCGGAGTTTCAAATTTTACATAATATGCTTTAGCCATACATATTCACCCATAGGGATCATTTCCATCCCAACATTGCTTACGATTGGTTTTAAAAGTGTTATCGGAAAAGAATCAAGTTTATCTTCGATAAATACTCAGACATTAGTGTCTCAAGCTTTTCCTGAGAGTCTGCTTCAGCATATATTCTGATTATAGGTTCTGTGCCGCTTGGTCTAACCATTATCCAGTTTTTTTTATCAAAGATGATTTTAATGCCATCAGTTGTATCAGAGTTTTGATTTTGGTCAGTTAATGCCTTGATTAGTTTGCTTGCATCCTCTTTTGAACATGCTATTTTGTCCTTTGTTGTAAATGATGGTGGCAATAGTTTTGTTTCTTCTGACATTGTTTTTCCTGAAAAAGAAAGCAGATCTAGTACTAAAGCCAGAGTCATTGCACCGTCTCTTACCTGATTGTGTTTTCCATACATGAATCCGCCATTTTCTTCAAATCCAATCAAAGCACCAGTTTGAACCATCTTTCTTGACACCTCAACGCTTCCCACTTTAGTACGAATAACACTTGAGCTTGTATTTTGTGCCAATGTCTCAATACTTGAGCCAGAGTTAAGACATGTCACAATTGTAGAGTTTGGGTTTTTTGATAAAATGAAATTTGAAAGTAAAAGTGCGGATTTATCACCAGTTAGAATTTCTCCTTTTTCATCACAAAAAAGGCTTCGATCACCGTCTCCATCAAAAGCCACACCTAGATCTGATCCTGTTTTGACTACAGTTTCTGAAAGTTTTTGGAGATTGCTTGGGGTTGGTTCAGATCCACGTCCTGAAAACAAACTGTCGATCTTTTCATTAATAGTAATTACTTTACAATCTAATTCATTACACAGTGTAGGAGCAGTTACAGTTTGAGCTCCATTTCCAAGATCAAGTACCACCTTGAATTTTTTGGATCTGATCTTTTCTTTATTTACATGCGAAATTATTGCATCAAGATATGCCTTAATTGCGTTTTCTTCAGGTTCTGTTTTCCCCCATTGTATGAAATCCTTTTTCCATTTTTTATTAAAGTAATTGTCTTCAATTACCAATTCATCATCTCTTGAGATCTCTACGCCATCAGATGCCACAGGCTTGATTCCATTGTATTGTGGAGGATTGTGCGATGCTGTGATCATAATGCCTCCTGCATATCCAAGCTTTTTAGTTGCAATCTCCAGACATGGAGTTGGGATCAATCCAGCATTTTTACAATCAAAACCAACAGAGTTTAGTGTAGAACAAACAATTTTTGTTATTATAGGACTAGATGTTCTTCCGTCGTATCCAACAAGTATTGGTCCTTTCTTAAAGTATGTTGCAATTGCAAGCGTTATGTCATGGATAAATTCTAGAGAGAGATCTTCTGCAAAGACTCCTCTGATTCCATTTGTTCCAAATAATTTTGCCATTTTACTTCAATCAACAATAGATAAATTTGTGTTTAAAGGCATGGGGGGTGCGGGAGTTGCCAAGCCTGGTCAAAGGCGCAGGGCTTAGGACCCTGTCTCTTAGGGGTTCGTGGGTTCAAATCCCACTTCCCGCACCAAAATTTTATCAAATGAAATTAACAGATTCAAGTCACACAAATTTGCCAATGCATGATGCTTTAAGCATTAATAAGGTATGATCCATTTTACGGTCTGTTGAAGAAAACAATAGTTGGTATAACTGTAGTTGGAAAGGACAAAGAAGGAGTAGTTGCAGCTTTTACTAATTATATATTTCAAAATAGAGGAAATATTGAAAAAGTAAACCAAAATGTAATCAAAAGTCTCTTTGGAATGTATCTTGAAGCGTCATTTTCTACAAAGATTGACATAAAAAAATTCGACAAAGGACTACAAGAGATCGGAAAAAAACTAAACATGGAGGTAAGCGTACACCATGAAACAAACACTGAAAAAAATATTGCAATTTTTGTAACAAAAGAATCACACTGTCTTGAAGATTTACTTGATTCTCATTCAAAAAAAGATGTTAAAGGAAAAATTTGTGTAATTGTTGGTACAGAAAAAACACTTGCACCGCTTGCAAAAAAGGCAAAGATTCCCTTTGTTTTAGTAACTGACAGGGATCAGGAAAAAGCAGAGGAAAAACTTCTTGATATTTGCAAAAAATATTGCATTGATCTTATAGTTCTTGCACGCTATATGAAGATCTTAACACCAAATTTTGTTTGGCGATATCCAAATAGGATAATTAATATTCATCCATCTCTCCTTCCCGCGTTTCCTGGCGCTATGGCCTATGCTCAAGCTTATGAAAGAGGAACAAAAATTGTTGGGGTAACGGCGCATTATGTTACCGAAAACTTGGATCAAGGACCAATAATTTTCCAAGATTCTTTCAACGTCAATCCAGATGAAACCCTTGAATCTATAAAGAAAAAGGGTCAAATGTTTGAGGCACAGACATTACTAAAGGCCGTTAAGATGCACCTTGCTGGCAAACTGGATGTTCGCTGGAGAAAGGTTCATGTAAAATCCAAGTGAATTTAATGGAATTAAAAAATCAGTTTGATCCAGATCTAAGAAAAATTATTAAAAACCAAAAAAAGGCAGTAATTATTCCTGTAGGTTCAATCGAACAGCATGGAGCACACCTACCAATATCTACTGATTCAGATATTGTAACAGAGATTGCAAAAAAAACTGCAGATAGGTGCGATTTTCTATTGCTTCCTACAATATCATATGGTGTTTCCTTTGAACATGCACCGCTTTTCAATCTAAGCATAAAAGGTTCAACACTGCAGAAAATGATATTCGAAATCTGTGCTTCTCTTTCAAAAAATGGTATCAGAACAATTTTTATCATAAACGGACACTATAGCAATCAAAAATTTCTTCAGCGCCTTCCTTCACTAGTAAAACGACAAACAAGAGGAAAAACAAGAGTGTTTGTTTTCTCATACTGGCATTTTATGAGTCAACGATTTGATCATGCAGGTTTTGTTGAGACATCGCTTATGCGTGCAATTTCAAACAAGGTTAACATGAAGAAGGCAAAAAGAGGCTTGATTACAGATGTGTTGTCAAAACGCAAAGTTGCGCTGCTTAATAAACTTGCATCAAAGTCATTTACAAAAGTTGCAAAAAGCGGTGTGTGGGGAGACCCAACACGTGCAACCAGACGTGATGGCAATAGGATCCTTACAGAAACTGTGAGAAATTTAGCAAAAACGTGTCAAACTTGCCTTACAGAGAAAAATCGAAAGTTACACCACTGAAATTTTAATATAATCCCTCGTTAGCTGATCTAATAAGTGGTTTAATGTCAGTCGACATGGCAGTAAAAGTATTGGATGAGAGCATCAACAAAGTTGTCTTGATCAAACTTAAAGGTAATAAGACAATTAGAGGAAACTTGTTGGGCTTTGATCAACACATGAATCTGCTACTCGACCAGTCAGAAGAGATCCCTTCTGAGGGCGAATCAAAGAGTCTTGGGACCATAGTTGTGCGTGGAGATAATGTAGTTATGATATCACCACCTCCTGGATAAGGCGAATAGACCATATGGTAAAAGGCACAGCATCAATGGGTCTTTTTAATAGGAAAAAGACACACATCAGATGTAGAAGATGTGGTAAAAATTCCTTCCATAGAAGATCTCGTCGTTGTGCAAGTTGTGGTTTCCCTGACCCAAAAATCAGAAAGTATTCCTGGATCAAATGGTATACATAAATGCAAGAAATTGCAATTTTATTAAGCTCCCTTGCCGGTGCGTGTACTGCAGCTGCGGTTAAGAAGTTTCCAAAGGGAAAACACACTATCTCAACTCTTGGTGCCAATGCACATATTAAAAATCAGATTAATTCGCTCAAGCTAGAAAAGGAAATCCTTACAAAAACAATATCAAGGCTTTATCAACACGAATCAGAATTATCAAAAACGCAACGAGATAGGTTACTTCTAAAATATCAGCACCAACTAGGAGTGGTTTTAGCAAAGATCGAAAAACTAGAAGAGGCAAGCAAACATCCCGATTTGGGCCCTTTAGGTGAGGGATTAGTTACGTTAATGGACCAAAAACTATCAACTCTTGATAAACGACTGTATGAACTTTCATCAAAAATTAATTTAGCTAACACACAGACACTTGGAGTCAAGCATGAACAACAAGTATCTGAAAAGAGAATAAAAGAAATCGAACCAAAGCTTCAAGTTCAAACTAAAACAGAAGTTGTTCAAACAAAATTACCCGATCCAGTTTCAGCAAAGCCTCACAGACCATTTGAAATAACTACACTTACAGAATTACCAGAAAAGATTCCTGAATCATTTTTCAAAACTCAAGTGATAGTTCCACAAGTAGAACAACCAAAAATTGAACAATCACAAGAACAATTTAGCTCTCCCCCTGTAGTGAAAAAACTGACACCAAAGGTAACGCTTCCTGAAGATGACAAGGAAGAAGAAGATGAAGATGATCTTGACAAGATAAAGGGCGAGATAATGAAGACACTCTCAAAGCTTGAGCAAGCTGAGGTAGAATAGTTGTCATTTGATGATGCCATTGCGGCATTATCAATAGATGCATTAAAGTTTGTAAAAGATGGTCAAGTCATTGGTTTAGGTAGTGGCAGAGCTGCAACTGCGTTTGTAAAATCACTATCAACATTTTTGAAGAAAAAAAAAATCAATGTTAGATGTATTCCAACATCACTACAAATTAAGCTTACAGCGGAACAAGGAGGAATAAAGCTAATCGAAGCTGATCAAGTTGACATCGTTGATGTTGTATTTGATGGTGCTGATCAAATTGATGCAGAAAAAAATATGATCAAAGGTGGTGGAGGTGCATTGCTTCGAGAAAACATTCTGATAAGTGCTGCAAAAAAGGTTGTGATCATGGCAGACAAATCAAAATTTGTAAAAAAACTTGACAGAGCAGTTCCTGTTGAAGTTCACCCATTAGCAAGAAATACAATCACAAATTCGATTAAAAAGGCAGGCGGAAACCCATCTATTCGGACAATTGAGCGTGGATATCCATTTGTCACAGAGAATGGAAACATAATTTTGGATTGTGATTTTGGCACTATTTCAAAACCACAGCAACTTGCACAAAAAATAAAACAAATGCCAGGAGTTCTTGAAGTTGGGATATTTTCACGCAAGCCAGACGTAATTTACAGAGCAAACACAGGCGGAAAATTCGAAATTATAACATAATTTTTCTTCCAGATCACTAATAATTTATCAGTAGCAAAGCTGCGCAATCGATTAAAAATAAAAAAATAATCAGTTATTAATGAAAATTAAAACGGACATACGACTTTTTGCTGCTCTTGGAATACTTGCTGTATTAGCAATAGCACCCCTTTCATCTTCTGTTTTTGCTCAAAGCAATTCAGGAGATAATGATGACTCTAACAATGATAACGGTGATAAAAGAAAACTACAAAAAGAACTCAAAAAGGAAAAACTTCGAGAAATCAAAAATATTGCACTTGAAAGCAGAATAGAAGCAAAATCAAAAATTTTTGACGAAACAAGATCACATGAACCAGACAGAGAACCTGATCTTTCCTTTAGGGGTGAAACAAGTGGTTGGACAATCATTGGTGATCTTGCTCATAAATCCTCAGTCTCGCTTTCAGGTCATGCCTTCAAAGCAGGTGAAAGAATGTGGAAGATTTCTACAACTGGAGATATTACTATAGGCGATAGAAAAGCAGAATTTGACTTGAAAGGAGTTGCAACAGGACACAAAATAATGTTGCAAGGAAATGGAATACTTCAAAATGGTGAAGAAGTAAGACTCACTCTAGTAGGACATTATGCTCCGACAACTGAAGATGGAGTATTTGCAGTTGCTTTCACAAACGGAATGTTCCATAACACAAACACAGGCGAGCGTCTTACAATGATGCAAGTTGGTTCAGTACATGTAGAGCCCATAGTTTCTACTCCAACACCTGAACCATCAGATGAAGAGTTACAAGAGTAAGAAGTTCAGACTAAATTTTCTTTTTTCTTTTTTATAATAATCTAAAATCTAGTTAAAAGCTGTTACTGGTCTTTTTATTAATTTTCCAAAACCAGCTTTTCCAACAACTTGCAAGTCTTCAGCAACAATTTCACCGCGAAGGATTGTTTTCACTGGCCAGCCAGTAAGTGTCCATCCTTCATATACAATATAGTCAGAAAATCCTCCAAACAACTCACTTCTCACTCTCATTTCCTTTTTCAAATCTACCATAGTAATATCGGCATCCGAACCATTTTCGATTGTTCCTTTTTTTGGATACATTCCAAAAATTTTTGCTGCGTTTGTGCTAGTAAGCTGAACTAATTTTTGAAGTGTTATTCTTTTCTTGTTAATTCCTTCGCTTAACAATATAGGCAAAAGCGTCCCAATTCCAGGAAATCCAGCAAGAGCATCCCATACATCGCTTCCTTTTAGCTTTAGCTTTAGTTGATTTGCAACATGATCTGTTCCGATCGTATCAACTTGGTTTGTATCAATTGTATCCCAAACAAACGAAATGTCTTCTGCTGTTCTTATAGGCGGCATTACCTTTGCAAGATATCCTTTCTGATTCTCATATGAAAGTGTAAGATAGTGAGGACATGTCTCAACAAAGATCTTTGTTCCGGCATTTTTCTCTTTTTGAATTTGTTTTAGTGCGCTCCTTGAACCAATATGTGCAAAATACAATGTGCAACCATATTTTCTTGCAAAGTTAGATACCATTTGTATTGCCTTTACTTCAGCCTCTTGAGGACGACTCTCAGACCAAGCAGCAAGTCCGTCCTTTTTTTTCTCTTTTGCTGTTTTTATCCCACACGAACATGTTTCATAGTCTTCAGCATGAACTAAAACAGGACAGCCAAGTGATGCTGCGGTTCTTACAACATTTTCAACAATCTCTAAATTTACCTCAACTTTTACTTCATGCAAAGAGGTAGTGTGTGGTGCCATATCCATATACACATGGTCAATATCTGCACCAAGATTCATGTATAGCTTGAAGGATGTAATTCCGTTTTCTACACAAAACTTCATCTCCTCAATTTGTTGTTTGTTAAAGATTGACGCGTGAATAGTATAATCTACAAAATGAGTTCCTGCACTTGCCTCAAGCTGAGATGCAAGTGATCTTTTATACGAGTCACCAAGCCTAAGCATTCGCATCATAGTTGTTACACCGCCTAGCGCGGCAACATGTGATTCAGTCACAGCTGCCTTGTCTATTGGAGAGTAAACGCCATAGTGTACATGTGTATCTATTGCTCCTGGAATCGAAACAAGGCCATGTCCGTTAATTTTTTCATCACATGAAGGCACATCTGTTGTAAGACCTACAATTTTGCCATCATCAATTATGATGTTTTTATCAACCAAGCCTTGGTTTGTCACAACATGAGAATTGGTTATTACCGCATCATAGGTCATCTAGTTTTGTGCAATGATTTCTATCTATTATGCGTTTGAGTAAATGAATAAAAATAGATCCTCTAGTGGTAAGTAGGGGCCGGTGATTTAGTGGTATAATGTCGCGTTCGCAACGCGAATGTCGAGGGTTCGATTCCCTCCCGGTCCATCTAAACCAGAAACTATTATAGATAATTCAAAACATTGTGAAACATGAAGGTTTTCAACGGGAAAAAAGCTGCAGAAGACTATATGTCAACTCACACGCTTGCCTTTTCAACTCCTGAGTTAACATTGATGAGATATTCTTTTTGGCTTGGAGATATTGTTCTTGACCCAAATAACAGAGAACAAAAAGTTCCAAGGATAATGACCTTTGTTGAAGAAAAAGATTTTGAACCTGTTCAAGTAATTGATGATGAAAAATACATTCCAACCGGTGCGGTTAGATCTACTGGAATGTATGGAAATCCAGTTACCGAAACAGGTACTAATGTAAAATATTGCTCAGAATGTGGGGTTAAAAACTCAACAACCGCCAGATTCTGCACAGAATGTGGTATGACTCTAGATTAAATCACAATTAATTTTGAATTTTTGCTCCGCATATTGTACAAAACTTTGCATTTGGCCTAATATCATTTCCACAAGATGTGCATTTTGATCTTTGTGATGATTGAGCTACAAAGTTAGGATCTGGTGATGGCAGCGTACCAATATCACCAAAAGTCTGTTTTGCCGATACAACAGATGGTGGTACGCCCACTGGATTTTCTTTTGTTCCAGCACGAGAAGCTTGCATTTCCATGCCTCCCATCATTCCAGCGGTACCAACTCCTGGCATCAAAGCAGGTGAATGAGTTCGTCCAAGTGCAGATCCTCCTGCTATTTTACCAAGTGCTTTTTTTATTTCAAAAATTACTTTGATTGAAAGAAACTCTAATGCAGAGTAAGCAACTACATAATCACCTAGCTTTTCAAAAAATTCCTTTTCACTTAGTTTACCATTCTTGTAGAGCTTGGTTGTATCAAGAAATGATTCATAGTAGCCTTGAGAATCGTTAAAAAGTGCTTCAAGTTTATCAGCTAAAAGATTTAGTGTATCTATTTCACCAAGCGACATAGTATGAGCTTTTGTTTTCAGTTATTAATTACTTTAGATCGAAAATGAAAAAAATCAAAAATCCTAGATTTTTTCTAGTGCCCGTTCAATCATCTTTTTGTATGAATCTTTAGATGCGGCACCGACTTGTTGGGCAATTATTTGTCCTTTGTTGAATATTGCCAATGTTGGAATGCTAAACACATTGTATTTTGATGCTAGCTCATTAGCCTCATCAACATTAACTTTAACAAAGTTTACCTTACCTTCGAACTCATTTGCCAGCTCCTCTACTACTGGGCTAACCATTCTACAAGGTCCACACCACTCAGCCCAAAAATCAACAAAGACTGGATGTGCAGAGCTCATAACAGTGGTTTCCCAGCTTTTTGCGTCAGATATTTTTGTAATTGCCATTATAATCAGTGTGATTTGCTGTAACGTACCTAAATATGTTAGCAAAGAAAATTCACAAACTAAAGCCAAACAGATCATCTAGTACTCAAAATTATTATCAGCAAAAAATTTGTGAATATATATTTAAATTCGAATTTTAATAGATGCAGATATGAGCACAGAATCCCGACTTAAGAAGCTGAGAGGTTCTGGAGGCTACATAATGGCAACTATTACTGAGGAACAACAACGAAAAGGGAATCTTGGCGGTCCAGATCTGTTTTTGGCACCAATTGGGCGAATTGATTCATCAAAAATTTCAAAACATTATTGCAATTCATGTGAAAAAGATTACGATGGAGGACCTCAGATAAAATATGAAACCCCAAACGAGGAAGTAGCTGAAAATTTAATTCTAGTTGAGAAAGGAAAATATCTGTGCAATGTTTGCGGTTCTACAATAGCTGAATATCGAGAATTTAGAAAGCCTGATCAAGCTAGTGAAGTAGGCAACGCAAAGCCTATCGCGGAGGAACATTTCTCAAAGCCACCGCCTGTTAAAACAGAAACCGTTCAACCAACTGTTCAGCCTCAAAGCAGAGCTGTACAACCACAGCCAGAGACCCAAGCAGATTCCTCAAAAGGATCCAATTTTAGCACGATCATTGGCATGGATGTATATGATGAAGATTTAAAAAAAATTGGAGTCGTAAGAGAAATGGGGGTTGATTCAACACAATCTGTAATTATCGTTGTTACAAAATATAATGGAGCCGAAGAAAGTATAAGCTGGAATCGAATCAAAAAAATTGGAGAAATCATTCTACTAGGCTCAAAAAACGAAAGTTTTGTAGAACGACATTCTTCAGGTAAATCTGATTTGAAGTGTCCAAGTTGTGGTCTTACAAATAAGGAAGGCTCAAAATTTTGCGAAAATTGTGGTACTAGAATTTAGAAAATATCAAGATTTATCTTAGCAAATAATGGGACATGACATAATTTGACTGGTAAAACAATAACAAAAGGAGTAACAAAAGACATTGTAATAGTTGTAATAGGTGTTTTAATAATATGGCTTGGACTAAGGGTTGTCTTTGGGACGGAAAATCCATTTTATGTTGTCTCAAGTGGAAGTATGGTTCCTGAGCTACAGGTTTTTGATGTATTAGTAGTTCAAGGAAATGAACCGTTTGAAAATGTACAAAATGGAGATATCATAGTTTTTCATCGGCCCGCAGGACATGACAGGGTAATAGTTCACAGAGTAACAGAGATTATCGATGATGACCCCAAAACAATACGAACAAAAGGTGATGCAAATCCTTCCTCCATTCCAGGTACTGATTTTCCAATAACAGAAGATGAGTACATTGGAAAAGTAGCTTATGTCATACCACAGATTGGCTATATTACAAGAATTTTGATGCCGCCAGTTAACTATATCATAATTGCAGTAATTGTTGGAATTATGATTTTCAAACAAATTTCAAAAAATAAAAAAGCAAAGGAGTCATTCCTTTCAGCCAAGGCAGATACCACAAATGAAACATTTCAAAACAGTGCCGCAGATGTGGGGTTAACAAATCTTCCAAAGGATAATGAATATACAGAGTTTGAAAAAATCCAAAATTCAGATACAGTTAATCAAGATGAAAGATCGGATTCAAAAGAAAAGACTGATGATTAACTTTCTTCGTTATTGGTTTTGAATACTCGCTTAAAGTATTCAGAATTTTCTTGTGGTTCCTCAAAGTCGTCTTTTACATTAGCAAGGTGCTTTGCCAAGTTTTTCTTGTAGCCAAGCTGCATTTGGCGTGCAATTTGGATTCGTTGTGCTTGAGGTGATCCTGCACCATGCATTGACTCTGTGAGATATCCAACTGCGTTTCTTCCTAGGGTCATGTTTTCAATTAATCGTAGTACACGCATCCTGTTTTCAACATCAACGCCTTTTCTTCCTGCCAAGTATTTTCTAAGCAGTGGTCCTGTCTCTGGATTTCTAAAGTCCTTTTCTGAAGGCATGGTCACAACTAGCCCTCCTGCAATGTCTTGAGCAAGTCTGCCAATCTCATATGGAAATCTTGTAACATTGTGTTTGCACACCTGTGCTAACATATCGTCATTTAGCCACACGCCAGACTTGAGCTTGTGAGCCTGATAAGATGATGCAATGCCTGCAGCATAAATTGATTCGTTAAGATGTGTCATCTCAACAAGTTTGTCCTTAATATGTGAAACATTTGGAATGCCATTATAATCTGCAATTGTAGCTGCTGCACCAATTAGTACATCGCCAAGTCCCGTCTTGCAAACATAGCTTCTTCTGTGATAACAAGTAAATCTTTCAACAAGCATTGAAGCAAACTCGTATTCACCATACATGAAAACTTTTTCCCAGGGGATGAAAACGCGATCAAGGATTATCATTGCCTCTTGTCCTGCAAACTGTGAGTTTCCTGCATCAATATCTCCTCCTTCCATGCTTCGTGTGTCGCAAGACTGTCGTCCATAGATGTAAGTTATACCCTCTGCATCTGCAGGTACTGCACCAACAATTGCATAGTCTTTGTCGTTTTCTGTCAATCTCATTGTTGGCATGATAATAATCCAATGTGAGTTTATGCATCCTGTTTGGTGGGCCTTTGCACCTGTTATGTAAATTCCCTTGTCATTTTTTTCTACTACACGAACAAACATGTCAGGATCCGCTTGTTCTGCTGGACCCTTGCTTCTGTCTCCTTTTGGATCTGTCATGGCACCACCGATTACAAGATTCTCGGTTTGAACCATTTTGATAAAATCCAACAGTCGTTTATGATAATTTGTACCAAATTTTTCATCAATTTCATATGTTATAGAATGCAGCGAGTTTATTGCATCCATGCCTACACATCGTTGAAAACACGTTCCTGTGTTTTGTCCCATTTTTCTTTGCATCTTATTTTGCAACACCAAGTCCTGCGCACTTTCTACAATGTGTAAAAATCGATTTACTTTGATTCCAGTTATTGATGAGTGAGTCGTTGCAAGCTCTTCTTCTCTTACTGCCAAGTCATATGTTTCAGCTACTGCATTAATTGATGGACGGATCATTGGATGATCCACAGGTTCTTTGACTAATTCGCCAAAAAGGTACACTTTGAGTTTTCTTCCTCGCAAACTCTGGATATACTCTTCTCCAGTTCTAATTGGCATATGCTTAAAGTGCTCCGAAGTGCTATAAATATTCTAAACTATTTCTGGTCATGCGTATTTTGTTAAAGACCTATTCTAACATCAAGGATCTTGCAACCTTTTCCTTTTTCCATAACCAACACTGGATTCATGTCCAGTTCTTTGATCTCTGTAAAATCTGTTACAAGTTGCGACAACCGTTGTATGCATTCAGAGAGTTTTGCAAGATCTGATGGTTTTTCTCCTCTTACACCTTCAAGAAGTTTTTTTGTTTTAATTGATGTGATCATATCTTCTGCTTCTTTGTCAGTTACTGGCGCAAGTCTGAATGTAACATCTTTTAAGATCTCTACATAGATGCCACCCATCCCAAGCATCAAAACAGGTCCAAATCCTGGTTCTTGTTTTGAACCAATAATCATTTCCTTTCCACCTTTTACCATCTCAACAACTAGGACACCTTTGATTACTGCGTTTTTGTTGTACTTTTTTGCATTCTTTATGATCTCTTTGAATGCGGAGCGCGCGTCTTTATCATTTTGTATGTTCACCTTTACGCCTCCAGCATCTGATTTGTGAATGATTTGTGGCGATGCGATCTTTAGTACTACTGGATAACCAATCTTTTTTGCAATCTTTACTGCTTCCTGTTCTGTTTTTGCAAGGGCACTTTGTGGAAGTGGCAATCCATACGCCCGCAATATTTCTTGCCCCTCCTCTTCAAGCAGATTTTGTCTTTTCTCTTGTTTTACTTTATCAAAGATTTTTTTTGCCTTGTTTGTGTCTACTTTGAAGGTGACAATCTTGCCTTCTGGACTTTTTATCCACTCAACGAACCTAAGCATTGCCTTGAGGGTTTGAATTGCTGCTTCTGCATAGGTATAATATGGTACGTCTCCTTCTGCCATGATTTGTCTGTTTTTTATGCCTTCGTCTAGTCCCATCAGGCTTGCAAGAATTGTTTTTTTGTATTTTTTTGACATGCTAACAATTACTTCTGCAAGTTTATTGTAGTCAAGAGTTGCCGATGGCGTACACATTGCAATAACAGTGCCAACATTTTTGTGTGATAAAACATTCTCAAGTACATTGTTGAATCGATTATAATCTGCATCACCAACGATATCTACAGGATTTCGTGAGCTACCCCATGGAGGAATTACTGCATCAATTTTTGGTCTTATATCGTCGATTTTTGCCATCTTGATTCCAAGCTTTGAGCATGCATCAGTTGAGATAATTGCGGGTCCACCTGCATTAGATACAATGACAAGATCACCGTCTAGTGGAAGCGGCTGCTTTGAGAATGCGGTTGCGTAATCAAATAATTCCCCCATTGTATCTACTCTGATTGCTCCAGATTGTTTTAGTAATGCTTCATAGATTTCATCAGAGCCCATCAATGCTCCTGTATGAGACATTGCAGCTTTTGCTCCCTCTGGGCTTCGTCCAGATTTTAAAACCAAGACAGGCTTTTTTAGATTTTTAGTAATGTTTTTGCAAATCTTTAAAAATTTTTGACCGTCACCCATGTCTTCAAGATACATTACAATCACCTTTGTTTGCTCATGGTATGCAAGCATCTCAAGTACATCAATTTCGTTCATGTCAGCCTTGTTTCCCATACTTACAACTGCTGAAAATCCAATTCCCTGTGCGCTTGCGTCCTCAACAAGTGCAGCACAGATTGCTCCACTTTGTGAAACAAGTGCTATTTCTCCTGATTTTGGTGTAATTTTTAGGAATGTAGAATTCATCATTGTTTTTGGAGCAAGATTCATCACGCCAAGACAATTTGGACCAATTACCTTGATGTTGTACTTTTTTGCAATTTCCTTTAGTTGTTGTTCTAGTTTTGCCCCCCCTTCGTCAACCTCCTTGAATCCAGCTGTAATTACAATTGCTCCTTTGATTCCCTTTTTACCACATTCCTCTAAAACTGTTGGAACGATAGTGTTTTTTGTAATAATTACTGCCAAGTCAATTTGTTCAGGAACATCTAGGACAGTCTTGTATGCCTTTTTATCAAAAACTGTGTCCCTTGTTGGACTGATTGGATAAATGATTCCCTTGTATCCCTTCATGATGTTTGAGGTGATTGCTCGTCCTATACTTCCTTCCTTGTCTGATGCACCAATTATTGCAATTGAGGTAGGTGAAAGAAAAACTGATTCAGTCAATTTGTTAACCTTGGATCAAATTAGTTTCCATAATAAAGCTATTCATGTTTTTTAGAATCAAACTTATCATAACCTAATACTTAGCTTCCAAGCATTTTTCCAGCCAGATTTTCTTTTCGAGGTATCCATGTTAATTTTATTTTAGAAACTTTAGCAATTAACTCCCATGCTTCCCTTGCTAGACTTCGCAGTTGATCATTGTTTATTGCATTTTCGTGATTTAGTTGTGCAATCGTATTTTTAGAATCACTATAGATAACAACCTCATCATCTTTTGATTTTACAAATTTTAGTGCAGCAATTATTGCAAGATATTCTGCCTGATTATTTGTGATATTTGGCTTCTTTTCATAAAATGATTCACCTGTCTCTTTAACATAGAAACCATATCCAGAGTTATCTCCCCCTGAACCGTCTACATAAATGCTAATTGGCATGAAAAGATGTCTTTAGATACCAAACAAATTGTTTACTATAGCTATTTCGTATAGAATGTTTGCACCAATAAGTAAACTTGCAAATCCAGCAATGTATCTAAGAGCTTTGTTTGCAGATTCGATCTTGTTTATAAACGCAAAAGGAAGTCCGATTAATCCACTTACCATCGCCATTCCAATTACAGACCCAATACCAAATATCAAAATGAAGCTCAAAGTTGTCTCGATATTACCAAGTGTACTAGCAGTTAATACAACTAGACTTCCACTTCCAGCTAATCCGTGAATGCAACCTATAATGTAGGATTTGTGTGAATGTTTGTGGTCACTATCGTGTTCGTGTGGGTGAGTGTGAATCGTACCGTCGTTATGTGTGTGAGGGTGTAAGTGTTTTAGTGTAAACAGTTTTTTGTTGCTAAATGTTGTAAATGCAAGAAAGACTAGCATTATTCCAACAATAAATTCAAAACCCATGAAAACATTTTGTGGAATGTTTATTGCCAAAAGATAGACAAGAAGCCCCATTAGTACAAGTGTTGTTGTATGACCTGCACCCCACATAGCACCAAGAAATGATGACTTGAATGTACCTTCTGTGATTATTTTCCTGACTGATTGCAGTTTGTATCGTCGCTTTGAGATCTGAGTGCTTACTGCTGCTACATGATCTGGTTCAAAGGCATGCTGTAAACCTATAGCAAGACCCAATGTCAAAACTAGTGCTGGAGTCATTGCCTGTAATTGTTCAAGAATTTGTTCTACCAATTTTACACCTGTTTTCTAGTATTTGGTAACAAAATATAATCGCTAGTTTGTATTGGTTCATCAAGTGTTATGGTTACTGTTGGCTTATCGTCAAGGGATACCTCAAATCTTAGCTTTCTTATTGATTCTGGAACTCCAATCATTACTTTATCCTGAGATAGAATTTTTCTTGCGTTTTCCTTTATCGATTCAATTGATTTTGCATCACGTAATTCACTAATAATGTAGGCACAATACACAAGAATTGTCTCATTTAGATTAACTCTCAGGTTTTTTGAGAGTCGTTGCTTGACTAGCTCAGTTGAAGAAAGAAAGACATTTTCGGAATCAGAATCATACTGGAATATTTTAGTTATTGGCGGTATGTCTGGCTCGCCATTTATAGTTGCTTTAACATGAATCATTTCCTTTTTGGAATTTCTGGTCGAGATTCTTTTCCAAAGTGATATGTGTTTCCCGTACCGCGATACTTGTGAGGTCGTACTGGACTGCCATCTTTTTTGCCTTGTTTTGTAAGAGCTAATCCTGCTAAGAGCTCAACTATCAGCCTCTGCCCAAGTCCTGATGTAATGCCGCCACTGTATGAGCTTTGATCACTGACATCATATGTAGGAGCTACTTCTACAAGATCCATTGCAAACCTATCAGGATCAAACCCTACAGAAAATTGTCGCACTAGTCTCATTCCCTCCCTTGAGGTAAGGCCGTTTGGCTCAGGTTCACCTGTACCTGGAGCATATGCAGGATCAAAGGAATCTATATCCCATGTAAGATAGACAGCGTCTGTTCCATCGTTTGCACGGTCAACTGCCTCTTTTGCTATCGTATCAATTCCCATCTCTTCAACATCAAGCATTGTAAACCATTGAAAATCCTGATCTGACATCCATTTGTAAAGGTCAGGTCCAGGCCAGTATCCTCTTGGACCAATTAGGGTATAGTTTTTGCCTTTGAGACAGCCAAGCTCCATGACTCTTCGAATGTGTGCACCATGGTCATATTTGAAGCCACAAAGGCCTTGTGGTGCACAATCAGCATGGGTATCTAAATGAATTATTCCAATGTTTTTGTATTTTTTTGCAAATGCTCTAACGTTTGCAAATGTAATAGAATGATCTCCACCAAGCATGACAGGAATGCCATTTATGTCAAGTACTTCCTTGACTTTTTGTGTCATTCTTTTGTGTGATTCTATCACATCACCTGGTGAAACATTCACATCACCATAATCAACTGCTCTAAAAACTCCAAAAGGATCTGCGCCTGTTTCAATGTTAAATCGTTCATAGGGTGGTGCGGGAATCGTTGATGCTGCACGAATTGCTCTTGGACCATATCTCGCACCAGGACGAATTGTTGTTCCAAAATCAAACGGTTCTCCAATTATAGCTACGTTTGGTTTGACTCTTTGCAGCTCTTCATGGCTTTGCACCCATGGAAGATGTAAAAATGTGTTGATTCCAACAAACGGGGGTTGATCATTTCCCTTGTAGGAGTCACCATAAAATTCCATTCCCATTGTAATTCAAAATTATGATCTATGGTAAGTTATTAAATATGTCTAGGTAAAGTACGATCTGTTTTTTCAAATGAAAATCAAATTTTTATTTAATAATTGTGTCTGAGCGCAAAAATTGTTTGTAATGTACGATCAATTATAAACAAAGTATATTGTAATTAATTGAAATGATCCTAGAAAATTCAAAAAATTCTTGGCATTATATCAATGAGGGAATCACATCTGTAAACTATAATAATTTTAAGAAAGCGCTTTCACGATTTGATAAAGCATTACAAATAGAATCAGATAATCTTGTTGCGCAGTTCCACAAGGGATCAACACTTTGCAAGCTGGAAAAGTTCAGCGAAGCCATGTCTTGTTTTGAGAAGGTAATAGAAAATGATCCAAAAAATATTGATGCCTTGTATAACAAAGGACTTACACTATCAAAGCTGGGAAATCAGCAAGAGGCAATTTCTTGTTTTGACAAGATTTTAGAGATCGATCCAAATTATGCTGATGCACTAACACAAAAGGGTGCTACTCTAAGTAAACTTGGAAAACATGATGAGGCAATTACCTGCCTTGATAAGGTACTAGAATCAGATTCCAAGAATTCAAGTGCATTATACAACAAAAGTGTAGTTTTAGGCAGACTAGGCCTGAATTCTGACTCTATTTTCTATCTAAACAAGGCAATCGAAGAAGATTCTAGAAAATCACAGGAGCTGTACGAAAAGGGCGCTGATCTTGCAAAACAAGGCAAACGTGAGGAGGCCATGTCATTTTATACAAAAGCGCTTGAAGCTGACCCAAAAAATGTAAAGGCGCTTGTAGCAAAGGGATGGACTCTTGACTTTGCTGGATTTTCAAACAAAGAAATCTTTGTATTTTTTGATAAGGCTTTAGAGATTGATCCAAAATGTGTTGATGCACTACTCAACAAGGGTCTTGTTTATGATCGAACTGGTCTTTATGAAAAGGCAATAGAATGTTTTGACAAGGTTTTGGAAATTGATCCAAAAAATATACGTGCAATGTACAGCAAAGGTGTTTCGCTTTATTCACTCAAAAAATATGGGGCTGCAAAATTTTTTTGTGAAAAAGCAATCGAGCTTGATCCAACAAATGTAGTGGCCTTATGTAGTATGGTCTGGCTTCTTGAACATCAGCAAAAATATGAGGAGGCACTTTCATTCTGCGATAAAGCACTTGAGATCAATCCTACCTATGTTTACGCTCTAAGCTACAAAGGAAAGTTGCTATTTTCATTAGAAAAATTGGAAGAGTCCTTGCAATGCTATAACAAGGCACTAGAACTTGAACCAAACAATTCAACTGCAGTGTATTATAGAAATAAGATAATTATCAAGCTTGAAAAAATGAAGAAAAGATCCCTTTTTGGTAAATTTAAATAGGTTTGTTAATGCGCTGCACTTTTACCTGATGTGTTCTCGCCAGATCCTGGCACAAAGTGTTTTAGATCTTCACCTGATATGAGATCTTCTTCTGGTGGAACATAGTCTCTTACATCATGTCGTGCCTTACCAGGCCATTTCTTTTGTGTAGCCAATGCTACTCCAATAAAGACTGCAAATGAGATTGGTGGTGGAATCATTGTATCCAATCCTGCCCATTCTATAGGCATTGTAAAGAAGAATGCAAATCGTAGAGCAGATCCTACCAAAAGTGAAGCAATTGCAGCAGGCATGTTTGCTTTTCTCCAGAACAGTCCTAGTGTAAGTGGCGCAAACGCACCTGCAAATACGATATCAAATGCCAATATAAGATATATTCCAGGCTGTGGCACAAGGTAGCCAAGAAGGAAACCTGCAACCATCATTGGTATTATGACTACTCTTGTAACCCATAACAGCTTTTTGTCTGTCCAAGGTTCTTTGTGTAACCATCTTCGTCGAATAATTCTTTGAATTAGATTTCTTGAAACTACACTAGAGATTGCTAACAGTCCACCGTTTGCTGTAGACATGGCAGCTCCAAGTACTCCCATCAAAAGAGCTGCACCTATTGCAAATGGCATGTGATTGATAGCTAGCTCAGGCATTGCAGTAAACGGATCCTCAAGGCCTGGCACAAAGTGTAGCGCGATTATTCCCATCATACTTGTTGGAACCACAGTAAATAGTGTAAGTGCGCCTCCCCAGAAGGCACCACGTTGTGCAGTCTTTGGATCTCTTGCTGCAAATACTCGCTCCATAAAGTCAAGTGCTACTATATCACCAAGACCAAGTGCAAGGATGCCAGCCCAGTTGATCAGTGCACCTGATGCAATATCAGTTAGTCCTGACAGATCCATGTATCCAGGTGGCGCACTACCAAGTATAGTGTCAAATGGAACTCCTGCAAATCCACCTGCAAAGAAGATGAATGCAGCCCAGAAAGAACCTATTGCAAGATAAATCTGGAATATGTCCGTGTAAGCAGAAGAGAACAGTCCACCTGCAAAAGTATATGCAAGTACAACTAGAGCTGCAATAAGTACTCCCCAAAAGAAGTCAATACCAAAAACTGTTTGTAGTATAAATCCACTTGCTGCAAAGTTTCCTGCAACAAGTACTGTAAAGCTAATTATCATCAAAACGCCAGAGATTCCTTCTGCGGCATTACCAAATCTTCTAAAGTAAAAGTCTGGTAAAGTAAACATGGTCATTCTGTTTAATGGTTTGCCGTAAAAGAAGCCAGTCAAAAGAAGACATATTCCAAGACCTATAGGAATCACAGCACCTGCCCAAAAGCCAAATTGATAGACAAGCGCAGCGTTGCCCAGTGATGAGTTACCATCGATTGATTGGGCCGCAAGCATTGTACCTACAAAAAACAAAGGCAGAGTCTTTCCAGCAACCATCAACCTTCGGCCACTTTTTTGAACCAGTTTGTAAGTCAATGTACCTATTACCAAAGATGCTATCAAAAATGCAATTATTGCAATGCCAAAACCAGTAATCTCTGCCATGCTCTAATTGGAAAACGTGGGTGGTTATTTAAGGATTAACTGATTACAGTAAAGTACGTCTTCGAGAATAAAAGACAATGTGTAAAATACGTAGTAATTGGTTGATTTAGCTGATAATGGTTTTTAATTTCATATTTTACATAAATGTTGAATTTCACAAAATCAAGAGGTTAGATCTTCAATTCGCATATGATTAATGTTGGTCTTATTTTTGTGAATCAATCTAAAAAATCGTGTGATAGTCTAGAATGGAAAAAGTGTAGACTGGCATATGTGGAGATTGTTTTCATAGATTTCTAAAAGATCTC
>ERZ1292645.81-Hain-H14-02um-R2-81-length-43395-cov-27_pt1 | contig 43395 bp, 39 predicted proteins | sample MGYA00564401_ERZ1292645 | MGnify/ENA primary metagenome ERZ1292645 (study PRJEB36523, sample SAMEA6512644) | groundwater metagenome | collected 2019-01-09 | study: AquaDiva: Metagenomics assemblies of 32 groundwater samples | reverse complement strand
CAACGTGACCAATCGTGCCGATGTTGCAATGCGGCTTATTGCGTTCGAACTTTTCCTTGGCCATCGGGGTCCTGCCGGCGTTTGAGAAAATCAGAGGTTTGGAGCGGGTAGCGGGAATCGAACCCGCATATTCAGCTTGGAAGGCTGCTGCACTACCATTGTGCTATACCCGCCGCTGAAGGATGCGCGGGGTCGCGCCAGTCTCCTAAAATTTCACGCTCTGAGTGCGTGGTGGGGGAAGCAGGACTCGAACCTGCGAAGGCGTACGCCAGGGGATTTACAGTCCCCCCCCTTTGCCACTCGGGACATTCCCCCAGCGCGCTCAGAGCCAGATCGAAGCCTGGACAAGTCACCCCGCGTTAAGCGAAGAACCTGCCCGGTCCCCAATTTGGAGCGCGTCTTATAGTGTCCTCCCCTCCCGAACGCAACGCGCCCTGGAAGAGTGGTAAAAAGGGAGGTCAAAGACCCTTCAACCGCAAGCCAGACAACAGTTTCGACGATTGGCTGTGGGGCTGGCACGCCGTCTCAGCCGCACTTGCTAACAAAAAAAGATCAGCCCCCCAGCGCCTTTTGGCCACCGAAGACCGGGCTCGAGAGATCGAGTCGCGATTCGGCCGATTGGGTGTTCTGGAGGTCGTGGACGCCCGCTTCCTCGGTCACAATCTGCCCCAAGGCGCGGTCCACCAGGGCGTCGCCCTAAAAATTCCGCTGCTCGACCCGGTGGGGCTTGAGGACTTCGAGGCCAAACGCGGCGCGACGCTGCTGATGCTCGACCAGATCACCGACCCGCAGAACGTCGGCGCGATCCTGCGTTCGGCCGCCGCGTTCGGCGCCTCCGGCGTTATCCTCCAGGACCGTCACACGCCCAAGCTCACCGGCGCCCTGGCCAAGGCCGCGGCCGGCGCCGTCGACCAGATCGACACCGCCTATGTGGTCAATCTCTCCCGCGCGCTGGAAACCCTGGCCGAACTCGGCTGGAGGGCGGTCGGCCTAGATGGTCACTCCGACAAGGCGCTCGACCAGGCGCTGGACGGCGGCCCCACGATCCTGGTGCTCGGCTCCGAGGGCGAAGGCCTGCGCAGATTGGTCGCCGAGCATTGCGATGAACTGGCCAAGATCCCGATGCCCGGCGGCTTTGAGAGCTTGAACGTCTCGGCGGCGGCGGCCGTGGCGCTCTATGAGGCGGCCCGCACCCGCCCCTAAGCGGCCACGGTTCTACGAAACTCGTCGCTCCCCGCGCCTAACCGGTTGCGGACGAGCGGCGGCTGTCGCATTCAAGGCCCGATGATCGACACGCTTATCGAAACGCTTCTCGCGCCTGGTGCCCTTGCCGCCCTGCTCTCCGTACTGATGATCGACCTGCTGCTGGCAGGCGACAACGCTGTGGCCGTTGGCTTGGCGGCGGCAGGGCTAGCTGCAGATCAGCGGAAAAAGGCGATCCTCTGGGGTTTGGTGGCGGCAGTCACCATGCGGATCGGCTTTGCCCTGATCGCTGCGCAACTCTTAGACGTGGTTGGACTGCTATTCGTTGGCGGCCTGCTGCTGCTCTGGGTCTGCTGGAAGATGTGGCGCGAGCTGCGCGAGCAGGCCGAGCCTGCGGAAGCCGCGGCCGAGGCGGCTTTGGACTCCGATCCCACGACCGAGCCCAGCGCCGCGATCGCCGCCAAGCAGCCCAAGACCTTCAAGGCCGCCTTTATCCAGATCCTGATCGCCGACCTGTCGATGTCGCTGGACAACGTCCTGGCCGTCGCCGGGGCCGCGCGCCAGCATCTGGCGATCATGGTCTTTGGCCTGCTGCTCTCCATCGCCCTGATGGGCCTGGCCGCCAGCTTCATCGCCCGTCTGCTGCACCGCTACCGCTGGATCGGCTATATCGGCTTGGCGATCGTGCTCTACGTCGCCCTGCACATGATGTGGGAAGGCCACCGGGACGTGGTCCGCGATCTGGGACGAACCGACTCCTACAACGCCATCGCCCCCGACTTCATGGACATCCAACCCAAGGCGCCGGTCACCGTTCACTAGGGCCGGGCGAATTCGAGAGACTAGGGCGCCGCCGAACCGAGGTTCGGCGGCGTCTTTCGTTTCCAGGGTCGTCTACTCGCCGTCAGGCAAAGGTGGAAACCTAGACGCCCGCGGCGATCATCCGCATGGCTTCGACGATCCGCGCCTCATCGCGCCTGTAGAACGTCCATTGCTTGATACGTGTGGGCGTCACCAGCCCGGCGCGAACCAGCACCCGCATGTGCTCGCTCAGGGTCGGCGCGCTGACCCCCAGCTTGTCGGCCAGGAACACGGCGCAGACGCCGTCCTCGACGAGATCCCCATCTACCTGCGGCGGAAAGTGGGCTTTCGGATCCTTGAGCCAGCCCAGGATCTGAAGCCGGCGCTCGTTGGCCAGGGCGCGTAGCAGGTCGGCAAGGTCCATTTTGGGACTTTGCCAATTGACTAACTTATGTCAAGCCAAACGCTCCCTCCCCGGCATGGCGCGGTCGCATGAGCTCCTATCCCTTCGTCACCCTCGACGTCTTCACCGACACCCGGTTCGGCGGCAATCCGCTGGCGGTGTTCACCGATGCACGCGGTCTGTCCGATCAGGACATGCAAGCCCTGGCCGCCGAGATGAACCTGTCGGAGACGACCTTCATCCTGCCCCCGCAGGACCTGGCCAACACCGCCCGCGTGCGGATCTTCAACCGGACTGCGGAGATGCCCTTCGCCGGCCATCCCAGCATCGGCACCGGCTGGGTGCTGTCGCAGGCCGGGCGTGGCGATGAACTGCGCCTGGAGGTCCCGGCCGGGATCGTCGCGGTCAGCGCCACGGCGCAAGGCGCCACCATCGCCGCGCCGCGCCCGCTGGCCTTGGGCGAGCCGTTGCCGATCGACATCACCGCCGCCTGCGCCGGCCTCACCCCCGCCGACATCGTCACCACCGCCCATGGCCCCATCGAGGCCTCGGTCGGCGTAGCATTCGTCTTCGCCGAGGTTTCGCCCGAGGCCCTGCCTCGCGCCGCGCCGGACCTCGCCGCCTTCCGCCGCGCCGCCGCCGACTATCCGCATTTCGGCGACCGCCTATCGCTGCACCTCTACGCCCATGACGGCGACGGACGCCTGCGGGCGCGCATGTTCGCCCCGAATTCCGGCACCGTGGAGGACCCCGCCACCGGCAGCGCCAATGCGACCTTGGCGGCGCTGCTGCTGTCGCTCTCCACCGCCGACGCCGGCGCCTGGGATATCGTCCAGGGCGTGGAGATGGGCCGCCCCTCGCGGCTGCACGCCACCGCCCGCCGAGGCGCCGATGCGATCACCGCCACCGTCGGCGGCGGCTGCATTCCGGTGCTGCGCGGCGAAGCCAGCCTCTGATGACCTCACGCAAGCCGCTGGACCTGTTCGCCTTCGCGACGATGCTGGTCCTCTGCATCTGCTGGGGTTCGCAGCAGATCTCCGTGAAGCTGATCGCCGCCGACGTGGCGCCGGTCATGCAGATGGGTTTGCGCTCGGCGATCGCGGCGCTGGTCCTGGGCGCGCTCACCTTGGGACGTGAGGGCCGCCGCGCGTTCTGCGACGGCTCGCTGCCGGCCGGCCTGCTGGTGGGCGCCCTGTTCGCCGCGGAGTTCCTGTTCATCGCCCTGGGCCTGGTGCTGACCACCGCCTCGCACCTGGTCGTCTTCCTCTACAGCGCCCCGATCTTCTCGGCGCTGGCCCTCCACATGCGCGTGGCCGAGGAGCGCCTGTCGCGCCTGCAATGGGCCGGTGTCGCGATCGCCTTCGGCGGCATCGCCGTCTCGTTCCTAGCCGGCGGCGGCGGCATGAGCCGCGACATGCTGCTCGGCGACGCGTTCGGCCTGCTGGCCGGGCTGGCCTGGGGGCTGACGACGGTGGCGATCCGCGGCTCCAAGCTCTCCGAGGCGCCTGCGGTGAAGACGCTGTTCTACCAGGTCGCGTTCGCCGGAACGGCCTTGCTCGCCTACGCGATCCTGACCGGCCAAGCCGGCGTGAACCTCACTCCGAAGGTGGCGCTCCATATTGGATACCAGACGGTGGTCATCACCCTGGTCAGCTACGTCGTCTGGTTCTGGCTGCTGCGCCAGTACCTCGCCTCGCGGCTCTCGATCCTGTCGTTCCTGACGCCGCTGTTCGGCGTGGTGTTCGGCGTCGTGATCCTGCACGAGCCGCTGGAACCGCCCTTCGTGATGGGCGCGATCCTGGTGCTGGCCGGCATCTCGCTGGTCAGCGGCGCGAACTTCCTGCGCGAGAAGTTCTCGCGGCTGGCCGCCTAGCTCAAACTCATCATCCTCCGGCTGACCGGAGGATGACAAGCGAAGGGGTTTAGCCCTCGGCCCCGCCGAAGCGGGCGACCCATTCGGCGACCTGTTCGTTCTCGACCTTCTTGAACAGCACCTCCGGCGCCTGGACCGCGCGGCCGGCGGGCAGGATGTCGAGGATCGCGGCGCCCTGCGCCGTCGGCCAGACGCCCGGGAAGTCCTCGCCCACGCCCATCGCGATCTTCTCGGCGGCGAACGGGATGAACGGCTCGGAGACCTTGGCGAACAGGGCCACCAGATTCAGGCCGGTGCGGACCACGATGGCGGCGCGCTCAGGATCGGTCTTGATCGCCGTCCAGGGCGCGGCCTCGGTCAGGTACTGGTTGCCCAGCACCCATAGCTGGCGCAGCGCCGTGGTCGACTTGCGGAACTCGCGGCCCTCCAGATGGGCGGTCAGCTCAGCGAGCTTGGCGTCCACGTCGGCATAGAGCTTGGTCTCAAGCTCGGTCGGCTCGCCGCCGGCCGGGACCACGCCTTCGAACCGCGTCTCGGTGAATTTCAGGATGCGGTTGACGAAATTGCCCAGCACATCGGCCAGGTCGGCGTTCACCTGCACCTGGAACTGCTCCCAGGTGAAGGTGGCGTCGGAGGTCTCCGGCGTGTTGGCGCTCACCCACCAGCGCCAGTAGTCAGGCGCCAGCAATTCCAAGGCATGATCCATGAACACGCCGCGCTTCTGCGAGGTGGAGAACTTGCCGCCGTAATAGTCGAGCCAGTTGAAGCCCTTGAGCTCGTCCACCAGCTTCCACGGCGCGTTGTTGGCCGGGCGCCAGGAGCCGTCGGCCTCCAGGCGCTCGTTGGCGCCGATCAGGGTGCAGGGGAAGCCCACCGTGTGGAACGGCACGTTGTCCTTGCCCATGAACTCCACATAGGTGACGTCGGCGGCCTCGGGCCCGCGCCACCAGCGCTCCCACTCGGCGTCTTCGGCGTGGCCGCGGCCAGCCTCGGCGGCCTTGGCGTCGGCCCACTCCCAGGTGGCGGCGATGTATTCGATCGGCGCATCGAACCAGACGTAGAACACCTTGCCCGCCAGGCCCTCGAGGTCCGGGGTCTCGCCCTTCGGGTTCGCCCCCCACTCCCAGGCGTTGACCGGCACGCCCCATTCCAGGTCGCGCGTGATGCCGCGATCCTGCAGGCCTTCGTCCAGCCACTTCAGCGCGATGGAGGTGACCAGCAACGGCCACTCGCCCTTCTTGCCGTCGATCCAGGTCCGCAGCTTGTCGGAGAACAGGCTCTGGCGAAGGAACAGGTGCTTGGAGTCGCGGATCTCGATGTCTTCGGAGCCCGACACCGCCGAGCGCGGCTTGATCAGGTCGGCCGGGTCGAGCACGCGGGTGCAGTTCTCGCACTGGTCGCCGCGCGCGGCGGTGTAGCCGCAATGCGGGCAGGTGCCGATGACGTAGCGGTCCGGCAGGAAGCGCTTGTCGGCGTTGGAATAGACCTGCTGGGTGATCCGCTCCTCGATGAAGCCGGCCTCCCACAGCTCGCGGGCGAAACGCTGGGTCAGCTTGTGGTTCTGCGGCGAAGACGAGCGGCCGAAGTGATCCCACGACAGGCCGAACTTGCGGCCGAGGTCGTGCTGCACGTCGTGCTGGGCCTGGCAGAAGGTGGCCGGGTCCTGGCCGGCCTCGGCGGCGGCCAGCTCGGTCGGCGTGCCGTGCTCGTCGGTGGCGCAGATATAGAGCGTCTCGCGACCGCGCGAGCGCTGGAACCGCGCATAGACATCGGCCGGCAGCATCGAGCCCGCGAGCGTCCCCAGGTGCTTGATCCCATTGATGTAGGGCAAGGCGGACGTGATGAGGATGCGCGACATGAGGACTCTCGAAATGAGGAGGAGCGGCGGCTTATAGGGCGCCGCATAGGGTTCGCCAAAGCGCCGACGCCAAGAGGGCTCCGAAAGCCCTCGCCTTTTTGGGGGTTGAGCTCCACAGTTCCGCCACGGAAGGCGGCCCTTCGCCAACGAAAACAACAGGCTGCCTCCAGAAAAGGGAGAGACGCATGTTGAGACGCATCAACTGGATCGCAGTCGTCGTGGCCTTTGTGCTGCTCGAGATCCTGGGCTTCCTCTGGTACGGGCCGCTATTCGGCGCGCGATGGATGGCCGAACAGGGCACGCCGTCCGATCCAAAGAGCGAGCAGTTCGCCTTGGGCGTCGGCGCCCTCGTCACCATCCTCACCGTGCTCGGCCTGGCCTGGCTGCTGCGTCGGCTCGGCGCGACCTCACTACAGGCCGGGCTGTCGGCGGCCTTCGCGGCCTGGGTGTTCTTCAACTTCACCACGATGGCGCTGGACTATCTGTTCATGGGCCAGACCGTGGTCTTCGTGGCCATCAACATGGGCTACCAGCTGGTGTCCTACCTGATCGCCGGGGCGGTGCTCGGCCTCATCAGGCCTAAGACAACGGCCCCTTGAAGATGAACAGCGCGCCGGCCGCGATCAGGGCGAATCCGACCGTGTGATTGAGGGTGAAGCGCTCGCCCAGGAACGTGACCGAGAACACCGCGAAGACGATCAGGGTGATCACCTCCTGCATGGTTTTCAGTTCGGCCGGGGAATAGACCGCCCGGCCGATGCGGTTGGCGGGCACCGCCAGGCAGTATTCGAAGAACGCGATCCCCCAACTCACCAGGACCAGCAGCCACAACGGCCGATGCTCCACCTTCAGGTGCCCGTACCAGGCGAAGGTCATGAAGATGTTGGACGCCACGAGCAGGAAGATCGGCGCGATCGTCGCCATGTTGAGAGGCATCGGACGGGGCTCCGCGCATTTGCGCTTAAAATCTACGACCCTGCCCCTATAACCTGCTGATCTTGCGGCTGGGAGAGCGGGCGATGACAGGTTGGACGAAGGTGCTGGGGGTGGCGACAGCCGCGACCTTGAGCATGACGCTCGCCGCCTGCGGCCAGAACGGCGAGGGCAAGGCCCAGACCCTGAAGATCTACAACTGGTCGGACTATATCGACCCGGCGATCCTGGCCGACTTCACCAAGGAGACCGGGATCAAGGTTCAGTACGACACCTTTGATTCTAATGAGATTCTTGAAACCAAGGTGCTGCAGGGCGACACCGGTTACGACATCGTCGCCCCCTCCAACCACAACATCCCGCGCTATGTGATCGCCGGCGCCCTGACGGCGCTGGATAAGACCCAGCTTCCGAACGAAAAGAACCTCTGGCCGCAGGTCATGGCTCACATGGAGCCCTTCGATCCAGGCTCCAAATACACGGTCCCCTACATGTGGGGGACCATCGGCATCGGCTTCAACGCCAAGGAAGTGGCCAAGCGGCTGCCCGGCGTAAAGATCGACAGCTGGTCGGTGGTGTTCGAGCCGGCCAACCTCGCCAAACTCAAGGACTGCGGCGTCTTCTACCTGGACGCGTCGGAGGACATGTACGCGGTCGCGCTGAACTATCTGGGCAAGGATCCGAACTCCACGACCCTGGCCGACTACCAGGCCGCCACCGACATGATGGTCAAGGCCCGCCCCTTCGTCCGCAAGTTCCACTCTTCTGAATATATCGAGGGCCTGGCCAACGGCGATATCTGCATGGCGATCGGCTATTCGGGCGACGTGATCCAGGCCAGGAACCGCGCCGAGGAAGCCAAGAACGGCGTGGAGATCGACTACGTGATCCCGAAGGAAGGCACCCAGGTCTGGTTCGACGTCTTCGCGATCCCGGCCGACGCGCCGAACAAGGCCGCCGCCTACAAATTCCTGAACTACATGCTGCGGCCCGAGGTGATCGCCAAGGCCTCGAACTACACGCAGTACGCCAACGCCAACCTGCCGGCGACGCCGCTGGTCGACGCCGCATTGCGCGATAACCCGAACGTCTATCCGACGCCGGAACTGTCCAAGCGCCTGTTCGTCACCAAGGCCAAGGATCAGGACCTGCTGCGCGAGGTGACGCGCATGTGGACCAAGGTGCAGACGGGTCAATGACAGAGCGTTCCCGCCCGCGCCTGAACATCGGCGCGGTTCGTTCGACCTTCGCGCCATGGGCCGACCCCGCCGCCAAGCCGCTCGTACGGTTCGAAAACGTCGTGAAACGGTTCGACGGCGACACCGCCGTGGGCGGCGTCTCGCTGGACATCTATCCGGGCGAGTTCTTCGCCCTGCTCGGCCCGTCAGGTTGCGGCAAGACCACGCTTATGCGGCTGCTGGCCGGTTTCGAGACCCCGGACTCCGGGCGGGTGACGCTGGCCGGCGAAGACCTCGCGGGCAAGCGGCCGCATGAGCGGCCGGTCAATATGATGTTCCAGTCCTACGCCCTGTTCCCGCACCTCAGCGTCGAGCGAAACATCGCCTTCGGTCTGAAACAGCAGGGCATGCCCAAGGACCAGATCGCTGATCGGGTGACCGAGATGCTGGCCCTCGTGCGGCTCGAAGGCCTAGCCCGGCGCAAGCCGCACCAGCTTTCGGGCGGTCAGCGTCAGCGCGTCGCCCTGGCCCGCGCCATCGCCCCGCGCCCAATGATGCTGTTGCTGGACGAGCCGCTCGCAGCCCTCGACAAGAAGCTGCGCGAGGAAACTCAGTTCGAGCTGATGGCCCTGCAACAGCAACTGGGCATGACCTTCCTGATCGTCACCCACGACCAGGAAGAGGCGATGGTCACCGCCGACCGCATCGCGGTGATGCGCTCGGGAAAGATCGTGCAGATCGGCCGCCCGGCCGACGTCTACGAAGCCCCAAACTCGCGCTACGTGGCCGACTTCATCGGCGACGTGAACATCTTCGAGGGCAAGACCGAGTTCGCCGACGGGACCACCGTGCGGATGGCCAGCGGCGAGGCGCCCGGCGGCTTCGACATCATTGAGGACGACCTGCTTGAGGTGGGCTCCACCGCCTGGCTGGCCGTGCGTCCCGAGAAGATCGAAGTGCATCTGGACGAGCCGCCCGCCGGCCCCAACCGCATGGCCGGCAAGATCGCCGACATCGGCTATCTGGGCGACTGGACGACCTATCTGGTGGAACTGGACAGCGGCCGGACGATCCGCGCGGCGCGGGCCAACGCCACGCGCTTCGTCGACCGCCCCGTCGACTGGGACGATCAGGTGTGGCTGACCTTCGCCCGCGACGCCGGCGTGGTCCTGACCCAATGAAGCCGCGCCGCGACCGCACGGGCCTGGCGGCGCTCGCCCCGTTCCTCTGGCTCGGGCTGTTCTTCCTGTTCCCGTTCCTGCTGGTGGCCAAGCTGTCGCTGTCGGATACGGCGCTGGCCATCCCGCCCTACACCCCGCGCATCGACTGGGCGGCAGGGCTGGCGGGCCTGCGGACCTTCTTCGCGGCCCTGGATTTCGAGGCCTATGCCCGGCTGCCCGCCGACCGGCTCTATGTGGTCGCCTATCTCTCCAGCCTGAAGTTCGCCGCGATCTCGACCGTGATCCTGCTGCTGCTGGGCTATCCCCTCGCCTACGCCATGGCGCGCTGCACGCCCTCGGTGCGCCAGGCTTTGCTGATGGCGGTGATCTTGCCGTTCTGGACCAGCTTCCTGATCCGGGTCTACGCCCTGATCGGCATCCTGAAGCCCGAGGGCCTGCTCAACACCGCCCTGCGCATGGTGGGGCTCGGCCCGGTCAACATCCTCAACACCGAGAGCGCGATCTATGTCGGGCTGGTCTACGCCTACCTGCCGTTCATGGTGCTGCCGCTCTACGCCGTGCTGGAACGCCAGCAGCACGACCTGCTGGAAGCCGCCGCCGACCTAGGCTGCACGCCGCTCAACGCCTTCTGGCGGGTGACCTTCCCGCTGTCGCTGCCCGGCGTCGCAGCCGGGGCCCTGCTCTGCTTCATCCCCATGGTCGGCGAGTTCGTGATCCCCGACCTGTTGGGCGGCTCCTCGACCCTGATGCTGGGCAAGACCATCTGGACCGAGTTCTTCGCCAACCGCGACTGGCCCGCCGCCTCGGCCGTGGCCATCGCCCTGCTCTTCACCCTGGTCGTGCCGATCGTCCTCTATCAGCGCCAGCAGGCCAAACTGATGGAGGCCGGCCGATGAAGCGCGGTCTCACCACCTTCAACATCGTCAGCCTCGTGATCGGCTTCGGGTTCCTCTACCTGCCGATCATCCTGCTGGTGATCTACTCGTTCAACGCCAGCCGACTGGTCACGGTGTGGGGCGGGTTCTCCACGAAATGGTACGCCTCGCTGCTGCGCAACGAGCAACTGCTGGACGCCATCTGGGTCACGTTCCGGGTGGGGCTGATCTCGGCGACCATCGCCACCGTGCTCGGGACCTTCGCCGCCGTCGCCCTGGTGCGGGCCGGGCGCTTCAAGGGCAGAACCCTCTTCTCCGGCATGATCTTCGCGCCGCTGGTGATGCCCGAGGTGATCCTGGGCCTGTCGCTGCTGCTGCTGTTCGTGTCGCTGGGGATGCCGCGCGGCTTTTGGACGGTGACCGTCAGCCACGCAACCGTCACCATGTGCTACGCCGCCGTGGTCATCCAGGCGCGGCTCGCCGCCTTCGACCGCCAGTTGGAGGAAGCCGCCCAGGACCTGGGCTGCCCGCCGATCAAGGCGTTCTTCGCCGTCACCCTGCCCAATATCGCACCGGCCGTGGCGGCGGCCTGGATGCTGGCCTTCACCCTGTCGCTGGACGACCTGGTGATCGCCAGCTTCACGTCAGGGCCTGGGGCGACCACCCTGCCGATGCGGATCTACAGCCAGGTGCGGCTGGGCGTCAGCCCTGAGATCAACGCCGTCTCGACCCTGCTGATCGGCCTGGTCGCCACCGGGGTGATCGCCGCCTACCTGCTGCAGATGCGCAGGCGGAGCGAGGCTTAGCGCACCGCTCGTCATCCTCCGGTCGTCTGCAAGACGATCCGGGGGACCCAAGCTGAGCGGCAGGACTTGCGAGGCCGCTTGGGTCCCCCGGATCAGCCTACGGCTGACCGGAGGATGACGGTGGTTAGTCCTACAGCGGCGCGACGCGCTCGAACCAGGGCCGGGCCTTCTCCAGCTGCCCGGCGAGACGGAACAGCCCCGCCTCCTCGCCCATCCGCCCGACGAACTGGAGGCCGATTGGCAGGCCGCCCTTGCTCCAGGCCAGCGGCACGCTCATGGCCGGTTGGCCGGTGTTGTTGAAGGCCTGGGTGTTGGGCATGAAGGCGAACAGCCGCTGGGTGTACTGGCGCACGTCCTCGGTCAGGTGGCCGACCGGAATCGCCGGGCTGCCCAGGGTCGACATCAGCACCACGTCGTAGCGTTCGAACAGGCCCGCCACGGCCCGGCCATAGGCGTGGATCGCCGCCAGGCCGCGCACATAGTTCGCGCCCGAAACCTGCTTGCCCCGCTGGTACGTGGCCCAGGTCAGGAACTCGACGTCACTCTCCGACACCGGGCGGCCCCGACGCTCGCCCTCCGCCTCCAGGGTCGCGGCGATGCTGGCGCCGATGACGTCGCCCGCGCCCCGCTGCATGGCGGCAAGGTCGCCGGGCACCGTGACCTCCTCGACGATATGGCCAAGGCTTTCACACAGCCTGGCCGCGTCCAGCACCGCCGCGGCGCACTCCGGGTCCAGGCCGTCCGACGCCAGGGCGGCGGTGGTGAAACCGATGGCCAGCTTGCCCGGATCGCGCTCCACCTCGCTGGCGAAGCTCCGTTCCGGCTTGGCGATGAAATAGGGATCGCCGGGCTGCGGCTCGCAGACGATGTCCAGCAGTACCGCGCTGTCGCGGACCGAGCGGGTCACGGCGTGCTGGATTGAGGCCCCGCCCCACCCCTCGCCGGTTGGCGAGAACGACACCCGGCCGCGCGACGGTTTCATGCCGAACAGGCCGCAGGCCGAGGCCGGCGTGCGGATCGAGCCGCCGCCGTCGCTGGCGTGCGCCGCCGGCACGATGCCCGCCGCCACCGCCGCCGCCGCGCCGCCTGACGAGCCGCCGGGCGTGCGCGTGACGTCCCAGGGATTGCGGCATGGACCGAGCAGGGTCGACTCCGTGACCGGCATCAGCCCGAACTCCGGCGTGTTGGTCTTGCCGAAGATCACCAGCCCGGCTTCCTTGTAGGCCTTGGTGATGGCGCTGTCGGCGGGGGCAAGCAGGTCACGGAACACCGCCGAACCGGACGAGGTCGGCGAACCGGCCAACTGCGCGCCCAGGTCCTTCAGCAGGAACGGCACGCCGGCCAGCGGACCGCCCCAGATGTGACGCTTGACGTCCTGCCGGCCCCATTCGGTGAGGTCCAGGGTGACGGCGTTGATCTTCGGATCGACCTGCGCCATCCGCGCCACGGCGGTTTCCAGCAGTTCCGGGGGGCTGACCTCGCCCTTCGAAACCAAGCCTGCCAGCCCGACCGCATCGTGTTTGCGATAATCCTCGAAGTCCATGGCGCGTCCCTCCTGTCGTTCCCGCCAACGGATCACGCGCACGCCAAGGAGCCAACCGATTTGGTTGTGGCCGGGGCCGTTAAATCAACCGCCGCGAAGCGCGCCCTCGTCGCAGAAAGCCGGCCCCTTCGTCTCAGAAGCCCGGCGTTGCGGAAACCACGCAGCTAGGACGGCCCCGACTGCGCCACACGATGGCGAGAGAAAACAGGATCGAACAATGAGAACGCTTCGCAGGCTGGCATTCACAGTGATCGCCGCCGCCGCCTTCGCCAGCCCGGCGGCCGCAGCCGTGACCCACGTCGTAAATTTCGACGATCTACCTGGCGCCGGGGTGCTCGCCGATGGCTATGGCGGCGTCAATTGGAACAGCGACTTCACCTATGACTCAGTCCCCTACCCAGGCTTTCCAGCGGCTTCGGGCCTCGGAAAGGTCTACGCGAACTACGCCAAGCATCGACCGCCCGGGACCGGATTCATGATCATGAACTTCCTTGGGGGCGATGTTCAATTCAACGGCGCCTCCTTCTCCGGGTCCGCCTCGCCCCTGAGATTCGACCTCTACCTCGATGGCCGCAAGGTCGGATCTTCGATGGAGGCGACAAGCAGCCCCACCGCCACCTTCCTGGCGTCAGGCTATGGCGGGCTAGTCGACGAGGTGCGGTTGTTCGGCTCCCACGGCAATTGGGTGATGGACGATTTCACCTACACCACCGGCATCTCCAGCGCGGTGCCCGAGCCCGCCACCTGGGCCATGATGATCATCGGCTTCGGCGCCGCCGGGACCATGGTCCGTTCGGCCCGGCGCCGCATGGCGATCGCTTGAGCCTGGACGCCGCCGGCTGCGAGGCCGGCGGCGATGGGCCTAGTCCTCGATGATCTTGCTGTGGGTCCGGGTGTCGCGCATCCGCAGATAGGTGATCAGCGAGACGCCGATCATGGCGGTGACGTACCAATAGAAGCCGCTCTCCATCCCCTGCTTCTTGAACCACAGGGCCACGTACTCGGCGGTGCCGCCGAAGATGGTGTTGGCCAGCGCATAGGGCAGCGCCACGCCCAGCGCCCGGATGTGGGCGGGGAACAGCTCGGCCTTCACCACCGCGTTGATCGAGGTGTAGCCGGTGACGATGATCAGCGCGCCCAGCACGATCGCGAAGGCGGCGTAGGGATTGTTGGTCGTCGAGAGGGTCGTGAAGATCAGATAGGTGAAGGCCACGCCCAGCACGCCGAACCCGATCATCAGCGGCTTGCGGCCGATCTTGTCCGACAGCGCCCCGGCCAGCGGCTGGATCAGCATGTAGACGAACAGCGCCGCGGCCGTGATCCAGGTCGCCGTCTCGCGGCTGAAGCCCGAGGTGTTGACCAGGAATTTCTGCATGTAGGTCGAGTAGGCGTAGAAGGCGAGCGTGCCGCCGGCGGTCAGGGCGATGACCACCAGGGCCTCGCGCGGGTGGTTGCGGAACAGCTCCAGGCCGCTCGACTTCGGGGCCTTGGTCGTCTGGACGTTCTTGTAGGACTCGGTCTCGGCCAGGCCGCGCCGCAGATAGAAGACCACGACCGCCAGGGCCCCGCCGATCAGGAACGGGATGCGCCAGCCCCAGGCTTCCAGGTCCGGCTCGGGCAGGATCGACTGCAGGATCAGCAGCACGGTCAGAGCCAGAAGTTGGCCGCAGATCAGGGTCACGTACTGGAAGCTGGAGAAGAAGCCGCGGCGCTGCTTGCCGGCCATCTCGCTGAGATAGGTGGCGCTGGCGCCGTACTCGCCGCCGACGCTAAGGCCCTGCATCAACCGCGCCAGCACCAGCAGGGCCGGCGCGAACCAGCCGATGGTCGCGTAGCCCGGCGTCACCGCGATCAGCAGCGACCCGGCGCACATCAGGGCCACCGACAGGGTCAACCCGGCCTTGCGCCCCTTGCGGTCGGCATAGACGCCCATCACCCAGGCGCCGATCGGCCGCATCAGGAAGCCTACGGCGAACACCGCCGCGGCGTTCATCAGCTGAGCGGTGCGCTCGCCCTCCGGGAAGAAGACCGGCGCGAAATAGAGGGTGAAGGCCGAATAGACGTACCAGTCGTACCACTCGACCAGATTGCCGGTGGAGCCCCCGATGATGGAGCGAAGGCGATGGCGCCGGTCGGCTGCGATGTCGGCCATGGTGGTTCCCCCTGTTCGCCCGTCGTCGCCGAGTGCGCGCCGGCCGGTCGTGGCCCGCCAGGGGGCCAAATCAAAAACGCCGGCCGACGCCCTTGGGCGCCGACCGCATCGCCCGAAACCTACTTCCGAACGAAGAACTCTTCATAGGCCTTCGAGCGGCCTTCCGGCGACTTGCCGACCCCGCGACGCACCAGGGTCTTGCCGTCCGGCGAGAAGGTCCAGAACTCCCCGACGATGACGTCGCCGTCCTTCATCTTCAGGATCTCGTACTCGTTGGCGTTCAGCTTGCGCACGGCGATCTGGTTGAAGCGCGCCTGTTCGTGGAACTCATGCGGCTTGCCGTCCAGCGAGGTGACGTAGTCGGTCTTGAACGGCTTGTCGGCGCGCGTGGTGTTGACCGAGTGGTACTCGAGTTGGTCGGCGGTGAACTTGACGTTGATGGTCAGCTTGAAACCCTTCGGGAAGTTCCCGTCGCTCCAGCTCGACTTCGCCTCGACCGATTCCCAGGAACCGTCGTGCGGGCTCGCGGCCCAGGCCGGCGACGAAACCAGGGTGACGGCCAGGGCCGCGATCAGTCCAAACTTCTTCATGGGTGTCTCCTGATGTGTCTTGAGCCGCCGCTTTAGAACGGCGTGCGTTCCTCGGTGTTGGCTTCGACCTGCGCCCGCGTGGTCCAGAGGGTGCGGAAGGTCTTGTCCGACAGATGCTGCAGTTGGTCGGCCCGGTGCTTGGAGCCCGGCTGGCTGGCGTTGCCATAGGCCATCAGGCCCACCGCCTTGATCGGGTTGGAGAACTCGACCAGCGAGATCCAGGTTTCACCGTGGTTGGGGGTGCGTTCGCCGTTCTTCAGCGCGCCCCAGGTGATGGTGTGGAACAGGCCGGTGTTCCCGAACCCGCCGTTGCCGGGCAGGTTCACGTCGTCGATGTGGAAGCGCGAGACCTCGCCGAACGGACGGTCGATGGCCCCGTACTTCTGCCTGGTCTCGGCGACGGCCGCCTTCAGCATCACCACGGCGGCGGCCGGATCGGCGATGCCCGAGGGGGTGTCGACCGGCGCGGCGTCCGACCATTTGACCTTGTAGTTGGCCTGGCTAGTGAAGTTGTTCGGCGAGAACTTCGCCGCCCAGGTCTCGAACAGCAGGGCCGCGCGGCTGTCGGCGTCGGTCTTGCGGTCCCAGCCCTTCAACAGCGCGACGGCGGCCTGGACATCGGGATCCTGGTCGCCCGCCGCCGCCGCCAGCAGGTCGGGCAGCACCCGGTCGGCCATCAGGGTGTGGGTCGAGAGCTTGCGGGCCACGAAGTCGTCGAAGGAGATCTTGCCGGTGTCGGCCAGCAGCTTCACCGACCACTGGGCGCGCAGCGACATTGGGCCGTTCGGCGCGACATAGGGCGGGAAGTCGGCGTGGCGGATGGTCTGCGGATAGGTCGCGACCCAGGGCGGATCATTGGCGTTCTGCACGAACCCGGTGGCCGGATCGTTGACCTTGGGCAGTTCGTCGTAGCTGTGGACGTCCTTCCAGAGGGTGGCCGAGCTGTCGCCGGGGACGAAGCCGCTCCAGTATTTCAGGTCGCCCTTGTCGTGTTTGGGCAGGATGCCGTTGTCCAGGAACTGGATGTGGCCTTCGCGGTCACCGTAGACGATGTTGAACTTCGGCACCTGCAGGCGCTTAAGGATCGTCTCGAACTCCGCGAAACTCTTGGACTTTCCCATGTCCCAATACTGGGCGAGCCCGCCGGGCCGATCGAGGCCGGCGACGCGCAACGCGATGGTCTTGCCGTCCTTGCGTTCGAAGACCGGCCCGTGGACCGAGCTGCGGACCACCAGGGTTTCGGCGCGCAGGGTCCCGTCGGCCTGCTTGACCTTGAAGGTCTTCTCCTTGGTCTTGAACGGCAGCACCTTGCCGTCGAAGACATAGCCGCCGTCTTTCGGAGTCAGCTCGTAATTGGTCGAGCCGACCAGGGTGTTGACCGTATTGGTGAACCCCATCCGATCGTTGAAGGCGAACCGCAACACCGGCAGCCCGACCTGGGTCGCGCCGTACATCTTGAAACCAGGCCCGTTCAGGTCGGCCTCGAAATAGGTGAAGTAGCTGGTCGGCCACGGCAGGTGCGGATTGGCCAGCAGCATGGTGTTCCCGCTGGCCGATTTCGAAGGCGCCACCGCCCAGGCGTTGGAGCCGTTGTTGTTGGCCGGATCGGCCCCCATCGTGGCGGCCTGGGGCGCGATGTAGATGAAGTTCATCAGCCGGTGGGAGTGGGCCATCACGTCGACGCCGCTGACCGGCAGCACCGCGGCGACCTCCGGATCGATCTTCTCCGGGTGGGCCTTGGCGTAGTCGTTGATCCCCTGGGCGAAGGCGTCGAGGTTCTTGCGGAACTGGGGCGTCTGCTGGCGATACCAGGTCGCGGCGCGCTCGGGCACGTCGTTGGCCAGCATCCACTTGTCGGACTCGACGTACTTGTCGCCCCAGTATTCCGCGGCGCGCCCACGGGCCTCGCCATAGAGGTGGATGACGATATTGCCGTGGTTCTGCGCCTGGGCGTAACCGAAGCCGTAGAAGGCTCCGGCCTCGTCCTTGGCGTAGACGTGCGGGACGCCATAACTGTCCCACAGAATCTCGCCGCGTTTGACATCCTTGGCCGCCACGGGCGCGGCGGATTGAGCCGCCGCAGCCGTGGGCAGGATGGCGAGGCCGATGGCCGTCGCCGCAAGAACCGCTCTGATCGTCATCTGCCGATACCCCCCCACTAACGCTTAGAAATCGTACTGCAGGCGAATGTAATAGGATCCGCCCGTAAACCCGAACGGCGACAGGCCGCTATACTGCCCCGACGCCGTGGCGGTGTTGTAGATGCCGTTGGCGTCCGGATAGGTGTTGAACAGGTTGTTCGCCCCGACCGAAATCCCCACCGCGTCGGTCGCCTGGAGCGTGACCTCCAGGTCGGCGATCCACTTCGAACCATAGGAACGGTCGCTGGCCGGGTTGTTCTGCTCGACGGTGAACTTGCCGTAGCGGGTGCCACGCAGGTTCACATTCAGCTTCTCCCACCGCCAGTTGGCGCCCAGGGTGATCTTGTCCTTGGGGATGGCGGTGGTCAGGTTGCTGCGGCTCAGGCGGTCGAACAGCACGAAGTTGGCGCCCAGCGCGCTCAGTTCCGGCGGGTTGGGGATGACGCCGGTGATCTTGGTGTCGTTGTAGTTGTAACCGACGTTCCAACGCAGATCGCCCCACTCCCCGAGGTCGTTGCGCCAGGTCCCGACGATGTCGACGCCGCGGGTCCGGGTGTCGATGGCGTTGGTGTAGTACTGGGCGCTGAGCGCGCCCGGCAGGCCGTTGGCGATCAGGATGTTGCTGACCGCCGCGCCGGTGAGCGTGCTGGTGATGGCGATGCGGCCTTCGACGTCGATCTGGTAGGCGTCGATGGTGACGCTGAGCGTCGAGGATGGCTGCAGGGTCACGCCGAAGCTGTAGTTGGTCGAGGTCTCGGGCTCGAGCGGCTTGGCGCCCAGGGCGATGGCCTCACGCGAACCGACCGGCAGGGTCTTGATCTGCAGCAGCTCCAGGACGTTGTTCACCAGGCGGAACTGGCTGGAGCTGGCGGCGTAGTTCTGCTGGGCCAGGCCCGGCGCGCGGAAGCCGGTGCTGACGGCGGCGCGGGCGGCCAGCCAGTCGTTGAACTCGTAGCGGCCGTTGATCTTGCCGACCAGGGTGTCGCCCGAGGCGTCGTCATAGTTCTCGTAACGGGCCGCCGCGCCGATGAAGAGCCGCTCGTTGGGGGTGTAGCCGACCTCGGTATAGGCCGAGACGCTGTTGCGCGAGCTGGAGCTGGCGTCGGTGGACTGGAAGCCCGGCGCGGCCTGAGCGCCGGTCTGCGGACGCTGGCCGGCCAGCGGTTGCCCGGGCGGGATCACATAGTTGCCGGCCGCATAGCTCAGCAGTTCGCCGGCCTCGACCTTGTAGCTCTCATAGCGGTGCTGAAGGCCCCAGGAGACCTGGAGCTCGCTGCCGCCGGACAGTTCGAAGGCGCGGGTCACGTCGAGGGAGTTGACCCACTCGCCCGATTCCAAAGCGCCGACATAGAAATGGGTCGGGCTGCTCGGGCCGAGGCTGGCGTTCAGGGTTTCGGAGACGTTTTCCTCGGCGCGGTTCTGGCCGTAGGTGGACGACACGTCCCAGGACCAGCCGGCCGCCTCCCCTTTGGCGCCGACCGCCAGGTCGAAGTCCTGCTCGGTGATCACCAGGTTGGGGCGGAACCCGTCCGGATAGAGCTGCGGCAGCGAGTTGACGTTGGTCGGGGCGCGGAAGGTGAATGGCAGGTCCGAGGTGCGGCGCCCGATGGTGCCGAAGGCGTAGATCTCCACCGCGCCGGTGTCGTAGCCGGCGTTGAAGCCGACGTTCAGGCCCATCTGCGGCAGGACGCCGTAGTTCCGGGTCACCATCCGGTTGACGGTGGCCTCACGCGGATCGGGCAGACCGCCCGCCAGCGGGTGATAGAGGCGCAGGGTCGGCGAGACCTGGAGCGCGCGGTTGGAAAGCTTCTGGTCCTTGTAGGTCGCCGACAGGTTCACATAGCCGGCGTCGCCGATGGTGAAGCCGTAGCTGGCCGTGCCCTGATAGAGATCGCCGTCGTTGCGGTCGAAGTTCTGGCCGTAGGTGGCCGTCACCGATCCGCCGGGCGTGTTCTTCAAGATGATGTTGATGACGCCGGCGATGGCGTCGGAGCCGTATTGGGCCGCGGCGCCGTCGCGCAGCACTTCGATCCGGGAGATCGCCGAGGTCGGGATCATGTCGAGGTCGGCCGGAACCGAGCCGTTGTAAAGCGAAGAGACCGAGTTGATCAGCGAGGTCTTGTGACGGCGCTTGCCGTTGACCAGGATCAGCGTCTGGTCGGGGTTGAGGCCGCGCAGGCCACCCGTCGCGATCACCGTGGACGAGCCGCCGCCGGCCCGCGCCGGAAGGTTGAAGGACGGCACCAGGGTCTGCAGGGCCTGGAAGGCGCCGGCCTTGCCGGTCCGCTCCATTTCCGTGGCGGACAACACGTCGATCGGGGTCGGGCTGTCGATTACCGTCCGCGGAGCGCCGCGATTGCCGGTGACGACCAATTCCTCGACCTGCTCCTGGGCCAGGGCCGGAGACGCGGCGCCCAGGATCGAAGCCGCCAGCAGAGCGGTCTTCCAGTTACGAGACGTGCGAGCCGTAGCGGCTGCGTTGCGGTAATTCATCGTCGTACCCCCTGTAGAGACGAGTGAAAATGGCCGCCGCGCGAGAACCGTTCCAACGATAACCCCGCGCCTCGCCCATCTGTTAGTCTTAGCCGTTAAATTGAACACCCCCGGCGCAACAATTGATCATTTCTAATAGGTCTCTTCAGACGATCTATTGTTGACCGACAACCCGTAAGACATCATCAGACGCGCCTACCTGGCCACGCCGAACTTGCGAATACCTGCGTTCGAAGAACTTGATATGCCGAGTGCATGTTCTGAAATCACGGCATGGCGGGACGTCCGGACAGGTGTTCGGGCCGGGCGAAGCCGCCGGCCAAAGCACCCCCGCTGTCCTTTGCGCCTGAGAGATTTCAAGGATCACGCGGACCCTCTTGCTCCTTCGGCGAGGGCTCGGCGCCCTGCTTTCCAGCGTTTAACAGCCCGCGCGGTCCGTTTTGCTTGAGCGTTTCCGGGGTGGTTGCGCCTTCAGCGCCGGGACATGCCCGGTCTCTCCCGCGAGAGCACATGAAGCATCCGCCGCGAGACAACACGCGTCAACGAAAAGGAATATTCTTTCAACTTACCATCGATATCATTGAAATGGTGGGCGCTCGGCTCAACCAATGAGCGCAATATGAGGTGAAAATCACCTGGGCCGACCAACTTCGCTCAGCGGCTTGGCTTACACACGGCGGATCGGCGCCCGGCGGCCAGTCGGAACTGAGCCGCTGGGGACGCGCAGGATCATGTCGCCGACGCGGCGCAGAAAGCTCAAGCAATGTGGTGGAAGACAGCTCTCGTGGTCGTAGCCGCGCTGGTCGCCCTGGCCGCCTACGCCCTCTGGTCCGGGGCGGTGACGATCACCGTCCAGCTGGATCCAGGTCCTGGGAGGTAAGAAGGCGTCGATGGTGGCGTCAGGCGTCAGTCGACAGGAGCGCGATCAGCTCCGGTTGCTTGAGCCAGAGTTTCACGCCCCACCATGTGGGGTCGAGGTCTTCCATATAGTCGGCGAACTCCAGGCTCTGCACTCGGTCCCAGAACCAACTGGCGGTGCAAAAGCCATCGCCCCCCAGGAAGAGGTCAGGCTCGCGCTCGGGCGGTTCTTCACCCATGACCGGAACCTCGAACGGCTCGTCGGCCGCGCCAGGCCGGAGCCAGATCGAAAGCTCGACGGAAGGCCCATCGGCCTCGGTGTCGAGGTGGAGCTGCTCCACCTTCTCGACGTCGGGATGAGCCCGCCAGAACTCGACGTTGTGGGGGTCAGCGAGGGCGACAATGTCGGGATCGCGCGTTTCCATCCTGCGACTATGGCCCAGGCTCGGCGGCGGCGCTACGGGCGCGAGGCCATGCCAGCCCCCCGCTCCTTCCGGATAGAGGTCGAGGGCCGCACCTACAGCGGCCACTACAACGTCGAGGATGGCGCCTTGAAGGTCGGCAGCGCTTACGGCTCGAAGAACCGGCGGGTCGGTAAGTCGGCCGGCCTGGAGAAGGTGACCAACCTGGTCCTGCAGCAGATCGTTCAGCAGGGGCAAACGACTTAGCATACGCGCCAGAGTCTAAGGGGCCTGGATAAAGCAGCCGGCTGGGCCAGGACCGTAAGCACGGTCAACACGCGTCGCCCCTCAAGTCACCTCAATCAAAGGGCGACTGGACTCCACCGCAGATCGCGACGATGGTTAATAATTAAGCTGGGGAACGATCAATGAAACACATCGTGGGGACGACAATAGCCGCTGCAATTCTCGCCAGCGCCACCCCAGCTTCGGCAGACGTTGTCGTCTACGAGCTCAAGAACGTTCTTTCGAACTACGAATCCGAACACTGGCTTGGTGTATCCCGGGTACCGCTGCCCGGGGCGGGCGATTACCGCTTCGATTTCACCAGCTCGCTGCCGGTGTCGTATTTTTTCAAGGGCGCCTACACTAACCACTGGCATTACCGCATCGACTCGCCCGAGGGGCAGATCATTGAAGGCAATGAAGAGCTGGAGTTCAGCCAATTTTTTGGGTCTGGCGCCGCAACGTCTTGGATGTTCACGGTGCCGGAAGGATACGGGGTCTACCGTCCCATGCCCGCCAGCCTGAGGGACGCGTACAACTTGCCCGAGGGCACCCTCATCTATGAAGATATCCAATTCGAAGACCTTTTCTTCGAATTTGGGGCCGAGGAGGCTTCGAGCAGGCGGTTCGACTACTCATTCACCGTGACCCGAATTTCGGCGGTGTCGGCGGTGCCTGAACCTGCGGCCTGGGCGATGATGGTCGTCGGTTTTGGAGCCGTAGGCTCGATCGTTCGGACCTCCCGCCGGCGAAGCGCTTTCCGCGCCGCCTAACTCCAAGATCCATCCCCAGTTGGATTTGGCGACTTGCCGCAGGGCGACCCGCCGCACGAGGAATCGGACCACAAGCGCCGCTCCGAAAACCGAGGGCTTCGAATGGCGCTGATCGACATGAAGGAGAAGGCGACCGAGAGCGACGCCTTTCGGTTCCGCATGATGGGCGCCGCAGCGCCGGTGATCGTCGCCGTCTCCCGCGCCGCTGCACAGCTCGCGGGCGGGTTCCACAACAACCGACCGCACTTCGCCGCGGTTGCCAGCGCCAAGCACTCCAAGGGCGGCCTGGAGCCCAACGGCACTGTCTTCATCGACCCGGCGGACCTCTAGACGGCAAAAATGCCCGCCCCCGGTGAAGGGAGCGGGCCCAGTCAGGCGTCTAGCGCCAGGTGATTATCGCCAGCCCCACCATCAAGCCGAGAACGGCGACGGTGAAGACGGTCAGCATGTAGGCCGCGAACGGATCCACTAGCCGTCAGGCTTGCGGAAGCGCCACCAGGGCCGCTTGGGCGCTGCGGCGTCGATCAGTGCGACCAACCCAGCCCGCTTGGCCTCACACCCCCTACGGGCTGCGACTGGGCGAGCTGTTCTTCCCGCTCGACGCCGTGGCGCTGGCCCCCGAGGAGCCGACCCTCACTCTGCAAAAGGGCCGCAAGCGCGACGTGCTGCTGCACATCCCCCTACGTACAGATCACGGCCGGAAGATCGCCGCGTTCATCGGCGTCGCCCGAGAAGCCAAACTGAACCAGATTTGGGTGCACCTCGTCCGCAAGAAGCTCGTCGCCCGAACCTATGCCGAGGTGGAGTAACGGATCTCCAAAGCGGCCGACGCCGCAGGGATCACGGGCGCACGGCGCATTCACGGCGCACGGCACAGCGCCGCGTCATCGATCCTGAAGCGGACCGGCAATATCAAGGCCGTCCAGGGGCTCCTAGGTCACGCCTCGATCAACAGCAGCCAGCGCTACGCCCACGTTTCGGTGGCCGACCTAAGGGCCGCCGTCGAGGATCAGCCGCAGCCAGCCCAGCCCAAGCGCCGCAAGGCCAAGGGCGCGCGAAACACCCCGTGAACATGGTTCGGGACTATTCCGGGACTTTTGGCACTTCGCCGTCCCGAAGCATACGTTTTGTTCCGCTTTGGCCGGATTTCCCGACGCGGCGCAAGTCTCGCAAACCCTTACTGGGTAAGGCGTCGATGGTGCCGGCTACAGGAATCGAACCCGTGACCTTCGGTTTACAAAACCGCTGCTCTACCAGCTGAGCTAAGCCGGCGCCTCGACGCGACCGCGACGACGTGTGTCGCGGTGCGCGACGGATGCCACGCGTGGCGATGGCTGCCAAGCCTGGAAGTGGCCCGCCGCCGCGAGCGGGCTCCGCCTTTCCACAGTTCTGGCTTAGAGATGCACGCGCCGTGGCGGCTGTGAGCCGGCCGGACGCGTTTTCCATCTGCCGAGGCCGTATCTTGGACCGCAAGCCCATCGAGATCTTCATCGACGCCGACGCCTGCCCGGTGAAGGACGAGACCTACAAGGTCGCGCAACGCTACAACCTGAAGACCTGGGTGGTCTCCAACGCCTTCATGCAGATCCCGCCGTCGCCGATGATCGCCCGCGTGATCGTCGACGCCGGGCCGGACGTGGCCGACGACTGGATCGCCGAGCATGTGGCGCCGGGCGACGTGGCGGTCACCAACGACATTCCCTTGGCCGAACGGGTGCTGCAGGCGGGCGCTCACGCAGTCACCCCGAGCGGCAAGCCCTTCACCGAAAATTCGATCGGCGCGGCCATCGCCCAGCGGGCGCTAATGGAGCAACTGCGGTCCACCGGCGACATCATGGGCGGCCCCAAGCCCTTCGACCGCAATGATCGCTCGCGGTTCCTGCAGGCCCTGGATGAGATTATCCAGAAGGAACGCCGCAAGCGCGCCTTGCAACGCGGCTGAGCATGACTAGCTTGCGGTCAAGTTTGGCGAAGAGGCTATGAGATGCGTAACGCGGTGATGCTGTCTGTCGTCGGGGCTTGCGCCCTGCTCGCCGCCTGCGGCCAGGGTGGTGGCGAGAAGACCGCCGAGGCGCCCGCGGCCCCCGCGACGCCCGAGCCCACGGCCGCCGAGAAGCAGGCCCTGCTGGCCGCCCTGCCCGCGCCCTACAACACCGCCGACCTGGCCAATGGGAAGCAGAAGTTCGGCATGTGCCGGTCCTGCCACACCATCGTGCCCGGCGGCGCGAACATGACCGGCCCGAACCTGCACGGGGTCTTCGGGCGCAAGGCGGGCGAGGTCGCGAGCTACAAGTATTCCGACGCCGTCAAGAACGCCGGCTTCGTCTGGGACGCCGATCACCTGGACAAGTGGCTGGCCGAACCGCGCACCTTCCTGCCGGGAACCAAGATGTCCTTCGCGGGGCTGAAGGATCCGAAGGATCGCATCGACCTGATCGCCTACCTGAAGGTCGAGACCGGCTACAAGGCTCCCTAACCATTTGAACTCCAGCCGCTTTCGTCCCTTCGAGCGTTTTTCTCGAAGGGATGAGTTTTTACGCGAGTAACGGGCACAAGCAACCTTGACGAGAATATCGTTCGGTCGCACCATCTGTGCATCGAGGCTGCACTTGCATCTGTCAGCCGAGATCCTGCGCCGACCGCGCGACGCCCCCTTGTCGCCGACGGCGCCACCCCGATAACTCGCCTCCCCCTCGGGGGAGGCATTTTCGTTTGGACCACGCGCGCCAAGCCGACCGCCCCGGAGGGCGGCGCTTGGTCACCTGGGCGTGGAGGCTCTATTCGGCGGCGTTGGCCGCGCGCGTCTGCTCGGCTTCTTCGAAGGCCTCGATACGGCGAGCGGTGGCCTGGGGCGACTTCGTGAAGCGCGCCAGCATGTTGTAGAATACCGGGACGATGAACAGGGTCAGCACGGTCGAGAAGATCGCGCCGAAGAAGATCACCACGCCGATGGTCTTGCGGCTCTCGCCGCCCGCCCCGCCCCACATGATCAGCGGGATGGCGCCGGCCGCCGCGGCGATCGAGGTCATGATGATCGGCCGCAGCCGCAGGGTGGCGCTTTCGATCACCGCTTCGCGGATGCTGAGCCCCTCGTCGCGCAACTGATTGGCGAACTCGACGATCAGAATGCCGTTCTTCGCCGCGATGCCCACCAGGATGATCAAACCGATCTGGCTATAGGTGTTGATGGTCGATCCGGCCACCAGCAGGCCGAACAGCCCGCCAAGCGCGGCGACCGGCACGGTCAGCATGATGACCGCCGGGTGGATCCAGCTTTCGAACTGAGCCGCCAGGACCAGGAACACCAGCAGCAGCGCCATGCCGAAGGCCAGGCCGACAGCCCCGCCCGCTTCAAGATAGTCGCGGGCCATGCCGCCCCACTTGATCTGCGGGCCCGGCGGCAGCTTGGCCACCTCGGTTTCGAAGAACTTCACCGCGTCGCCCACCGGATAGCCGGGGTTGAGCTGCGCCGACAGCGTCACCGACCGCAGCCGGTCGACCCGGGAGCGGTCAGGCGTATCGCCCCGCACCTCGGTCGTGACCACGGTCGACAGCGGGATCAGCTGTCCCGACTGGGCCCGGACATACAGATTGCCGATGTCCTGCTCGGTCTGGCGCTGCTCGCGATCGGTCTGCAGGAGCACGTCGTACTCCTGGCCGTTTTTGATGTAGGTCGTCACCCGCCGGGTGCCGAAGTTGCTTTCCAGCGCCCGGCCGACCGCCTGGGCGGAGACGCCGAGCGAGGCGGCCTTTTCCCGGTCGATGTTGACGAGGACGCGCGGGCTGGTGGGTTCGTAGTCGAGGCGCGCCCTGGCGAGCCCCGGATTAGCCTCGGCCGCCGCCAGCAACGGCGCGATCCAGTCGGCGACCTGACCATAGTCGTCACCGACCGCGATCACATCCACTCCGCCGCCACCGCCGCCACCGCCGCCGCGCGAGAAGGCCGGACGCACCATGGCGATCGCCCGGACCGCCGTGACCGAGGAAAGCTCGCGGTTCAGCTGGGCGGCCAGCTCGTTGGAGGTGATGCCGGCGTCTTGCGCCACGTTGGCGTTGCCGAAGCCGCCGTTGAACTGGCTGCCGCCGAACCGAGGCACGCCGATGATGTAGCGGGTGATCTTGCCCTCTTCGAGCAGGGTCTGAAGCCGGGCCTCGACCTGATCGACCGCCTTGCGGGTGTAGTCGTAACCAGCGCCCTCGGGGCCGCTCATGTTGAGGTCGACGCGCCCGCGGTCTTCCTCGGGCACCAGCTCGCGCGGCAGCACCGAGAACAGGCCGACCGCCCCGGCCGCCAGCACCGCCACCAGCACCGCCGTGCCGATGGACGCGGCCTTGCGGCCAAGCAAAGCGTCCAGCGAAGCGTGGTAGGAGGCCTTGAGCTTGTCCATGGCGCCGTCGACATAGCGGGCGATGAAGCCCTCGCCGCGGGCCGGACGCAGCAGCTTGGACGCCAGCATCGGCGACAGGCTGAGCGCCAGCAGGGCCGAGAAGGCCACGGCCGCGGCGATGGCCACCGCCAGCTCCACGAACAGGCGGCCGATATAGCCGGGCAGGAACATCAGCGGCGCGAACACCGAGATCAGCACGATGGTCGTGGCGACCACGGCGAAGAACACCTGCCGCGCCCCGCGTTGGGCCGCGACGATCGGCGGCTCGCCGTCGTCGATCCGGCGCTGGATGTTCTCGACCACCACGATGGCGTCGTCGACCACCAGGCCGATCGCCAGCACCAGGGCCAGCAGCGTCAGCAGGTTCAGCGAGAACCCGAGCGGGGCCAGCACGATGAAGGTCGAGAGGATGCAGATCGGCGCGACGATCGACGGGATCAGCGCCGCGCGCCAGGTGCCGAGGAAGATGAAGTTCACCAGGGCCACCAGCCCCAGCGAGATGCCCATGGTGATCCAGACCTCCTGGATCGCGTGGGCGGTGAAGATCGTGTAGTCGACCGCCACTTCTAGGGTCGTGCCCTTGGGCAGCGACTTGTTCAGCTCCGGCAGCAGGGTGTTGACACCCTTGGAGATGTCCAGGTCGTTGGCCTGCGACTGCCGGGTGATGCCGATGCCGACCTGGTCGCGGCCGTTGGAGCGGAAGCTGCGGCGGCGCTCGTCAGGCCCCTCCTCCACGCGGGCGATGTCGCCCAGGCGGGTGATATAGGCCTGCGAGGTGTTGCCGGTCGCCGCGCTGGTGCGCGTTCCCGACGCCACCACCGGCAGCTCGGCGAACTCCGCGGGGGTCGAGTAGCCGCGCGCCACGCGGATCGTAAAGTCCTTGGCCGGCGCTTCGAGCGAGCCGGCCGGCAGTTCGAGGTTCTGGCTGTTCAGCGCGTTCTCGACGTCGTCGACGGTCACGCCGCGAGCGGCCATGGCGTCCGGGTTCAGCCAGATGCGCATTGAGTAGAGTTGGCTGCCGGCGACGAACACCTGGGCGACGCCGTCGACGGTCGAGAACCGTTCGACCAGATAGCGCTGGGCGTAGTCGGAGAGCTGCAGCCGGTTGAGCGTCGTCGAGGCGAACGAGATGAACATGATCGGCGAGCCGTCCGCCGTCGCCTTGGCGATCTGCGGGGGATCGGCCTGCAGCGGCAGGTTGGCCGCCACGCGGCTCACCGCGTCGCGAACATCGTTGGCCGCGTCATCGAGGTTCCGGTCGAGCCGGAACGAGATGTTGATGTTGGACCGCCCGTCGCGCGACGACGAGTTGACCCGGTCGATCCCCTGGATGCCGGAGATCTGACGCTCGATGACTTCGGTGATCCGCTCCTCGACGACCTCGGCCGAGGCGCCGCGATAGGTGGTCGAGATCGAGACCACCGGCGGATCGACGCTGGGAAGTTCGCGAACCGTCAGCGAGGCGAAGGCCGCCAAGCCGACGACGCACAGAATGATCGCGGCGACGGCGGCGAATACCGGCCGGCGGACGGAGAGATCAGACAGCATCATGCGCCGGGCCGCGCGCCGCGCGCTCCTGGCTGCGGCCCAGTCACATCGGCCGCCGCTTCACGCGGACCGGCGCCGGCCAGCACGCGAACCGGCTGGCCCGGTTGGATCTTGTTCAAGCCGTCGGCCACGATCTGCTCGCCGACCTTCAGGCCGTCGCGGATCTCGACCAGGCCGTCCTGGCGCACGCCGGTCAGGACCGGGCGGCGCTCGGCCAGGCTGCGCTCGCCGTCACGCTTGACGACATAGACAAAGGCCGTGTCGCCCTGGACGGACACCGCCGCCTCCGGCGCGGCCACCACCTGGCGCTGACCGCGGGCGATGCCGATGCGCATCATCATGCCGGGCTTCAACTTGCCGCCGGGATTGGGGAATTCGGCCCGCGCGGTGATGGCGCGGGTGCGTTCGTCGATCCGGGTGTCCAGCTTCTGGATGCGGCCCTGGATGGCTTCGCCGGGATAGGAGTCGACGCGGGCGACGATCGGCTGTCCCTCGCGGACCGAGGCCAGATAACGGTCGGGCACCTCGAAATCGACGCGAACGGCGCTGACGTCGTCCAGGGTCACGATCGCCGCGCCCGGATTGATCAGCGCCCCCGGAGCGATGTCGGACAGGCCGACGACCCCGGCGAACGGCGCGCGGATCGTGCGGTCGCCCTCACGGGCCCTGGCGGCGTCGACATCGGCCTTGGCGGCGAGATAGGTCGCTTCACGTTGATCTAGCGCGGTCTTCGAGGCGAATCCCTGGGTCGCAAGCTGTTTCCAGCGGTCGTAATCGCGTTGGGCCTGGACCATCCGGGCCTGAGCCTGGGCCAAGCCCGCGCTCTGTTCCGTGGACTTCAGTTCGACCAGCACGGCGCCCTTGGCCACCGACTGACCGTCGGTGAACCGCACGCGTTCCACCAGTTGGGTGGTCGCCGCGGTCAAGGTCACCGACTGGCGGCCCTTGGCCACGCCGATCACGTCGATGGCGTCGACGAAGATCTTGGATTCGGCGCCGACCAGTTTCACGGGGGCCGGGCCGCCCATGCCGCCCATGCCGCCGCGACCGCTGTGACCGCCGCCGCCCTTGCCTGCTCCGCCGCCCTTTTGTGCGGCCATGGCCGCGCCGGGGGGGCCGCCAGGGCCCTCCTTCTTACCGAGGGTCAGCTTCCAGCCGCCTGCGACCACCATCAGGGCCAGGATCACCAGTGCGGCGGCGAGGAAGAAGTGGCGTCGTATCAAGCTAGGGAAACTCCGCGAACTCCAAATGGAGAGGGGGTGGCCGTGAATCGAACCGGGTCTTATGGCGACCACATAGGCGCCGTCCAGTGACAGAACGATGGCTTTGCGTGTCTGACTTGAAATAGACGACGAAAGCTTCGCACCACGACACTTCTCGGGTGTCGATGATGCGTATTGTTTCGTAACCGCAAAGAAAACGGGCGCCCAAGAACCGGCGCCCGCCTTACTTAATCCTCAAGCAAGTCTCTAGGCGTCGTAGCCCGGCAAGGCGCGGTCCAGCTGGCGCAAAGCGCCGGGCCACGCAAGCTGGCCGCCAAGTCCCCGCGCCAACTGCATCTTCACTTCATCTTGCGCGGCTTCCGGCGCCATCAGGACGTTATCTCGACCTGCCGACAGCGCCATGACCTGCTGCTTGCAGGCGCGCTCCAGATAGAACATTCGGATCCAGCAGTCGGCCGCGCTTTCGCCGACCGCCAGGGTGCCGTGATTGCGCAGCAGCATCAGGTGCTTGTCGCCAATGTCGGCGACCAGGCGCTCACGCTCGTCCAGGTTCAGGGCGATGCCTTCATAGTCATGATAGGCCAGCATGGTCCGAACGATCAGCGCGTGCTGCGACAGCGGCAACAGCCCGTCCTTCTGCGCCGCCACGGCCACGCCCTGGTCGGTGTGCAGGTGCATGACATAGTGGGCGTCTTCCCGCGCGGCGTGGATCGCCGAGTGGATCGTGAAGCCCGCCGGATTGATGAAGAACGGCGTCTCCTGAAGGATATTGCCGTCCAGGTCGATCTTCACCAGGGCTGAGCCCGTCATCTCCCCGAAATACATGCCGTAGGGATTGATCAGGAATTGGTGATCGGGGCCCGGAATACGCGCCGAGATGTGGGTGTAGATGGCGTCGTCCCAGCCGTAGAGCGCCACCAGCCGGTAAAGGGCGGCGAGTTCGACCCGCACCTTCCACTCTTCGGCGCTGACCTTGCCCTTGAGCGAGCCTACGCTCGCAAGCGAACCATCGGCCATGGCGGCCTCCCCTAGTCTTCTGCGATCGTGCCTGATCGTTGATCACCAGAGTCGCGCCGCTGGCCCCGAGCGTCAAGCGCGCGGTTCACGGCCCTGTCGGCGGCCATAGCCGGCGCGATCACGGTTAATGCGGGATTGACTTCAAGTCATTCCGCGTCAGAGTTTCGAATAACTACGATATCCAAACGCCCATCCACAGTGACGCTTACCAGTATGCGTGTTCGCGGAGGGGGATCTGCGGACTTTGACTTCATCCTCGTCGTTGCAGGTTCCACCGCGGAGGTCGAAATTGTCCCACAACACAATCAAGATGCTGGCCATAGCCGCATGCTTTTCTGTCGCTGGCGCGGCCCAAGCCGCGACGGTCTACAAGACCACCCTCGCCGGCACGAACGAGAACCCGGCGAACTTCAGCCCCGGAACCGGGTTCGCGACCCTGATCGTCGACACCACCGCCCACACCATGAGCCTCTCGGTGACGTTCCAGGACCTCGTCGGCCTCACCACCGCGGCGCACATCCATTGCTGCGCCCCCGCCCCGAACAATGTCGGGGTGGCGACCCAGACGCCCACCTTCATCGGGTTTCCGACCGGGGTCTCCAGCGGGACCTATTCCAACGTCTTCGATCTGACCCTGCTCAGCACCTACAACGCTACGTTCGTCACGGCCAACGGCGGCACGGCGGCAGGCGCGGAATCCGCGCTCTTCGCGGGGCTGAACACCGGCCAAGCCTATCTCAACCTCCATTCGACGGCGTACCCCGGCGGCGAGATCCGCGGACATTGGAGCGCCGTGCCGGAACCCGGAACCTGGGCGCTGATGATCACGGGCTTCGGCCTCGCCGGCGCAGCTATTCGGCGGCGGCGGACGGCGATGGCCGCCTAACCACGGCGACCGTCAGGTCTCGGTCCGCACCCGCGCGACGGCGTCCAGCCAACGGGCGTAGGCCGCCTCGCGCTCATGCCGGCTTGGCGAAGGATCAAACCGCTCGGTCGAGGGGCGCGAGCCGGTGGCCTCCTCGGCGTCGGCGAAGAGCCCTGCGCCTATGCCGGCGAACAGGGCCGCGCCCAGGGCGGTGGTCTCCAGATAGGTCGCGCGGCCCACCGCGATCCCGGTCAGGTCCGCCAGCCTCTGGCTGAACCAGACGCTGCGCGACATGCCGCCGTCGATCCGCAACTCGACGCCTTGGCCGAAGGCGCCGGGTGCGTCCGCCCGCATGGCTTCGATCAGGTCCCGAGTCTGGAGCGCGCAGGCGTCGAAGGCCGCGTGCGCGATCTCGGCCAGGCCGGTGTCGCGGGTCATGCCGAACAGCGCGCCCCGCGCATTGGCGTCCCACCACGGGGCGCCGAGGCCCGTGAAGGCCGGCACCAGAACCACGCCGTGATCGTCCTTGGCGCTCTGGGCCAGCTTCTCGACGCCGGCGCCGCCGCCCTCCACCTTGAGGCCTTCATTCACCCACTGCAGCGCCGCCCCGGCGATGAAGATCGAGCCTTCCAGCGCATAGGTGGTGCGACCGTTCAGCCGGGCCGCGACCGTGGTCAGCAAGCGCGAGCGCGACGGCGCCAAGTGCTCGCCAGTGTTGACCAGCATGAAGCAGCCGGTGCCGTAGGTGGCCTTCATCTCGCCGGCGCGAATGCAGCCCTGCCCCATCAGCGCGGCCTGCTGGTCACCGGCCACCCCGCGGATCGGGATGGACCGGCCCAGCAAGTCGGCCTGGGTGTCGCCAAAGATGTCGGCGCAATCGAGCACGCGCGGCATCAAGGCGGCCGGGACGTCCAGCATCTCCAGCATCTCGGCCGACCAGGCCTGGGCCTTCAGGTCGAAGAGCATGGTGCGCGAGGCGTTGGTGGCGTCGGTGACGTGCGAGGCCCCGCCGGTCAGCTTCCAGATCACCCAGCTGTCCATCGTGCCGGCCAGCAGCTCCCCGGCCTGGGCCCTGGCCCGCGCGCCTTCGACCGCGCCCAGCATCCAGGCGATCTTGGTGCCGGAGAAATAGGGATCGAGCAGCAGACCCGTGATGTCGGTGACCCGGCTCTCCTTGCCCGCCGCGCGCAGGCGCTCGCAGGTCGTCGCCGTACGGCGGTCCTGCCAGACGATGGCGCGGTGGATCGGCTTGCCAGTGACCTTGTCCCAGATCACCACCGTCTCGCGCTGATTGGTGATCCCGATGGCGACGATGTCTTCGATGGACCGGCCCGACTTGGCGATCGCCTCGCGCATCACGGTCACGGAGGTTTCGAAGATTTCCTCGGCGTCGTGCTCGACCCAGCCGTCCTCGGGATAGAACTGCTCCAGGGTCCGACCGGCGTCGGCGATCGGCGATCCCTTGGCGTCGAACAGGATGGCTCGCGTCGAGGTAGTGCCCTGATCGAGGGCCAAAATCAGAGGTTCAGACATCTCCGCCCCTTGTTCCGCAAGCGACTGCGGCTCTTTGCGTCACATGGTCAACAGCTACTAACCATGTTTTCATCGGTCAGGCGCAGATTCGAAGCTAGGCGCTTCGCCTGTTGGGGATGCCAGTTTGAGCGCGACCGCCAAGGCTGACGAACTGTTGAACCTGGCCCGCAGCCGCGCGCCGGCTGATCGCGAACGTCTGCTGCTGTCCATCGTCGACCTATGCGACGCCGGCGAAAGCGCCAACAGCCTGATGTCGTCGGGGCCGATCCAGGCCCTGTTGAACTCCATCTTCATGAGCCTGGTGGTCGAGGCCGAGCGCGATATCCGCCGGCGGCTCTCCGAAAAGCTCTCCCACGCCGCCTGGGCGCCCTCGGCCCTGGTCAATGTGTTGGCGCTGGACGACATCGAGATCGCCCGCCCGATCATCGCCGCCAGTCCGGTGCTGAAAGATCACGACCTGATCCGCCTTCTGGTCGAGGCCACCATCGAGCATCAGATCGAGGTCGCCCGCCGTCCGCACATCGGCCCGCCCGTGGTCGCCGCCATTCTTCAGCAGAACGAGCCGGCGGTGCTGACCGCCCTGGCCGGCAACGACACCGCCGCGGTCGGCGCGCACGATCTGGCCGTGCTGGTGAAGGCCTCAGAGCGCGTCGCGGCGATGCGCTCGCCGCTGACCCGCCATCCCGGCCTGACCGACGACCTGGCCCGCGAGCTCTATGTCTGGGTCGGCCAGGCCCTGCGGCAATCGCTGATCGGCAGATTCCGGCTGGATTCGGCGGCCCTGGACGCCGCGCTCGGCGCCTCGGTGCAGGAAGCCCATGGCGGGGCGATCGAGACCGAAGCCGGCGTCACCGAGGTTCGCATCGGCGAACGCGAGGAGATGGAGCGACGGCTGATCGCCAAGCTCGACATGTCCGGCCAGCTCCGCCCCGGCTACCTGCTGCGGGCGCTGAAGGAGCGGAAGCTGTCGCTGTTTGTCGCCGGCCTGGCCACGCTAGGCCGCTTTGAACCGAGCCAGGTGCGCTCAGCGGTCGGCTCCGAGCACCCCGAACTCCTGGCCCTGGCCTGCGCCTCGGTCGGGATCGACCGCAGCGTGTTCCCCACCATCCTTGACCTGGTGCGGGAGTTAAACGGCGGAAAGCCGGGCGGCGGCCCCGAGGGCGCACGCCGCGCGCGCGGCGCTTTTGGGCCCTTCGAGCCGAACATCGCCGGCGCCGCATTTCGTCAGGCGCTGAACCCTGGTTGACGGATCGACCGTTTCACGGGCTTCTGCCGGGCGATGTTCAAGCCTGAGCCCTTCGTGACCCGCCTCGCCTTCGTGGCCAGCGACCGCCCCGAGGCCCAGGAGGCCAAGGACGCCCTCATCGCGCGCTATGGCCAGGCCAAGCTGGCCGACGCGCAGGTCGTCGTCGCCCTCGGCGGGGACGGCTTCATGCTCGAGACCCTGCACGAGAACCTGGGCGACGAGCGGCCGATCTACGGCATGAACCGCGGCTCGGTCGGCTTCCTGATGAACGAGTACAGCGAGGACGCCCTGCTGGAGCGGATCAACGCCGCCGAACGCGCCGTGATCCATCCGCTCTCGATGTCCGCGCTCGACATTCACGGACACGAGCACCGCGCCATCGCCATGAACGAGGTCTCGCTGCTGCGTCAGACCCGCCAGACCGCCAAGCTCCGCATCTCCATCGACGGCAAGGTGCGGCTGGGCGAGCTCTCCTGCGACGGCGCCCTGGTGGCGACCCCAGCCGGGTCGACCGCCTACAACCTCTCGGCCCACGGCCCGATCATCCCTCTCGACGCCAAGGTGCTGGCGCTGACCCCGATCAGCGCCTTCCGGCCCCGGCGCTGGCGCGGCGCCCTGCTCGCCCACACCGCCCGCGTCACCTTCGAGATCCTCGAGGCCGACAAGCGCCCGGTCAGCGCCGTGGCCGACAATTTTGAGGTCCGCGACGTGATGGAAGTTCACATCGCCGAGGACCGCACCCTGGCCCTTCATATGCTGTTCGACGCGGGCCGCAGTCTCGAGGAACGCGTGCTCGCCGAGCAGTTTTCCGTATGATTACCGTGGGTTCCCGGCTCATTCGTTGTTAACGCATCCGACCTAATCTGACGCTCGACTGTTCCAGGAGAGCGTTGTGAGCCAGCAAAACCCGGTCACCCAACCCCCCAGCCTGCGTTTGAAGGTCGGCGGCCGGTTCGGCGCGATCGACCCTAGCGCGATCGCCAAGGCGGAAGCCGCGCTGAAGAGCCTCTCCGGCAACTTCTCGCAGTGGTTGGCCGACGAAGTGCTCAAGCTCGACGCTGCTCGCCAGCGGGTCCATGACGAAGGCGTCACCGCCGAGACCATGGAAACCCTCTACCTGCGCGCCCATGACCTGAAGGGCCTTGGAACCACCTACGAGTTTCCGTTGATCACCCGCATCGGCGCCTCGCTCTGCCGCCTGATCGACGACAAGGACAAGCGCCTGACCGTCTCCATGGCCCTGGTCGATGCTCACATCGACGGCATCAAGGCCGCGGTCCGCGACAACATCAAGACTGACGACCATCCCGTCGGCCGCGTGCTGATCGAGGAACTGGAACGCAAGGTCACCGCGGCGGCCTGAGCCGCTACATCACATTCTCGAGCGGTTCCTCGACCACGCCGTAACCGGCGTTCGGCGGCAGGACCAGCACCTTGCCGTGGTCACGCGCCTGGATCTGCGGCTCGACGGTGACCAGCGTCCTGGCGGCCGCGCGGTCGATGCAGTCCTGGGCGCTGGACGCCTCGGCCAACAGCTGCACGTTCATTCGGGTCGGGAAGATCACCTTGCGCTCACCGGCCTGCGCCATGCGCAGGACCTCCTTGGGCTCGATCCATTCAGCGTCGACCGTCTCGCGCCCGTCGCAGGCGGCCAGCTGATCGTCCGGCGCATCAGCCACATAGAACCAGGTGTCGAACCGCTTGGGCGTCAGCGGCGGCGTGATCCAGCGCGCGAAGACCGTCAGGGCGCCAAGGTCGATCCGCACGCCAAGATCGCGCACGACATCAAGAAACGCGATGGTCCCGGCGTCGACCGCCTTGCGGACCTCCAGCGGGCAGGCCTCCCCGCCGATCGGCGAGCCGTCCAGACGCTGCCCCAGCAACACGCCGGCCTCCTCGAACACCTCGCGAATGGCGGCGATCCGCAAGCCCCGCTGCTCGGCGTCGAACCCCGACCAGCCCAGGGCATGGTCGGCCCATGCGGGGTCATGGTCCCCCGCATGACTCTTGCCGCCTGGAAACACCAGGGCGCCCGATGCGAAGTCGATCTGGTGATGGCGCTTGACCATCAACACCTCGAACGCCGGCGCATCGCGCAGCAGCAGGATGGTGGCGGCGGGCTTGATGTCTGAGTTCATGACGTCAGCTTGGGAGCATGAACACGCTCACGCAAGCATGACGCGAGGGCAGGCTCCCCCCATGGCTCGCTTCAATGGCCGGGGAGCGCCAGAGCGGCCGACGCCCGACTTGAGGACAGATAGGCCTTTGCGTCCTTGTAGGCCTGCCGGTCGGTATCCGGGGCGCTGATCTCCACCAGCTCCGAATAGTAGCTCCTCGCCTTCTCGGTCAGCTTCGCCGCCTGCGCCGCTCGGGCCGCGCCGCTGAGCGAATTGAACCGCTTGGGCGAATCTTTGAGCGAGGCCTCGAAGGCCGCCAGCGCCTCCTGCGGGCGCTTAAGTTCAAGCAACAGGAACCCCTGTTGCTCGATGGCGCAGATCACATGGCCGGGCTCGGCCGGGTCCTTTCCAGCAGCGATCTCCCTGGTCGCCGCGGCGGAGAGCAGGTCAACCGCCTGCTTGGTGTCCTGCCGGTCGTAGGCCAACCAGGCCAGGATGACGTCCCGGTCGATCGCGACCCGGTCCTTCCACCAAGGCAGATCGACCCGCGCGCTGAGCCGTTCGAGCTCCGTGATCGCCTCGTTCGCCGCCTTCGTATCGCCGGTCCGCGCCGCGCCCAGGCCTCGCGCCGCGTAGGTGACAGCCTCAGCCCACGGGAACTGGTCCCAGTTGTAGTCGACCCAGCGTGCCCGAAGCCCCGCCGCCTGCTTCCACTCGCCCCGCTCAAGCGCCAAGCGCGCCGGCACGGCCGCCAGGGCGTAGGCCGCAGGACCAAAGCTCAACTGGTAGAGAACCTTCGGATCGATCTGCTCCAGGACCCCTTTCGCGCTCCGATCGTCGCCCATCTGCAGGTAGCCGTAGGCCATGTAATCGAGGGCGTGCAGATAGTCGCGCGAGACCCGATCGCCCTCCGCGGGCTGCGCCTTGGCCGTCGCCGCCGACTTGATGTTCCACTCGACCACCTGGGGCCAGGCGCCGAGACGGACATAGATGTGGCTTGGCATGTGAAGCGCATGCGGAGCGTTGGGGGCGACACCCTCATACGCCTTGGCCAGATGCGTGGCGTCATGGGCGTGCGCCGGGTTGTCATAGGCGTGGATCAGATAATGCATCAGGCCCGGATGCTCCGGCCTTTGCTCCAGCAACTTCTCGAGGGCTTGGGCGGCCGACTGCTGCTGTGCATAGGTCCTGTCGTACTTGTCGGCGGCCGCCAGTCGCGACAGCGCCCAGAACGCCTGGGCCTCGACATCGCCTGGGTAGCGGACGGCAAGCTCCCGCTGGCTGGCTTCCCAGTTGCGCAGACGGATGGGCGTGCCTGTCGCCGGCCATTCACGATAGTAGCCCGCCGCGGCCATGACGTAGGCTCGGTCGCGCTCGCTGACGGCGAGCGACTTGGCCTTCTCGATCGCGTCGGACCCGGTCTGCAACGCCTGCGGCGTGGGCTGTCCGGACCACAGGGGCTGGAACCAGGTCATCGCGATTCCCCACTGGGGCATCGCGCACCTGTCATCGGCCTTGGCGGCGGCCGCGAACTCCGTCCGGGCCTCCGTGTACATCATGCTGTGCAGGAGAAAGAGGCCCTGATCGAACCGCGCCTGGGCCTCCGCGCTGCAGGTGGTCGCGATCGTAACGCCGGAAGGCGCGCCGCCGCTGGCGTCGCCGCCGTACGCCGCAGCCAGGAGAAGAACCGCCGCTGGAAAGCCGTTGGCCATGCACAACCATACCGAAATTCGGCACTCGCGTAACGGCGTTTGTTGAAGCTCGCCCGAGGGCGATCTTGGCCTAGGCCTGCGCCCTCGCCTGGCAGGTCTTGCGCGCGGCGCTGGAAACCTTGTCCATCTTGTCGAGCAGGTAATCCATGTCCTCACGACCGCCGAGCGTCGGCTGGGTCAGGAACCGCTGCAGCATTCGCTCCTGGAACCGTTCGCGATCACGGGTTCCGCCGTCGAACTCCATCGAGTGATAGGTGTCGACCCCGGCCCGGAACGCGCCATAGAGCCGCGCCGGAAGCCCCGCGCGATCATAGATGGCCTTCAGGCCCAAGGGCCCGGCGTCGTGGATCATCAGCCAGGTGCGATGATGCGGAACGCTGGCCAGCTCCGACAGCCCCCACTCCAGAAACGTCATGTGGCCATGGGCCAGGCCCCGCAGCAGCAGCGAGGCGGTCAGGCGGTCGTTCTTGTGCAAGTGGGCGACGAAGCCCTTCACATCGGCGGTGCGCCCGACCTGATCGACCAGATCGATGGTCGCGCGCTCGGTGGCGCCGGTGGCGATCTCCAGCGCCAGCTCGGCCGAAACCGCATGATGATCCAGCAGATGATCGCGAACGGCGTCGCCGACCATGTGCACCAACTTCTCGGTCACCGACAGCGGCAGGGCGTCGCGATAGGCGACGGCCGAAAGCACCCGCTCGGACTGCTCGAACCGTTTGACCACGGCTTGCAGGGCCTGCTCGGCGAAGTCGGCGTTGTCGTTGGCGCAGGCCGCCTCGACCGCCCGCTCGACGCCATATTCGGCGATGGCTCCGGTCACCGTCTGGGACAGACGCGGCCGCTTGGCGATCACCACCTGACGCACCGGTCCGCCCAACCGGACGATATCGGCCAGGTCGGCGTCGGTGAAGACCGGCGATGCGCCCAGGATCGGCAGCGCGATGCTCTCGACGTCCTTGGCCAGCCGAAGGGCCACGTCGCGCGGCACCAGCGGCGAGTTCTTCAGGGTGACGGCCAAGGCCCTGCGCACCAGTTCGGCGGCGTCCTGCGCCATCACCCGCAGGATCTCCTGCGCCCGCGCGCGATCCTCCTCGGCCAGCGGCGCAATCTCGAGCGCGCGGCAGATCTTATGGGCGGCGGCGGCGCGCTCATCGGGCGTCGCGCCCTTCACCAAGGTGCGGATGTCCCCATCGGTCAGCGCCGCGCGCGTGGTCGCCATTCCGGCCTAGCCCCCAATCGGAACCGAAGGTCCCGAACAGGCATCATCAGCGGTTAAGCTTAATGATCGGTTGCCTTCAGGGCTGTGGATTTACCTTGTCGCGTAACCGCTCGCCAACCCTGCTGCGATAGTTTCGATTCTTGCCGCCGAGGGATCCATTCATGTTGGTTGAGACCGATAAAATCGAGGCCCGTGGCGGGCTTTCGGTCACCCAACAAGCCCTCGACACCCAGACCGCCCTGCTGCCCTACGCCCTGGCCGTGTTTACGATCAGCCTGCCTGTCTATGTGTGGGCCGGATCGCATGCAGCCAACGCTGTCTGGATGACCGGAACCTTCGCGATCTTCTCCGCGGCCTGGGCGCTGTTCTACGTGATGGTGAACTGGCTGAAGCGTCCTGGGGCCCGGACTGACCTAGAGAAGCGCGGCCGGATGCACGTGCTGGGCGGCCTGATCTGGGCCGCGGCGGTGGCGCAGATCGCCGCCTTCGCCGACGGCGCCGGCGTCGCCCGCGAACCGCTGATGATGATCGCCGTGGCGGCGGCCACCGTGGTGATATTCTTCGCCTCCTCCTGGTTGCCCAGCCTGCTGATCGTCGGCTCCGCCGCCGCCGCCGGGCCGCTGTTCTTCCTGTTCCGCGACCCTGAAAGTCAGGCCATGGCCAACCTGGCCTGGGGCGGAATCGCGCTGGCCATGGCCCTGTCGCTGATCCTCAACCGCATCCTGCGGCGGCAGTTCGCCCTGGCGGCCGAGCGAGAGATCCTGATCGCCGATCGCGCCGGCAAGATGGAGGAGTCGCGTCGCCTCGCCCAATCCAAGTCCGACCTTGTCGCCACCCTGAGCCACGAAATCCGCAACGGCCTGACCGGCGTCGCCCACGTCCTGACCGCCGCGGTCGGCCACAACGGACGCTCGGCGCCTTCGCGTGAGCAGCTTTCGGCCGCGCTCGACGCCGCCAACGACCTGATCGCGGTCCTGAACACCACGCTCGATTCCGAAACGGCCGAGGCCGGCCGGCTCGAGGTCGAGACCCAGCCCTTCGACACCATCGCCCTGATCCGCGACCTGGTCCTGCTGAACCGCCCCAACGCCGCGGCCAAGGGGCTGGAGCTCACCCTGCACGTCGCCTCGGAACTCTCGACCCAGGACTGTGGCGCGACCATCGCCGACGTCCACCGGGTGCGCCAGATCCTGGTCAATCTGCTGGGCAACGCCTTGAAATTCACGGTCCGCGGCCGGGTCGAGGCCCGTATCGAGCGCTGCGGTCCCGGCCGCCTGGCCATCGAGATCGCCGACACCGGGCCGGGCCTGGCGGCCGAGGAGCTGGAGGACGCCTTCGAGCCCTTCAGCCGCATCGCCCGCACCAGCGCCGGGACCTCCGGCGCGGGGCTTGGCCTCTCGCTCTCGCGTCAGCTCGCCCGGCTGATGGGCGGCGAACTCCTGGCCCACAGCGCCATGGGCGTCGGCTCCTGCTTCCGCTTGGAACTGCCCTATGACGAAACGGCCATGCCCGAGCGGGACCTCGAACAGTCGAGTGAATCGGCCGGCGCCGCCCTGCCCCTCAATCGCCCCCTTCGGGTGCTGATCGCCGAGGACGACGCCCTCAACGCCGCCATGCTGCGCGCCGTGATCGAACAGTTGGGCCACCAGGTCGTCCACGCCGCCGACGGGCGCCGCGCCGTCGACCTGGCCAAGGTCTGCGAGTTCGACCTGCTGATGATCGACGGCCGGATGCCGAACATGGACGGCCCCGCCGCCATCGCCGCGATCCGCGCCCTGGACACCGAGATGGCCAGGGTTCCGATCGTCGCCGTCATCGGCGGCGACGCCGACGAGGCCAAGGAATGCGTCGACGCCGGGGCCGACGCCGTACTGCGCAAGCCGGTCAGCGTCGCGGCCGTGGCGCGCGCCGTGGCCGACGCCATCGCCGTCGAGCGCGACGAACAGCTGATCCGCTCGGTCGCCTAAGCGCCCTCGACGCCTTAGCCGTCGCCCGTCAGGATACCTCCAACAATAAGGGAGGTGCGTCGCGTGCTGCTGCAGGGTTTGAAGGTCGTCGAATTCGCCTCCTATATCGCCGCGCCGGGCGCCGGCGGCGTCCTGGCCGACTGGGGCGCGGAGGTGATCAAGGTCGAACGGCCCGAGGGCGATCCGATGCGCCAGGTCTTTGGCGACGCCAGGAGCACCCTGTCGGGCAATCCCACCTTCGGCCTCGACAACCGCGGCAAGCGCGCCGTCGTGCTCGACATCTCCAAGTCTGAGGGACGCGAGGCCCTCACCCGATTGGCGACGGGGGCCGACATCTTCCTCACCAATGTCCGCCCCGCCTCCCTGAAGCGCGCGGGCCTTGACGACGAGACCCTGCGGGCGATCAATCCGCGCCTGATCTACGCCGTGGTGACCGGATACGGCTTGGAGGGACCTGACGCCGGCAAGCCCGGCTTCGACGTCACCGCCTTCTGGTCACGTGCCGGCGTGGCCCACATGCACGCGCCGAAGGGAACCGACCCGTTCATCCTGCGCACCGGGGTCGGCGACCACATGACCTCTCTGGCCACCGTCTCGGCGATCCTGGCGGCGGTCTATGAGCGCGAGAAGACCGGCGTTGGGCGACTTGTTCAGACCTCGCTGCTGGCCACTGGCGTCTATGCAGTAAGCTCCGATCTCGCCGTGCAGTTGGCGTTCGGCAAGCTCGCCTCGAACCGACCCCGCAGCGCGCCCTTCGATCCGGTAGCCAACTTCTACAAGAGCCGCGACGGCCAGTGGTTCGTGGTCAATCCGCGCGGCGCCAGCAAGGATTGGCAGCTGCTGGCGGCCGCCTGCGACCGCCCCGACCTTCCAGACGACGAACGCTTCCTCACTGGACGGCTGCGCAAGGATAACAGCGCCGCCCTGGTCGCCGAGTTGGACCAGGCGTTCAGCGCCATCGATTTCGCCGACATCGCGCGCCGCCTGGACGAGGTCGATCTGGTCTGGGCGCCGGTGCAGACCCCGGCTCAGGTCGTCGATGATCCGCAGGTGGCCGCCGCCGGGGCGTTGCTGGAGGTCGAGGACGGACAAGGCGGAACCTACCGCTCGCCCGCCGCGCCGGCGCGCTTCCCAGGCGCCGACGCCACGGTGCGGCCGGCCGCGCCTGGTCTTGGCCAACACACCCGGGAAGTCCTGGTCGAGATCGGTTACTCCGGCGCGGAGATCGAAGCCATGCTCGCGGCCGGCGCCGCGGCCTAGTTGGACTTGTCGCGGGCCTCGGCCAGCACACGCAGCATTTCACTGGTGAACAGCGACCCGGTCATCCGCACACCCGAACTGGCGTCGTCGTCGGATTGCGAGCCGCGCAGGATGATGTCGACCATGGCGTCCTGCCCGTCCTGCAAGGTCCGCTGACGGGCCGAGGCGTACTGGATGAAGCCGTCGACCGGCGCGGCGCGCGGGGCGGTGGTCGCGCGGCCCGCCCCGCCGGTCTTGGTCAGGTTGGCGTAGACCTCGGCCACCGTGGCCGCCCGGCCGTCGCGGTAGAAGATCGACCGGTTGGCGCTGGCCGCGTCGGGAAAAATGCTGGCGGCGCTGGCGCCGGGCCTCGTCTGGACGGCCTCGATCAGCCTGGCCGACCCCTGCGGGCCAAGGAAGTGGGCGGCGTAGAGCTCGCCCGCCGTCGGCGCTCGCCCCACCCGCCCCTTCAGATAGGACGCGTGATCGGAGGTCAGTTCGCCGGCCATCAACGAGGCCGCGTGCGGGTCGAGCCGCAGGTCCATGACCGCCTTGCGCGCCTCGGCCCCGCTCACCCGGTAGCGACCGTCGGCCCCCTTGGTGATCAGTTCGGCATAGCGCGCGTAACCGTACTTGGCCCCGTGCTGCTTCAGGGTGGAGAGCCAGGTCTGTTCGACGAACTGGAACAGGCCCGCCGCCGAGGATGTCGGGGCCTTGGCCTTGGGATCATATCCGCTCTCGCGAGCGGCCGTGCCCATGAGGAAGCTGAAATCCACGCCTGTGGCGTTGGACGCGCGCTGGATCGCGGCTTCGACGACTCCCCTGATTCCATGGATGGCCATGGGCAATATCTGCCCGGTCATGGTTAACGCGGCGCTAACCATATCTCACCGCTCGCGCGCTGTTGGAAGGTCATGACCTAGGTGGAATCGACATTCAGCGCATCCAGATGAGTGTGGCGGCGAGGTGGATGA
>ERZ1292645.80-Hain-H14-02um-R2-80-length-43490-cov-33_pt1 | contig 43490 bp, 36 predicted proteins | sample MGYA00564401_ERZ1292645 | MGnify/ENA primary metagenome ERZ1292645 (study PRJEB36523, sample SAMEA6512644) | groundwater metagenome | collected 2019-01-09 | study: AquaDiva: Metagenomics assemblies of 32 groundwater samples | reverse complement strand
CTCGTCGCCTTGCTCCGAGCGCCACCTCCCCCAGCGGGGGAGGATCTTCGCGCAGCGCTACCCCTTGATCCGAACGCGCGCCGTTGCCTTGCGGCCCTGCCCATCGACGACGGTGATCGGGTAGAATCCCGGCCCCTTTGGCCGCCAGATCACCCGGCCGCTGACCGGGTCCGGCGTCAGCGGCTGGCCCGCCACGTACCACGACAGATTTTCGCCGCCGGCCGCCAGGGCCAGGCCGCGAGAGGTGGGGCCGAAGGCTTCGACCTGCACGCTCGAGCCGTTCGGCGGGAAGATCAGACGCGGGCCTTCGTTGCGCTGTTCCAACTTGGCCAGGGCCTGCGGCGCGGCGCGGGGCGCGATCGGGCGCGGGGCCGAGGGCGGGGCGTCGATCAGGTCGGCGGCGTCGAACAACAGGGGCAGGGCGGCGTCGCGGCCGGTCAGGCCGCCGCGCGCGCCGCCGTCGGCGCGGCCGGTCCAGACCACGATCACATAGGGTCCGATCACGCCCGCGGCCACGGCGTCGCGAAAGCCGTAGGAGGTGCCGGTCTTGAAGGCCATTACCGGTCGGCCCTTGGTCAGGGCCGCAGGGGTCGATCCGGCCGGGGGCGGAGTTTCGCGCAGGATGTCCAGCACCTGGGTCGCGGCCTCGGCGCGCATCAGCCGCCGTCCGCCCTGATGCTTGCGGCGCTCGGCCTCAACTTCCGTCCAGGCCAGCGGCTTGGCGACGCCGCCGTCGCCGAGCGCGGCGTAGAGCACCGCCAGGTCGCGCAGGGTGATGCCGACCCCGCCCAACGCCAGGGCCAGGCCCGCCGACCGGGTCTGGGCCCTGGGCCGGATCAGATTGACGCCGACCGCATCGACGCGGGCCTCGAAGGCGCCAGGGCCGACCTTGTCCAGCAACTCCACCGCCGGGACGTTCAGCGAATTGGTCAGGGCCTCGCGGGCCGTGACCTTGCCGCGAAACACGCGGTCGAAGTTTTCCGGCTGGTAGTCGCCGAACCGGCGGGCGGCGTCCTCGATCTCCGTATCCGGCGCGGCGATGCCGTCGTCGAAGGCGAAGGCGTAGATGAAGGGCTTCAGCGCCGAGCCGGGCGACCGCACGGCCCGGGTCATGTCGATCCAGCCGCCGGGGCGTTGAAGCCCGCCCGAGCCGACGGCGGCGCGGACGGCGCGGGTCTCGATCTCGACCACCAGGATGGCGGCGGTGGCTTCCGGTCCTTGGGCGCGGGCGACCTGGGCGGCTAGCGGCTCTAGCCTTGATTGCAGGCCCGCGTCGATGGTCGAGACCACCGAGGCTTGGGAAGCCGGCGCGGCGCGGGCCAGTTCGCCGGCCACATGCCAGGCCATGGCCGGGAACGGCGCGCGGCCCGGCAGGGGTTCGTCCTGCGCCTCGGCGGCGGCGACCTCGGTCAGGGCGCCCATGCGGATCATCTTGTCGAGCACCTGCCGTCTTGCGGCGCGGGCGGCCTCGGGGCGGCGGTCGGGACGGCGGGCCTCCGGCGACTGCGGCAGGGCGATCAGCAGGGCCTGTTCGCCGGCCGTCAGGGTCTCGGGCTCATGGCCGAAATAGGAGAGGCTGGCGGCGCGCACGCCCTCCAGGTTGCCGCCATAGGGGGCGAGCGTCAGGTAGAGCGCCAGGATCTCGCGCTTGGAGAGCCGCGCTTCCAGCTGCACCGCCCGGACCATCTCGATCAGCTTGGCCGGCAAGGTGCGGGGGCGCGGCTCCAGCAGGCGGGCGGTCTGCATGGTGAGCGTCGAGGCGCCGGACGTCACGCGCCCGGATGTCGCCGCCGATCCCGCCGCCCGGATGACCGCCAGGAGGTCGACGCCGGGATGCAGCCAGAAGCGGGCGTCCTCGATGCGGATCAACCGCTTGGTGAAGGTGGTGTCGGTGCGATGGAGATCAGCGCGGATCCGCCAGCGCCCGTCCTCCACCGGCAGGGCGCGCAGCCACGCGCCGCGCCGGTCGAGGGCGACCGGCGAGGACCGCTCGGCGCGGCTCATGTCGGGCGGGAACAGCGCGTCGAGGGTGAACACCGCCACCTGCGCCGACAGCAGGCCGATCAGACCAAGCGTGATGAAGCGCACGCGCCCGGATGCTCCCCCATTGGGGGAGCTGTCGGCGGAGCCGATTGAGGGGGACTTTGACTTCTGCCCCAGAGCCCCCTCCGTCGCGCTGCGCGCGCCACCTCCCCCAGCGGGGGAGGATCTGCTCTCCTCACTCATTGGCCGGGCGCGATCACCGTGCGCTCGGCGGCGGTGCGGGCGTTCAGGCTTGGGCGGTACATGTCGCGGGCCTGGGCGCCCGGCAGCAGGAAGTCGCCCGGCGTCACCGCTCGCGCCACATAGGCGAAGGTGAAGCTGGACTTGCCGGCCAGGTCCATGGCCGCGACATAGCGGTCGTCGCGCGCTTCCTGAACGTCGGCGCTGGACAGTTCGCCGAGGAACTTGAACGGCCCGCTCTGGGCGTCGTCGGGACCAAGCACGGTCTCGATCTCGAAGCCGGCCGGCAGCGGATCGTCCACCACCAGCGCCATCGCCCGCGCCTGGGCCGAGCGGCCTGACACCACCACGATCACCCGGTCGCCCTGGTTGAGGCTCCCGGCGTCCACCGAGCCGCCGGAGAAGCCGACCAGACGCTTGGACAGCGTCAGGCCGTTCTCCTCGGCGGGCGGCGCGGCGACCGGCGTGCCGGTGACGGTGACGGTGCGCCACAGGGCGCCCTTGCCGGCGTTGACGAACCGGGCCTCCGCCAGCTTGCCGACCGCCCAGCGCGGGGCGCCGCCGGCGGCGCTGAGCGGGTTGGCGCCCTTGGCGTCGATCTTGATGGCGCCGGCGGTCTTCAGCATCCAGTGGGCGGCTTGCAGCAGGCGCGCCTGTTCCTGGGTGTTGAGCGAGTCCGGGTCCTTCACGGCGTTCTCGAGGCGGCTCTGGAGGCCGCGGGCGATATCGGTCTCGCCGGCCTCATAGGCCAGGGCCACGACGGCGGCGAGATCGCGCAGCGGGCTCTGATACCAGTCGCTGTCCTCGCGATAGCCGAGCGAGCGGACCGCCTGGCGCAGGGCCGAGCGGGCGCGGGCCTTATCGCCCATCAGGGCCAGGCCGGCGCCGACCTGGGCCTTGGCCAGGGCTGAGTCCTCGTTCTTCATCTGCACGTCGTGCCACCAGCGCAGCCGGGCGAGGTCGCCGCGGCCGCCCTTGGCCAGCACGTAGAGCGCATAGGCCGAGGCGCGGCTGCGCATCGCCTCGGTGGCCTTCTTCGAGGCGTCGGCCGAGCCGGCCCACCACTGCGGATACTCCATGCGGTAGGAGACCGAGGCCCAACCCTCGGGGCGCGACACCTGGCGCATGGCCGACAGCGCGCGGTCGATGGCTTCCTGCGGCACTGGGGCGCCGGCCTTCTGCGCCTCGATCAGGAAGTCGGTGACATAGGCGCCCAGCCAGGGATCGGCCTCGCCGTCGCCGACCCTCCAGAGGCCGAAGGCCCCGTCCAGGGTCTGGCGATCCAGCAGCCGCCCGACCGCGCCGTTCAGCGCCGCCGAGGACCGTTGCACCTTGGGATCGGCCGAGACCTCGCGGGCGTAGAGCAGGGGGTAGGCGGCCGAGACCGTCTGCTCGGTGCAGCCATAGGGATAGCGCGACAGCGCCACCGCGATGGGGCCGGGGTCGAAGCCGCGGAACGGGGAGTAGCTGACCTGCAGGGTGACGTCGCCCGCCGCCAGCCCGGCCAGCAGGCCGGGGGCGGGGGTATAAGCGGCGCCTGATTGTTGCAGATCATAGGTGGTGCGGGTGATCGGGCTCCAGCCCAGCCGCGTCTGGATCGGATAGTCGCGGGCGGTGGTGAAGCCAGGGCCGCTGACCTTGAAGCCGATCTTGCCGATACCGGCGCGGGTCGGGGCGTCGAAGGCGATCCGCTCGGCGATGCGCTGGCCGAGCGCCAGTTGGAAGGCCTTCTTGAACGGCGCGAGGACGCCGCCCTGGGAGGTCAGCTCGGCGATGTAGGCGCCGACCTTGCCTTCCAGATTGTGCAGCTCCAGCGTCGCGAACGCCTTGTCGCCCGGCGCCAGGAAGCGGGGCAGGGACAGTTCGGTCACCACCGGTTCGCGTACGGTCAGCGGCTTGGAGGCCGAGCCGACGGCGGTGTCGGTCCAGGCTACGGCCATCAGCCGCAGTTCGCCATTGAACTCCGGCGCTGCCAGCTTGATCACCGCCTTGCCGTCCAGGCCGGTCTCGACGATCCCCGACCACAGGGCGACCGTCTTGATCGGCGTCACCGTCAGGCCCTCGCCCCCGATGCCGTCGGCGCCGAAGCTGACATTGGCCGGCGCGCCCAGATTGGGGTCAAGCAGGCGGCCGTAGTCGTCGCGGTAGTTGAGGCTCAGGGCCCGCTTGCCGAAGTACCACTTCACCGGATCGGGGCTCTGGAACTTGGTCAGCTGCAGGATGCCTTCATCGACCGCCGCCAGGGTCACCCGCGCGCGGCCGCCGAACCCGGCGCCCTTGATGGTGATCGGCACTTCCAGCATGGCCTTGGAATCGACCTTGGCCGGGGTGTTCAGTTCGACTGTGAGCTTCCGGTCCTTGGGATCGAGCGGCACATAGACGAGGCCCAGGGCCCGTCGCGGCTTGGGCGAGGCGACCGGGTCGCGCGGCTGCACGACGCTGACCAGGACATAGGCCCCGCCGCCCCAGGCGGCGCTGGTCTTCAGGCGCACGGTGGCTCCGTCCTTGCCGATGGTGACGGTCTTGAAGTCGATCAGGCGGTCGGTGGCCACGGCCACCTGGGCCTCGCCGGCATAGGGCGGCTTCAGGGTGATCTCGACGGTGTCGCCTTGGGCGTAGGCCTTGGTCCCGGCGCTGACGCGCACGAAGTCGGGGGCTTCGACGTCCTTGGCGGGCGAACCCCAGCCGGAGGCGAAGCGGATGACGCTCTTGGCGCCGCCCGGTCCGGTCAGTTCGAGGCGATAGTCGCCCCAGCCGAGGCGCCGCGAGATGCGGGCCGGCTGGCCGGCGGCGATGTTGATCGTCCCGCGCGCCACGACCACGTCGCGGCTGGTCCGCCGCCACTGCCAGCGGCCGTCCTGCTGGAACCAGTCATAGTCCCAGTTCTCGGCGATCAGGTTGTAGGTGGCGCCGTTGGCCGCGATGCGTTGGCCGGCGGCGTTGGCGGCGATCAGGTCCACCGAGACGGTCGGGTCGCCGCCGTTCGGCGCGTCGCCCTGTTCGATCTTGGCGCCCAGATAGACGGGCTTGGTGCGGACCTTGAGGTTCAGTCCCTCGCGCACCGGCCGTCCGCCGGGTTCGAAGACGCTGGCCGTGAAGACCGCCAGCAGCGGCTGGGCGGTGTCGCCAGCCTCTTCGGACGATAGCGCCAGGACCGCGCGGCCGTCGCCGTCGGTGACGGTCTGGCCGATCTCGAGGAATTTCTCCTCGAAGGGCTGGCGCTGGTCGCCCCACTCATAGCCTTCGAACTGCGGGAAGGGATTGGGGTCGACGCGCAGCCGCGCCTCGCCCTGGGTCTGCAGGCCCGCGCCGGCCGCGCCGTAGAGGAAGCGGGCGGTGACGTCGATCTTGCGGGTCTCGCCGCCCTTCAGCGGGATCTGGTCCTGGCCGACGGTGGTGACCGCCAGTCGTTGCGGGGCGAAGTCCTCGACCGAGAACGAGAGGTCGCCGGCCGGCTTGTCCAGGCCGTCGATTTCCAGCCGGGCGCTCCAGCGGCCGCGCGGCGCGCTCTTGGGCAGGGCGATGTCGGTGGCGATCGCGCCGGTCGGCGCGCCGTCGAACGGATAGCGCTTGAACTCCACGCCGGAGGGGCGGCGCACGATGATGACGCCCTTGCGGTCCTTCACCGCCTTGGCCTCGCGGTCGCGGAGCAGGGCGTTCAGGTGCACGGTCTCGCCGGGCCGGTAGATGCCGCGGTCGGCGTAGAGATAACCGTCGACCGCCGAGGCGACCGAGCGGCCCGACGTGCCGGCCGCTTCGTCGGTGCGGCCGCCGATGCCTTGTTTCGAGAGATCGACCGGCGCGCGGTCGAGATCCAGCACCGCCAAGTCGCCTTCGGCCCCATAGGCCATCACCATCTTGGCGTCGGCCGCGCCTTCGCCGTCCAGCAGCGGGCGGTCGAAGCGCACGCGCCCCTGGGCGTCGGTCCTGGACTCGGCCAGGTCCTCGCCGTTGCGGGCGACCAGGGTCACGCGGACGCCGGCCATCACCTTGGCGGTCTTCAGCGAGCGGACCACGACGTCCAGCGCCTCGGAGCCGTCATAGGCCAGCAGCGCCATGTCGGTGAACACCACCCAGCGCCGGGCCTGGGCCGGGGGATTGGGATCGTAACCGTCGCTGTCGGCCTTGATCGCCCGCCCGCCGGAAGCGTCGCGAACCTTGATCACGTAAGCGCCGGGCTTCATCTCCTTCAGCACCGCGCCGAGCGGGAAGACGGTGGTGGTGCGCTCGCCCGCGCCCTGGGCGGTCACCGGGAGCTCGCCCTTCCAGACCACGCGGCCCTCGTCGTCGGGGCTGTCGGAGCCGTAGTCGTCGGCGTACTGGCCCTCGCCGGTGGGATCGGGCGCGCTGATCGACTTGCGGACCAGGTTGCGGTCGACGACGCGCCAGACCTCGACCTGCAGGCGGCTGACATTGACGGTTTCGACGCCGATGCCGTCGGCGTCCTCGCGCGGCAGGATCACGCCCTCGCCGGCGAAGCCGACATAGGGCGGCTTCTCGCCGAAGGTGAAATCGATGTCGGCGTTGGCGGCCAGAGTCTCGCCGCCCTTGGCGGGCAGACCCTTCAGCAGGGTGACGCGGCGGTCGGTGAAACCGGTCCCGGCCACGCAGAGCTCGGCGCCCTTCACCGAGACGGCGGGGCTGGAGCCGAGGTCCGGCGAAACCAGCACGAAGTCGGCGTAGGATTTGGAAGGGTCGAGCGGGCGGGTCAGCTCGACGCAGGCCTGCGGCTCGGCGCGGCTGGTGTCGATGCGGTGGCGCCAGACGGCGAAGCCCTCGGGCTTGGGAATGCCGCGACGCGCGGCGCCGGCCGCGCGGGGTTTTCCAAACAGCGACCAGCCCTTGGCGCCGGGTTCCAGCTGGGCGCCAGCCTCGGGTTTGGCGAGCGACAGCCCGTCGATCCCCTTGGCCGCCAGGAAGCCGCCGCCGAAGGCCGCGACCAGCAGGCCCGCGGCCACCATGCCTGGAACGCGGCTGCCGCGAACCTTGGCCAACCAGCCCTGGCGGGGCGCCGGCGCGCCCGTGTTCGGCGTCTCTTCGCTCAAGCTGAGCCCCTCTCGACTGACAGAATGTCGCAGCGCTGATGGGACGCGAAAGGTATCGGCTGTCAATCGACGGTGGCGTTATCGGTGGGGCTTCCCCACAAGCTCGTCATCCCTGGGCTCTGGTCTCGGGGATCCATACGCACGGTACGTTCAAGCAGATCCCCAATCGCGGAGTTTATGGTTGGCCGGCGCAAGGGGCCGGCCATGACGACCTGAGGGGGAGCTGTGTCGCCGCAGCGCCCGCCCCCGGGCCTTCAACCTGTCCGCAGAGGGTTGATCTGGCATGGGAATTGCTGCGGAAAGTCGCGGCCGTCCATGGGCGCGAAAGACCGCATTTTGCTCCGATCAAATTTTTCGTGTTGCGCCGCACTTTCCGCAACGCTTGACTCGCGCAGGCGTTGGAGTCGTCATTAAACCTACATGCCGCATTGCAGCATGGATTTGTGGAGGCGCTTATGACGGACCTTCCGTTCGCCTACTCCCTCGCCCACGCCGAAGCCGGCTGGGCCTGGCGGATCTTTGACGAGGACGGCGAGACCGTCGCTCAGGGTCTCGATTTGAGCCAATCGGCGGCCCAGCGGGCGGTCGAGAGTGCGATCCGCATGGCGGCCTCGGAGGCTCGCGCCTAACCACCAGACCTTGACGGTGACCGTCCCGGACGCTCCTTTCCCAGGCAGCGCGGCGCAGGCCGCATTTCTCCGCTCAGGGACGTCTCACGTCATGAAATCCCAATTGCTGGCCGCCACGGCGGTCGCTTTGCTGGCCTTCGCGCCGGCCGCCGCCCAAGGCGCCAAGCCGACGCCGGCAGAGGCCAAGGCCTTTGTCGACAAGGCCGAGGCCGACCTTGCGGCCTTCAATCAATATGTCGCCAAGTCCTCGTGGGTGCGCGCCACCTACATCACCGAGGACACCCAGTGGCTGGAGGCCAAGGCCACCGGCGAGCAGAATGAGCTCGTCACCCGTTACGCCATGGAGGCGGCCAAGTACGACGGCGTGGCTGTCGATCCGGTCACCGCGCGCAAGCTGAAGCTGCTGAAGCTCTATCTGGTCTCGCCGGCCCCCAACCGTCCCGGCGCGGCGGCGGAACTGGCGACCCTGACCACCCGCATGGACTCGACCTATTCCAGCGGCAAGTTCCAGTACAAGGGCAAGATCCTCACCCTCAATGACGCCGAGGACATCCTGGCCGAGAGCCGCGATCCGGCCGAGCTGAAGGCGGTGTGGGAGGGCTGGCACTCGATCGCCAAGCCGATCAAGCCCGACTATGTGAAGTTCGCCGCCCTCTCCAACGAGGGCGCGCGCGGTCTCGGCTTCAAGGACACCGGCGCGCTCTGGCGGTCCAACTACGACATGGACGCCGACGCCTTCGCCGCCGAGACCGACCGGCTGTGGAAGCAGGTCGAGCCGTTCTACCGCAACCTGCACTGCTACGTGCGCGGTCAGCTGAACGACAAGTACGGCGACGCGGTTCAGAAGCGCACCGGACCGATCCGGGCCGACCTGCTGGGCAACATGTGGGCCCAGCAGTGGGGCAACGTCTATGACGTGGTTCAGCCCAAGGGGACGACCTCCAGCTACAGCCTCGACAAGCTGCTGACCGCCAAGGGCTACGACCCGCTCAAGATGGTGAAGACCGGCGAGAACTTCTATTCGTCGATCGGGATGACCCCGCTGCCGGAGACCTTCTGGAAGCGCTCGATGATCACCCGGCCGCAGGATCGCGAAGTGGTCTGCCACGCCTCGGCCTGGGACCTCGACGACCGCGACGATATCCGCATCAAGATGTGCACCAAGGTGAACGGCGAGGATTTCTACACCGTCCACCACGAGCTCGGTCACAACTACTACCAGCGCGCCTACAAGGATCAGCCGTTCCTGTTCAAGAACGGGGCGAACGACGGCTTCCATGAGGCCATCGGCGACTTCGTCGGCCTGTCGGCCCTGACCCCCACCTACCTGCAGCAGATCGGGCTGCTGGATAAGGCGCCGGGCGCGGACGAGGACATCCCGTTCCTGATGAAGATGGCGCTCGACAAGATCGCCTTCCTGCCGTTCGGCCTGATGGTCGATCGTTGGCGCTGGGAGGTGTTCTCCGGCGAGGTGAACCCCGAGCACTACAATGAGGCCTGGTGGAAACTGCGCCTGAAGTACCAGGGCCTGGTCCCGCCCGGCGATCGCCCGGCCGACGCCTTCGATCCGGGCGCCAAGTACCATGTGCCCGGCAACACGCCCTACACCCGCTACTTCCTGGCCCACATCTACCAGTTCCAGTTCCACCGCGCGGCCTGCCGCCAGATCGGCTGGAAGGGCCCGCTGCATCGCTGCTCGGTCTATGGCGAGAAGGAGATGGGCAAGAAGTTCAACGCCATGCTGGAGATGGGCGCCTCCAAGCCCTGGCCTGAGGAAATGGCGGTGTTCACCGGTGAGAAGACCACCGACGCCAGCGCGGTGGCCGACTACTTCCAGCCATTGAACGCCTGGCTGACCGTCCAGAACAAGGGTGAGAACTGCGGCTGGTAAGGCCGATCAGGCGCCGGGCTGGGGACAAGCTGTACTTTAACCTTGTCCGGCGCCTGTTTCATTTACTCTGCTCTGCGAAGCTCCGGCCGATTCCTCTAGCGGGGCTCCGGGCGTGAACACGAAAATCAAACAAGACGATCGACTGCTGGGGCGCCTGAAGGCGCGGCTTCTGGTCAAGCTCAAGAGCGGCCTGCGTGACGAACGGGGCGCGACCGCCGTGTTCTTCGCGTTCGGCCTGCTGCTGCTGGCGCCGGCGACGTTGGGGCTGGTCGATGTCTATCTGTCCTCGACCCAACGGGCCCAGTTGCAGGACGCCTTGGACACCGCGACGCTCTATGCCGCGCGGTCCGACAAGACGACCAGCGCCGATCTGAAGATCATCGGCGACGCCGCCCTGAAGGCGAACCTGAAATTGCCGGAAGGCCAGACGCTGGTCGCCTCCAACTTCGTGCTCGACGGCATCAAGCTGGTCGGCACGGCCTCGGTCACCGCCCCCAGCGTAGGGCCGCAACTCTGGACCAAGGCCGACCTCGCGGCCGAATCCGAGGTGCTGCGGAACTCGAACAATGTCGAGGTGGCCCTGGTGCTCGATACGACCGGGTCGATGAACGCCTCCATGATCGACCTGCGGGCCGCCGCCAAGGACCTGGTGGGCCTGGTCGTCAAGGATCAACAACCGCCGCTCGTGCCCTATTACACGAAGGTCGCCCTCGTCCCCTATTCGGTCGGGGTCAATATGGGCGCCTACGCTGACAAGGCCCGCGGCGCGCTGCGGCAACCCACGGCAATCTCCGGCGTCACAAAAGCGTCCCCGGCGGTCGTGACGTCAGTGAACCACGGACTGGTCAACGGCGAGAAGGTGTTCATCGACAAAGTTGGCGGCATGGAGGCGTCGAAAAATACGAGCGCGTTGAACGGCAAGGAGTTCACCGTTTCTGGCGTGACGAGAGACAGCTTCGAGCTTTCGGGCGTCGACAGCTCCAAATACACAGCCTATTCGTCGGGCGGGACGGCCTACTGTATCGCCGCCGGCTGCCAGCTTTACAGCTTCACAAACGTGTCGGGTTCGACCAAGCGCTTCTGGGGCCGCCCCTGCGCGACGGAGCGGATCGGAACGGAAGCCTATACGGACGTGGCTCCGACGACAGCCCTTGTGGGTCGGCACTATGCGGGCGGTGAGAGCACGACGCCGGCGAGCAACACCGGGTGTAACTCTGGAGAGATCGTTCCTCTTACGAGCACCAAGAAGACGCTGATCGACAAGATCACCAGCCTCAACTCGGACGGCTCCACCGCCGGTCAGATCGGCCTGGCCTGGGGTTGGTACATGGTCTCTCCCAAGTGGAACGGCGTTTGGCCCGACGGTAGCGTGCCGGCGGCCTACACGCAGCCGCAGACGCTGAAGGTGGTCATCCTGATGACGGACGGCGCCTTCAACACGGCCTATTGCAATGGGGTGAACAGCAAGAGTTCCGGCTTTGGTCAGAACTCCGACCGGATCAACTGCGATGCGACCAATGGCGACCCCTTCGCGCAGGCGCGCTCGCTTTGCACGAACATGAAGGCGCAGGGGATCATTCTCTACACCGTCGGCTTCGATGTCGGCGCGGAGGTTGGGGTGGCCGACCTGATGCGCAACTGCGCCTCATCTCCCGCCAACGTCTATCTGCCCGGCACCGGGGCGGACCTGAAGATCGCTTTCCGCACGATCGCCCAGGACATCAATTCGTTACGGATCTCGAAGTAACGTGCTTGGCGCGCCGGCCAGGCCGGCGCGCCATCGACGTCAGCCGATCCGCTCGGGACCATCCCCGCCCTGGACCAGTTCAGCCTGCGCAGCCAGCTTGCGCAGGCTTTCGGCGTGGCCCTCGCGGGTGATGCGGTAGAGCGACACGCAGAGAATGGCCGCGCCGTAGAGCCCGGCGAGAACCGCCAGGTAAACGACGCCCAGATTGTTCACCACCTCCTGGCTCACCTGGCCGGGCTTGGCGCCCTGCGGGAAGCCGATGGCCAGCAGGATCATGCTGGAGGCGAAGATCCCCACGCCGGAGACGGCCTTGGAGATGAAGGCCGCGGCGGAGAAGAACAGGCCCTCCGAGCGCCGGCCGGTGCGCAGTTCGGAATCCTCGACCACATCGGCGATCATCGAGGAGATCAGGATCGCCGAGGTGATGGTGAAGCCGGTCGAGAACACGGTCTGAACGAACAGCAGCGGTAGCACCGCGCCGTCGCCATTGGCCGGGAACACGCCCAGCAGCCGCAGGCTGATGGGGATGACGGCGATCGTGAAGGCCAAGATCTTGGTGGTCTGCGCCGCCGCCTTCTTGCCCATTTTCTTGGACAGCGGGGCCGCCATCGCGAAGGCCAGGACCGCCGAGATGAAGTTGCCCATCGCCAGGATGGCGATCTGGCCCGACGGAAGCTGCCAGAAATAGGTGTTGAAGTAGAGGTTCAGCGACAGCACCAGGCCGCCGGCCATGGCGTTGAACAGGCCCGCGCCCATCAGCACCAGGAAGGACTTGTGCGTCAGGGTGCCGAACATCTCCTTGGCGAGCTGGCCGACGGAGACCTTGCGCTGGGGCGGCATCTTGAAGCGGGCGATGTGGCGGTGGGTGCCGACCGACGAGATCACGATGGCGGCCAGCATGACGGCCGAGGCGACATAGGCGTAGGTCTGGTAGCCGTGCCGATTGAGCTGGCCGATCGGGTTCTCGGCGTCGGGGGTGAGGAAGACCTTCAGCGCCAGGACCGTCATGGTCAGCCCGCCGAACCAGGCGAAGAAGTGCCGATAGGCCAGCACCTTGGTCCGCTCGTCGTAGTCGCTGGTCAGCTCCGGGGCCAGGGCGGCTGATGGAATCTCGTACATGGTGATGAAGCTGCGGATGATGATCGCCACCACGATCAGGTAGACGAACAGCGCCTCATGCGACCAGTTCAGCGGCGGGTTCCAGAGCAGCAGGTAGGAGACCGCCACCGGTATGGCGGCGGCGTACATGAACGGGTGGCGGCGGCCCCATCTGGAGCGCCAGTTGTCGGAGACCTGCCCCATGATCGGGTCGAGGAAGCTGTCGGCGATCAGGGCGATCATGATCGCCAGGCCGACCGTCGCCGAGGGCAGGCCGACCACCTGGTTGTAGAAGATCAGCAGGAGATAGGAGAAGCCTTGGTCCTTGACCCCGAAGGCGACCGATCCAGACCCGTAGAAGAGCTTGGTGGAGACGCTTAGCCGCTCCGGTGTTTGAGCCTTTGGTATGCTGTCGGACACGGCGTTTCCTCAGGGTTGGTTTCCTGATTTGTAGACGCGACCGGCTGGCGGAGGGAAGCGGAAGGTTGTGGCCGGGGCTATTCGGCCATCGTGGCGGCCGCCTCCAGCGTGGCGACGTTCCGCTCGTGAGTGTCCTTGTCGATCCGGTAGAAGATCAGCACCAGGATCGAGAGGGTGTTCACCGCGAAAGTCAGCGGCAGGTAGATCAGCGCCAGGTGGCGCATGACCTCCGGCGGCGCCGATCCCGCCGCGGCGTCGACCGGGAAGGCCACGACCGTCAGCAATACGCCGCTGAGGAAGACGCCGATCCCGGCGGTGAACTTCGGCAGCAGGCCGTTGGCGGCGAACAGCAGCCCCTCCGAACGGACCCCGGTCGCCACGGCGGCGTCCTCGACCACGTCGGCGATCATCGAGGAGATGATGATGAAGCCGCCGATGGCCAGGGTGGTGGCGACGAAGGCGTCGATCCAGAGGATCGTGAACACCCAGGGCGAGCTGTTGGGCGGCATCAGGCCCAGCAGCCGCAGCAGGATGGGCAGGGCCGCGGTGGTGGTGGCGACGCCGAACAGGCCGATCATCGCGTTCTTCTTGCCCCAGGCCCGAGACGCCGGCCCGGTGATGGCGATGCCGGCGAACGAGGCCAGCACCGAGGCCAGCGCGAGGTAGGAGATGTGCGAGGCCGTCAGGCCCCAGAGCTCCAGATAGAAATACTGGCTGAGCGCGCCGGTCATGCCGGTGGCGATCCCTGAGCAAAGGCCGGAGATCATCACCACCACCAGGGAGCGGTTGGACAGGGTGACGCCGATCTCGCGGAGCAGCTGCGACAGTTTCACCTGGCGCTGGGGCGGGACCGCCAGTCGCGGAATGTGGTGGTGGGTGCCGATGGCTGAAACCAGGATCGAGATCGCCATCACCACGGCCGCCAGGATTCCGTAGTGGCCATAGGCCTCGCGGTTCAGGATCCCGCCGTTCTGGGGGCTGAGGAAGAACTGGTAGAGCACCACGTTCATGCCGAAGCCGCCGATCACTCCGAAGAAGAACCGGTAGCTGAACAGGCTGGTGCGCTGGTGATAGTCGCTGGTCAACTCCGGGGCGAGCGCCTGGCTCGGCACCTCATAAAGGCTGACGCAGATCCGCAGCAGGACCAGCATGCCGATCAGATAGACGCCGAGCGCCTCCTTGGGCCAGTCGGTCGGCGCGTTCCAGAATCCGATACAGGCGGCGGCCACCAGCGGCGCGGAGGCGTACATGAACGGGTGGCGCCGGCCCCACTTGGTCCGCAGCTTGTCCGACCATTGGCCCACGGCCGGGTCGATGAAGGCGTCGAGCATCAGGGTCAGCATGATCGCCGTCCCGACCCACAGCGCCGGCAGGCCGATCACCCGGTTGAGGTAGGGCTGCAGCACCGCCGAGGAGAGGCCGAGGATCGAGACCCCGAAGGCCACCGATCCAATACCGTAGAAGGTCTTGGAGCGAACGCTCAACCGCGCGGTCGCTCCATCGGCGTCGTTGGCCGTGCGGGCCTTGCTCATCTCATCCTCCCCGGTGCGTCAGGGCCGAGGTCTTCGCCTCGATCGCCCAGGGTTCGAATATTCGGTATGAATGGCGCGCTGGCAAGAGGTTCGGTGAGCGATGTTCACCGAACCTCTAGGGCCTTGGGGTCACGGGGCTGAGATCGCCGGCCGGGCCGGTCGCCGCGGGGCTGGCGGCTTCGATCTGGGCGTCGGTGGTGCGGGCGTCCAGAACGCCTTCCTGCAGGATGCGCAGGTTCTCTTCATGGACCGACTTGTCGATCTTGTAGAGGAACAGGCAGCTGATCGCGACGGCGTAGAAGGCGCCGATGGTCGGCAGGTAGATGAGCGCCAGGTTGCGCAGCAGGTCGGGGTCGACGGCCCCAGGCTTGGCGCCCTGCGGGAAGGCGACATAGGTCAGCAGCACGCCCGAGACGCCGACGCCGACGCCGGAAACGATCTTCTTGAAGAGGTTGTCGGCCGAGAACAGCAGCCCCTCCGAGCGCCGCCCGGTCTTGACCTCGCTGTCCTCCACGACGTCGGCGATCATCGACTGCAGCATGACGCCGGTCATGATCGCCATGATCCCGTTGGCCATGAAGTCGAGGATCAGGATGCCGAACAGCAGGTTGGTGCCGTTGGCGGGCATGACGCCGATGATGCGCAGGCCGATGGGCAGCAGCAGCGCGATCACCGCGCCGAAGAACATGGTGATGGCCGCGTAGCGCTTGCCGATCTTGCCGGCGATGATCGGCGCCAGGGTGACGCCGATGATGCTGGCGAGCACGCCGGTGACGGTCATGATCGCCAGCTGGCCCTGGGTCAGGCCCCAGAAGTAGAGATTGAAGTAGAGCTCGAGCGCGGTCTTCAGGCCCAGCGACACGTTCATGAACATGCCGGAGATGGCCAGCACCACGAACGAGCGGTTGTTCAGGGTGGCGCCGACCTCGCGCAGCATGGCCGGGATGGTGATCTTCCGGGTCGGCGCCTTGCGCAGATAAGGGATCTGATGATGGGTCGCCGAGGACGAGATCAGGATGATCGTAAAGATCGTGATCGCCCCGACGATCGAATAGACCTCCCAGCCGCTACGCTCGAGCAGGCCGCCGGTCCCGTCGGGGTTCTTCTTGAGAAACACCTGATAGACCAGCAGCTGCATGATCAGCCCGCCGGCGACGCCGCAGAACGAGCGGATGGCGATGATGCTGGTGCGCTCGTTGTAGTCCGAGGTCAGTTCGGCCAGCAGCGCCGAGGACGGCAGTTCGAAGAAGGTGTCGAACAGCCGGATCGTGAGCAGGCAGACCAGCATGTAGCCGAAGAGCGCTTCGTGCTCCCAGCCGATCGGCGGGTTCCAGATCAGATAGAAGGCGACCGAGACCGGCAACGCCGCGGCGTACATGAACGGGTGGCGACGGCCCCAGCGGCTACGGGTGTTGTCGGAAATCTGGCCGACCAGCGGATCGACGAAGGCGTCGAAGACCAGGGCGAGCATGATCGCCGTCGACACCATGGCCGGCGGCAGGCCCACGACCTGATTGTAGAACAGCAGCAGGAAGGTGGTGATCCCGCGCTGCTTGATGATGCTGGCGGAGGCTCCGAGGCCGTAGAGGGCCTTGGTCTTGAAATTGATCGGCGGGCGCGGCGGCAGGCCGGCGGAATCGGTCGCGGTCATGTCGGCGGCTTTCTTTAAGCTTTGGAACCAAGGGGCGTGGCGCTGCCGGTCACGCGGGTCGTCGCGCCGGCGTCTTCGCCGCCCAGCACACCTGCGGTCTCGCCGGCGGCGGCCAGCTCGCTGAGGCGGCGCAGGTTGTCCTCGTGCTTGGTCTTGTCGATGTTGAAGGCGAACAGGCAGGCGATGCCCAGGGCGAACAGCACCCCGATGGTGGGCAGGTAGATCAGTCCCATGGCCTGGATGATCTCAGGATCGACCTGGCCGCGCTTGGCGTCCTCCGGGAAGCCGATGAAGGCCAGGATCGTGCCGGAGATGAACACGCCGACCCCGGAGACCATCTTCTTCACCAGGTTGTCGGCGCTCATCAGCAGGCCCTCGGAACGCCGGCCGGTCTTGACCTCGGCGTCCTCGACCACGTCGGCGACCATCGAAACCAGCAAGACGGCCGTGCCGCCGGCGAAGATGGTGTTCAGCAGGGTCTCGCCCAACAGGATGGCGAACAGTTCGGGCGTGCCGTTGGCCGGCATCAGGCCCATCAGGCGCAGGACGACGGGGGCGACCCCGATGGTCAGGGCGCTGGTGTACATGAAGATCGCGCCGTACTTCTTGCCCAGCCGCTTGGCGACATGGGGCGAGGCGATCATGCCGATCGCGCCGCCGACGACGCTGATGGTGACCAGGGCCGCCAGCTGCGACTGGGTCAGCTCCCAGAAATAGAGCCCGAAATAGATCTCCAGGCCGTTGCGGGCGCCGGTGGCGACGGCCACGAACATGCCGGTCAGGGCCGCGACCACGAAGGCCCGGTTGTTGAGGGTCTGGCTGACCTCGCGGGCCATCGCCTTGAAGGTGATCTGGCGGGTGGGCGCGGCGCGCAGATAGGGGATCTGGCTCTGGGTGCCGCGGGTCGAGAGCAGGATGGTGCCGAAGATCAGCGCCGCCGCGGTCAGCGAATAGAAGAAGTAGCCGTCGCGGGCGAGGACGCCGCCGGTGCCGTCCGGGTTCTCCTTGAGGAAGACCTGGTAGGCCAGGACGGTCATGCCCAGCCCGCCGATCACCCCGAACAGCATCCTCAGCGAGATCAGCTTGGTGCGGTCGTCGTAGCTCTTGGCCAGTTCGGGCGCGAGCGCGCTGTGCGGCAGCTCGAAGAAGGTGTCGAAGAACCGCAGCGTCAGCAGGCAGACCAGCAGATAGACGAACAAGGCCTGGTCCGACCAACCGACCGGCGGGTTCCAGAGCAGGAAGAAAGCCAACGAGAACGGGATGGCGGCCGCGTACATGAACGGGTGGCGCCGGCCGAGCTTGGATTTGAAGTTGTCGGAGATCTGCCCGACCAGGGGATCGATGACGGCGTCGAAGATCAACGCGATCATCAGCACCAGGGTGACGGTCTGGGGCGCCAGGCCGACCACCTGATTGTAGAAGATCATTAGGAAGGTCCCGAGGGACCGGAGCTTGATGGCGCTGGCGGTGGAGCCCACGGCGTAGAGCAGCTTGGTGGAAAACGCCAAGGGCGGTCGTTCGGCGGCGGCGGCCGTCGCGGTCATGAATCGCTCCGATGGAAATTCAGTCTCGTCCGGCCGCGCCCGAAATCGTGGGTCGGCCAGGTGCGCCGAAGTCCGGCGCTTTGAAATTGGGGAGCCGGGACGGCGGCGGAGCGCGGACGCACGCGCTCGGAACTCGGCATATGAAAGCCGTTGGCCAACCAATCCTCCCGCCGCGCGAAAAATGCTGCGCAGTTGTCATTATTTTCCGGGGCCAGACCGCAGCCTTGAAGATTGCGGCCGCCCCGACATCAATTGGCTAAATCGTGAGGGACAGCTTCCCCACCGTCAACGGCTTTGATCTGACAGGCCGGACACAAATGATCCGTTGGCGCGCAAGGATTTGCTACGCCAGCAGGGTTTTCCGATCGATGTTCTCGAAACATTCCGGGCGACAAAAAAGGCGCGCGGACCGTGGGGTCCGTGCGCCCTTGATGGGGATGGCGAGGCCTAGAAGCGGTACTGAAGCTCGATCCCGTAGGTGCGCGGCGGGGTCATGTAGAGGGTGCGCATCGAGCCGCCATTGGCCGGGCCGGTCTCGATACCGTCCAGCAGCTCCTCGTCGAACACGTTCCTGACGTAGCCGATGATCGTGTAGCGATCGCCGGCCCCGGCCCATACAGCGCGCAGGTCGAGCTGGTCCTGGGCGTCGGCGATCTCCGGCGAATAGTCGAAGATCCCGTAGCTGACCTTGTCCTTCCAGGAATAGGTCGCCGACAGGGTCAGGGCGCCTGGCTGGAAGTCGAGCCGGTAGGTCCCGTTGAGCGCCAGCTTGTTCTTGGGCGAGGAGGGCAGGCTGTTGCCTGACAGGTCCTGGCCCTGGCGTCCGCCGATCAGCGGGCCGGAGGGATTGGCGTTGACGTCCTTGGCCAGCAGGTCGGCGGAATTGACCACGCAGCAGGCCTTTTCGATCGTGGCGTCCAGGTAGCTGTAGTTCAGCATGAACCGAAGCTGGTCGGTGGGGGCCCAGATCGCCTCGAGTTCAGCGCCGATGGACTGCGATTCCTCGAGGTTGATGAACTCCGACTGGTTCACCGAATTGCGCACCACGCTGACCGGCACCTGGGCGCCGTCGTACCTGTAGTAGAACAGCGCGGCGTTGGTCTGCAGGGTGGCGCCGAAGGTCTTCTTGAAGCCGAATTCGTAGGCGTCCAGGAACTCGGGCTCGACCTCTGGGCGGACGGCCAGGGCGCCGAGGTTGAAGCCTCCCGACTTGTAGCCCCGGCTGTATTTCACATAGGCCAAGGTGTCGGTGTCGGGCGACCATTCGGCCCCCAGCGTCCCGCTCCAGGCGTCCCATTCCCCGCTCAGGGTGCGCGAGGCCGGCCCCGTGCCGCCGGAGGCGGCGGTGGCGTCGATGGAGCCGCCGACCGCGCCCAGGGTGAGCGGGTTGAAATAGACCAGGCGCGAGGTTTCCAGCGCGGTCTTCTCGTCCTTCGAATAGCGGAGCCCGGCGGTGATCTTGAGGCTGTCGCTGAAGGCGTAGTCGACCTGGCCGAAGGCCGCGGTCGCCTTGGTGTCGAGGTCCCCGAAGCTCAGGAAGACCACGCGGTCGGGGTTCGGGGCGGCGGGCAGGAACAGGAAGCCCGGCGTCGTCGCCACGCCGACCCTTGGGGTCTCGATCTGCGCCTGGCCGGGGGCGTAGAGGGTGATCGGCTGGCGGAATTTCTCCCGATAGGAATAGAGGCCGACGATCCATTGCAGCGGACCATCGCCCGTCGAACTCAGATTGAGCTCGTTGCTCCAGAATTTCTTGTCCTCGATGTACTCGGCCACGATGCTCGGGAACACGGTCGTCCCGACGATTGGGGTCGGATAGGACACCCGCGCGGTGTTGTCGAAGTCGGTGACCTGGGTGAATTTGTACTGGTTGTAGCCGCCGATGTATTTCAGCGCGGCCCCGCCCAGGTTCCAGGAAAACTCCGCCACGAACTGGTGCTGGTCATCCAGCTTTCGCGACGCCGGCGTGTCGGTCGAGAAGGTGCGGTGGTCGTTCACGCCGGGGTTCGGCGTCGGATAGAGATACAGCGCCGCCGGGAACAGGGCTTCAGGCCGCAGGAACGAGTTCACGCCCCTCGGGTCGCCGTCCATGAAGACCGGGTTGGCGGTGTCGTAATAGGGCGAGACCAAGTTGCTGCTGCGGCCGCGCTGGTCCCAGTTGGAGGTGGAGTAACGCACCCAGGCGGTGGCGTTCTCGCCGATATCGGCCTCGACCTGCGCCTCGAACCAGCTGTCGTCGGTGACGCCGCCCTCGCTGGGGCCGCCGGCCGCGTTCTTGAAATAGCCGTCGTCCTGCTTGGTCCAGAGGCCGCCGAGCTTGGTGCGCAGACTCTCGGTGATCGGGATCGAGAGGGCGCCTTCCAACTGCTTGAGGTTGTAGTTGCCGAGCGTGCCGCGGACCTCGCCGCCGAAGGTCGCCTCTGGGCGTTTGGAGACCACGTTGATCGCGCCGCCGATGGAGTTGCGGCCATAGAGGGTGCCCTGCGGACCTCGCAGGATTTCGACCCGATCGACGAACAGGGTGCTCTTGGAGGCCTCGGAGTTGGAGGCGGTGTAGAAGCCGTCGGCATAGACCGCCACGCCGGGATCGGAGCCCAGAACATTGGTCAGGCGGCCGACGCCGCGCAGGCTCATCCGGTCGGTGCCGGCGTTGAACGACAGGCCCGGCGTGAAGGTCGCGAAGTCCTGGATCGAGCGGATCCCGACGATGTCGCGGGTCTGGTCGGTATAGGCCGAAACCGCGACTGGAATGTCCTGCAGGCTCTCCTCGCGCTTCTGCGCGGTGACCACCAGTTCCTCGATGATGTTCGATCCTGACGACTGTGCGTAGGCCGCGGTTCCAATGGAACACGCCAGGATTGTGCTCGACAACAGCAGCTTGATTCTATGGTTCATTCTTGAATCGCCTCCCCAATTGGCTTGCCGCTCAACGCTATCCTGCGTTTATTCGAACTTGTGGTACGACGCTGGCGACGTCAATATTTTTTGACGGACCCGCATTTTCTTACCGAGTGAGGGTGTTTCGACCCCTTGCGGACGCGGCGGAACCTACCGAACATTCGAAATCCGCGTTGCGCCCAATAGGTCCCTGGGCGATGATTTTGGCTGCGCGCCCATAGAGGCGCGGCCAGCGTATGGAGGGTCTGTTGAGTCGTCTGAAGGGCAAGGTCGCCGTGATCACCGGGGGCTGTTCGGGGATCGGGCTCGGCGCCGTCGAGGTCTTCGTCGCGCAGGGCGCGAAGGTCATGGTCGGCGACATCGATGATCAGGCCGGCGCGGCCCTGGCCGCGCGGTTCGATGGGAGCGTCGCCTACCAGCGCTGCGACGTGATGGAGGAGCGCCAGATCGAGGCGCTGATGGACGCTGCAGCGGCCCGGTTCGGCGGTCTCGACATCGTCTTCAACAACGCCGGCGCCGGCGGTTCCCCCAACCGCATGGAGGACATGACCGGCGAGGCCTGGGACTTCAGCCACAATCTGTTGTTGCGCTCGGTGGCGTTGGGCATCCGCTACGCCATTCCGCACATGAAGGCGCGCGGCGGCGGTTCGATCATCAACACCGCGTCCATCGCCGGGACCCAGGCGGGCTATGGGCCGATCGCCTATTCGGTGGCCAAGGCCGGGGTCATCCACCTGACCCGCGTGGCGGCTGCGGACCTGGCCCGCGACCGCATCCGGGTGAACGCCATCTGCCCGGGCCTGATCCTGACCAACATCTTCACCCCGCCCGAGCGGGTGCCGCCGGGCATGGCCGGGATGGTCAAGCAGACCATGGCCCAGAGCGCGCCGGACACCCAGCCGATCGAAAAGCCGGGCCTGCCCGAGGACATCGCCCATGCGGCGCTGTTCTTCGCCTCGGAGGAAAGCGCCTTCGTCACCGGCACGCACCTGATGGTCGATGGCGGCCTGTTCGTCGGGCCGCGCAACTCCTGGGACCCGGAGATGCGCGCCGAGCGCCAACGCCTGGCCGACGAGCGCCTGACGGCGTTCCAGGCCGCGCAGGCGGAGTAGGCGAGGGCTCCGCTTCTTTTCCTCCCCTGCGTAGCGGGGGAGGGGGACCGCGAAGCGGTGGAGGGGGCGGCCTCAAGCTCAGAGCCCAGTCTCGCCCCCACCACCACCCTTCGGGCGGTCCCCCTCCCCCATCAGGATGGGGGAGGAAAGAGTCAGGCGGCGATCAGCATCACCTTGCCGACGTGGCCGCCGGCTTCGAGATAGGCGTGGGCCGCGGCGGCCTCCGCCAACGGGAAGGTCTTGTCGATCTGCGGCGTCAGCTTGCCCGCCGCGATCCAGGGCCAGACGGTCGCCTCGACGGCCGCCGTCAGGCGGGCCTTCTCGTCGGCGTCGCGGGGCCGCAGGGTCGAGCCGGTGATCACCGCGCGCTTCATCATCAGGGCGAAGATCGGCAAGGTCACTTCCGCGCCGGCCTGGCTGGCGATGTAGACGATGCGCCCGCCGGTGCGGATCGAGGCCAGGCCCTTGGCGAAATAGTCGCCGCCGACCATGTCCAGGATCACGTCGACGCCGCCGTCGGCCTTGGCGACCTCGGCGAAGTCCTGGGTGGTGACGTCGACGCTGAGGTCGGCGCCCAGCTTCAGCGCCTCGGTGGCCTTGCCGGCGCCGCGGCCGGTGGCGATCACCCGGGCGCCGGCGGCCTTGGCCATCTGTATCGCCGTTGTCCCGATGCCGGACGTCGCGCCGTGGATCATCACGGTCTCGCCGGCCTTCAGGCTCCCATGCTCGAACACATTGGCGAAGACGGTGAACACCGTCTCGGGCAGGGCGGCGGCCTGCACATAGTCGAAGCCGGCCGGGATCGGCAGGGCGTGGCGCGCGTCGCAGGCGGCGTATTCGGCGTAGCCGCCGCCGCCCAGCAGGGCGCAGACCTTGTCGCCCACCTTCCAGCGTCCGGCCGCGACCACGACCTCGCCGGCGACTTCGAGGCCCATCGTGTCGGGCGCGCCGGGCGGCGGGGCGTAGGCGCCCAGGCGCTGGATGATGTCGGGACGGTTCACGCCGGCCGCATGGACCTTGATCAGGATCTGGCCTGGACCGGGAACCGGTCGCGGAATCGAAACCGCCTTCAGGTTTTCCGCAGGTCCTCGCCCGCCCTCCACAGCGATGGCGGTCATGGTTTCGCTCACGGGTGTGCCCTCCGGTATTTTTGCGGGTAAAGTTTCCTTACGTGCTCAGATAGACGTCGAAGGACGCCCGGCAAAGGGAGGCTCTTGGTGGAAGAACCCGTGGAAGTCCGTGTGGGGCGCGGCCAGCGCCTGACCGAGGCGATGCGCGAGGACCTTGAACTCTACGCGGTCGCCGAGCTGGAAGAGCGTATCGAAGCCCTGGAAGCCGAAATCGCCCGATGTCGTGCCCAGATTGAGCGTAAGCGTGCGGGCCGCGCCGAGGCCGACGCGCTATTCTCACGCCCAAGCTGATCGTGCTCACGGCTAACCGAACGTAAACGACGATCATCGATAACGGATGTTTACGTTTGGCACGGGGGTTGCAAGCCCATCGGTCCGAGCGCCGCATTCCGAAGCGGGCGAAGTTTTTAGAGGCTAAGTGCTTTCATGACCGATGGATTTGCCCCGGCGGGCGCCTGGCGAGCGGACGTGATCCAGGACTTCGCCCGGTCCGAGTTGTTCGACCGGACCTTTCAGGAAGGCATGGACCTCGTCGAGGAGACCGCCGGCTATCTGGACGGCTCCGGCCGACAGGAATCCAAGCTGCTGTCGCGCAGCGCGGCTCTGGCCTATGCGGCCGAGAGCATGCGGCTCACCACCCGGCTGATGCAGGTGGCCTCCTGGCTGCTGGTGCAGCGCGCGGTGCGTGAGGGCGACATGCCGCCCGAGGGCGCCTGCGAGGAACGCTACCGGCTCGGCGCCGAAGACGTCTGCCGCGGCGCCACCACCGAAGACCTGCCTTCAGGCCTGCTGGCGCTGCTGGACCGTTCTGAGCGGCTCTATGAGCGCGTCCGTCACCTGGACCGCCGCATGTACGTTGAAGAGACCACCATCGAGGTCCCGAACCCGGTGTTGTCCCAGTTCGACCGCCTGCAAGCCGCCTTCGGGGCTTAAGCTTCTCTCAGGTGTCATCCCGGAAAGCGCGTAGCGCTTGTCCGGGATCCATTCGCGCCGAGCGCGCCGAATGAATCCTTGATCAGGGCGATCCTTATCCAGGCGCCCTGATCTCCACGATCAGGTGTTCATAGGTCCCGGACAAGCGCTGAGCGCTTTCCGTGATGCCAATCGTTGACGACCAGCCACGCAAAAAACGCCGCGCACGGGACGCGGCGTTTGTTCGCTTGTGAGGCGCCAGGGCGCGCTGAGCGCGCCGCAGGGGCCTACTTGCGGGTAAAGGCGCCGAACTTGGCGTTGAAGCGCGACACGCGGCCGCCGCGGTCCAGCATGTGCTGGTTGCCGCCCGTCCAGGCCGGGTGCGTCTTCGGATCAATATCCAAATTCAGCGTCGCGCCTTCTTTGCCGTACGTCGAGCGCGTCTGATAGCTCGTGCCGTCGGTCATCACCACGGTGATGAAATGATAGTCGGGGTGGGTGTCTTGTTTCATCGAGAGGGCAACCGACGTAAAGGAGCGGCAGGAATATATCGCTCCGCCAGAGATGGCAGGCGCGAGGAAGCCGCGCGTATACAGGAAAAGGCGCGGTAAGAGCAAGGGCGCTAGTTTATATGAGTGATTTGGTCCCTGAGGCTCCCGCCCCCGGTCGCCCCAGCGCGGGCGCCGCATTGGCCCAAGATCTGAACGAAGCCGCCGACCGCCGCGCGCGTAGCCGCAACGTCAAGGCGCTCGGCCGCCTGACGCCGTTCCTGGCCCTGCATAAGGGCGACGCGGCCTGGGCGGGCCTGTTCCTGATGACCGCGACGGCCTCGACCCTGGGCCTCTCCGGCGCCGTGCGGTTGCTGGTCGACCATCTGACCGGACCCAAGGCCAGCGCCGCGACGGTCGATCCCTGGTTCTGGCTGATCGGCGGGGTGGCCCTGGCGCTCGCCGCCTCCAGCGCCCTGCGCTACTTCTTTGTGACCAAGCTGGGCGAGCGGATCACCGCCGACCTGCGCAAGGCCGCCTACGCCCACATTCTCACTCTCGACCCGACCTTCTTCTTAAAGACGCGTACGGGCGAGGTGCTCTCGCGCCTGACCACCGACATCCAGATCGTCGAAAGCCTGCTCTCCACATCTATCTCCGTGGCGCTGCGCAACCTGCTGACCCTGATCGGCGCGCTGATCCTGCTGGTGATCGTCAGTCCCGGCATGACGGGCCTGGTGTTGGGCATCTTCCCGTTCGTGCTGGCGCCGCTGTTCCTGTTCGGCAGGCGGGTGCGCAAGCTGACCATGTCGACCCAGGACCAGTTCGCGGCCGCCGTCGGCCACGCCGGTGAAACCCTCGACGCTCTGGAGACTGTACAGGCCTTCGGGCGCGAGGACGCCGGCGCGGCGCGGTTCGGCGACGCGGTCGAAAGCTCGTTCCAGACCTCCCTGCGCCGGATGACGGCGCGCGCCATCATGACCGCCCTGGTTATCGGCCTGGTCTTCGGCGGCGTGGTGGTGATCTTCTGGCTGGGCGTCCATGCCGGCCTGCGCGGCGAGATGACCTGGGGCGCGCTGTTCCAGTTCGCCTTCCTCTCGGTGATGGCCGCCGGCTCGGTCGGCGCCCTGGGCGAGACCTGGGGCGACGTCCAGAAGGCCGCTGGCGCCATGGAGCGGATCTCCGAGCTGCTGGCCGCCAAGCCGTCCATCGCCGCCCCGCCGGCGCCCAAGGCGCTGCCGGTCCCGGCGCGCGGCGAGATCGCGTTCGAGGACGTCAGCTTCGCCTATCCCGGCCGTCCCGACGCCCTGGCGCTCAGCGGCTTCTCCCTGAACGTGGCGCCTGGCGAGCGGGTCGCCCTGGTCGGCCCCTCGGGCTCGGGCAAGAGCACCGTCTTCCGGCTGCTGCTGCGCTTCTATGACCCGCAGAGCGGGACGATCCGCCTGGACGGCGTCGACCTGCGCGACGCCGATCCCGCGCAGGTCCGCGCCCGCATGGCGCTGGTCGCCCAGGACTCGCCGCTGTTCTCGGGGTCGGCGGTGGAGAACATCCGCTTCGGTCGCCAGGACGCTGATCTGGTCGCCATCCGCGCCGTCGCCCAGGCCGCCCAGGCCGAGACCTTCCTGGACGCCCTGCCGCAGGGCTTCGAGACCCCGCTCGGCGACCGCGCCCGCAGCCTGTCGGGCGGTCAGCGCCAGCGGCTGGCCATCGCCCGCGCCCTGATCCGCGAGACCCCGATCCTGCTGCTCGACGAGGCCACCAGCGCGCTGGACGCCGAGAACGAGCAATTGGTGCAACGGGCGCTGGAGAGCGCCATGGTCGGCCACACCACCCTGGTCATCGCCCACCGCCTGGCCACCGTGCTGAAGGCCGACCGCATCGTGGTCATGGACGGCGGCAAGGTGGTCGAGCAGGGCACGCACGGCGAACTCGCGGCCAGGGGCGGTCTTTACTCCCGCCTGGCGGCTTTGCAGTTCGGGGATGCCGCGGCTTAGGCCCCCTCGGTCGCGCTTCGCGCGCCACTTCCCCCAGCGGGGGAGGATCGCGCACAATAGATGCTCCCCCGCTGGGGGAGCTGTCGGCGTAGCCGACTGAGGGGGTTAGCCCCGCGCGGCGACGGCGAGGCCGGGGAAGTCGCTGAACACGCCGTCGACCCCCGCGGCGTAGAGCGCGAGGAAGACGGCTTCAGCGTCGCCATGCTCGGCGAGCGAGGTTCCGCGCCGCAGCTTGGCCGGCAGGAAGCGGTTCTCGGCGCGCACGGTCCAGGGATGGACCAGGAGGCCCACGGCGTGGGCGTCGGCCACCAGGGCGCTGGGCGGGCCCAGCGCGCCGTCCAGGGTCGGCAGGACCATCGACCAGTCGGGGCCTACCCCGTCGGCGTATTGTGCGATGGCCTTCAGGCCCTCGGCGCTGACCATGGCAGGGTTGCCGGCGCCGACCAGCTGCACGCGGCGAGCCTTGGAGAGGGTCTTGAAGGTCGCCAGCGGGGCGGCTTCGAAGCACTGGACGAACACGGGGGCGTCGCGCGCGTCCAGGCCGTTGGTCTTCAAGGCGGCGGCCAGTCGCGCCTCGATCGGCAGGCCCAGGCTGGCCAGAAACGCCGGGTGCTTCATCTCAGGATAGACGCCGATCGTGCGGCCGACGCGGCGGCTCTCAGCCGTGGCCAGGTCGATGACTTCCTGGAAGGTCGGGACGGCTTCGCGGCCGTCGAACTTGGCGCTGCCGGGACGCAGGTCGGGCAGGCGCTCGCGGGCGCGCAGGGTCTTCAGTTCGGCCAACGTAAAGTCTTCGGCGAACCAGCCCTCGATCTTTTCGCCGTCGATGAACTTGGTCGTGCGGCGGATCGCGAATTCGCGCCGGGAGGCGACGTCGGTGGTCCCGGAGATCTCGTTCTCGTGGCGGACCACCAGGACGCCGTCCATGGTGAGCACCAGGTCGGGCTCGATGAAGTCGCAGCCCTGGTCGACGGCCAGGCGATAGCCCATCAGCGTGTGCTCGGGCCGCTCTCCGCTGGCCCCGCGATGGGCGATCACGATCGGCTTGCGCGCCGGGCTGGCCAGGGCGGACGTCGCCGCCAGGGCGGCGGCGGTGGCGGCGGTGAAGGCGCGGCGGGTCAGATGCATGAGGACGACTTAGCCGTCCTCGATGACATCTCCGTCAAGGCCAAGCTCTAGCCGGCGGCCTTCAGCTTATCGAGCATCAGCGGGTGCAGCTCGAGGTTGGCGGTGCAGATCGAGCCGTTGGTCAGCATGTCTTCGCCGCCGTCCATGTCGGTGACCTTGCCGCCAGCTTCTTGGATCATCAGCAGACCCGCGGCCATGTCCCAGGGCTTCAGGTCGCGTTCCCAGAACCCGTCCAGGCGGCCGGCGGCCACGTAGGCCAGGTCCAGCGAGGCGGCGCCGAAGCGGCGGACGCCGGCGACGCGCTGGCTGATCTGGTGCAGCTCCTTCAGGAACCGGGCGTGCTGGCCGTGGCCCAGGAACGGGATGCCGGTGCCCAGCACGCTCTCGTCCAGGTGCTTGCGGCCGGCGACGCGCAGGCGCTTGTCGTTGACGAAGCAGCCCTTGCCCTTTTCGGCCCAGAACAGCTCGTTGGTGACCGGGTTGTAGGTCACCGCCGCCACGATCGCGCCTTCGCGCTGCAGGGCGATGTTGATCGCGAAGTGCGGGATGGCGTGCAGGAAGTTGGTGGTGCCGTCCAGCGGGTCGACGATCCAGGTGTGGGTCTTGTCGGTGCCTTCGATCAGGCCGCGTTCCTCGCCGAGGAAGCTATAGCCGGGACGGGCCTTTTCCAGCGCTTCGAACACGGCTTGCTCGGCCTTGAGGTCGGCGGCGGAGACGAAATCAGCCGGCGCCTTGCGCGACACCTGCAGCTCGGAAAGCTCGCCGAAATCACGGTTCAGGCCCCGGGCCGCCTTGCGGGCGGCGTCGGACATCACTTTCAGAAGGGCGGTTTGCGTCGACACAGGTGTTCCAGTTCTAGCGCCCAGGGTGCGCCAAACGCGCCGGAAAGGCGGAAATTCGAGGCGCGGAACCTAGTGGGAGCAGGGCCTCAAGGCAAGGATAGGCCTCAACCCCGCTGCGACAAGCCCTGAGCGATGGCCGCTTCGATGGCCTTCACCGCCGCGACGGGGCCTTGCGGATGGGCCCAGACGCCGGCCGAAACCGCCAGGAAATCGGCGCCCGCCGCGGCCAGGCCCGCGGCGTTTTCCGCGTTGATCCCGCCGATGGCGACGCACGGGGTCTCCATGAACTGCTGCCAGATGGTCAGGATTTCCGGCTCGGCCTGGGTGGGCGCGTCCTTGGTGGTGGTCGGGAAGAACGCCCCGAAGGCTACATAGTCGGCCCCGCCCTCGGCGGCCTCCATCGCCAGGTGGCGGCTGTCGTGGCAGGTGACGCCGATCATCGCGTCCTTGCCCATCAGCTTGCGGGCCTCGCCGAGCGGAGCGTCGGACTGGCCGACATGGACGCCGTCGCAGCCCAGCTTGGCGGCCAGGTCGGGCCGGTCGTTCAAGATCACCGCCACGCCGCGCGCCTGGGCGATGGGGGCCAGCGCCGCGACGGCGGCGGCGATCACCTCGTCGGGCTGGTCCTTCATGCGGATCTGCAGGGCGGCGACGTCGCCGGCGTCCAGCGTCTGCGCCAGCAGTTGAGCGAAGGCGGGCAGATCGTCCAGGCGCGGCGGGGTGATCAGATAGAGGCGGCAATCGGCGGTCATGGCGCCTTCTAACCCCGCCTGTAGTCGGGCGACAGGGCGTTCATCGGGGCGCCGGTCCAGCCGGCCCCTGCGCGACCAGGCGCAGGATATAGAGCGCGCCCGCCGCGCAGATGACCAGCAAGCCTGACATCCAGGCCGAGACCTGGTTGGCGCTCACGGGCTGGGGGCCGCCCGTGGCTTGCAGCATGGCGATGGTCCAGCCGGTGATCGCGGCGACAAAGCCGGCCGGTCCCATGACGACGCAGGCGCGGAGAAAGGCCCCGGAGCGTTCCGGCGCGCTGCGCGCGCACAGCCAGGCGCCCCAGGCGCCCAGCACGATCATCGCCACGCCCAGGCCGGCCATGACCCGGAACGACCAGAAGGAGATCGCTGTCGGCCCGCCGTCCCCGGGGGCGAGGGGCCTCAAGTCCTGTGCTTCGGCCGCGCGGGGCAGGGCGGTGAGGTGGAACGCCTGCTCGGTCCCCCAGAACGTCTCGACGGCGGCCAGTTTGGCCGGCTGCGGCAGCATGACGTCCTTGCCGGACATGTCCCCGACCAGCAGCTGCATCGGCGCGACAATGGCGAGTATGCCCACGGCCATGCGCAGGCTCATCTGCGACTCCAGCTCGTCCTGACGCTTCAGCAGCCGCCAGGCCGAGGCCGCGCCGACCACCAGGGCGGTGGTCAGGTAGGCGGCGAGCGTCACGTGCATCAGCCGCGAGGCTGAGCTGGGGGAAAGGGGCGTCCAGCTGTAGGCCGAGCTGACCCAGAAGGCCCAGATCAGCGCGCCGAGCGCGACCAGAACGGTGGCCGCGGCGTGCAGGCCAGGCCCCGCCTTCTTCCAGCCGAACAGCATGATCGCGAGGAGGCTCGCCGCCAGGACCAGGGGCGCCAGCATCTCCCAGGCGATCACGGGGTAGCTCATCGCCAGGCTCGTCACGACGCTGAGGCAAAGCGAGACGGCGAAGATTTTCAGCCAGAAAACATAGAGGGCCTTGAAGACTTCATTGCGTGTCGCAAGCCAAAGTCCCTCGAGGACCGCGAGGTAGCCAGCCAAGCCGATCGCCAGATTCGAGAAGATGATGTGGAACGCAACAGTAGGAGCGAACTGCAGCCCAGGCGGAATCAAGGCGTCGACGTCCATCCGCCGTAGTCCCCAGCTCTGGCGCCGCCCTCGCCGTTGACGGCGGACACCTCCCACTCCACGCCAAGCAACGTGTCGGGCCAAGCTTCGCTTCAGCGACAAACCGCCGCAGGGCGGTGGCGTGCAACTTGCAAATGATTTGCAACGGCGTTCGCATTTGCTACATATGCCGGGTCGTCAGAGAGAAACTGCCTTGTACATCTGCAATTGTAACGGCATCCGTGAGCGCGAAGTCCGCGCCGCCATCGACGCCGGCGCGACGCGCCCGGCCGAGGTGTTCCGCGCATGCGGCTCGCAAGCCCAGTGCGCGCGCTGCGTCTGCGAGATGCGCCAGATGATCAGCGAGCAGGGCGAGGCCCTGCGCTACGCCGCCGAATAGGTCGCTTCGCAAGCTTGCGAACGAAACGCGGAATCACTTGCAAACATAGGCTTTGACTCACATCGCCGTGGGTAAGAGTTTGCCCCTCGAAACGGATTCGAGGAGGTTCATATGCAAGGCGACAAGGCCATCATTCGGCGGTTGAACGCTGTGCTCACCAACGAGCTCACTGCGGTGAACCAGTACTTCCTGCATGCGCGGATGTACGAAAACTGGGGTTTCGCCCGCCTCGCCAAGATCACCTATGACGAGTCCATCGGCGAGATGAAGCACGCCGACAAGCTCATCAAGCGCATCCTGTTCCTCGACGGCCTGCCCAACCTGCAGGACCTGCACAAGCTGAAGATCGGCGAGACTGTGCCCGAGTGCATGACCTCTGACCTGTCGGTCGAGGTCAGCGGCCGCGCCGACCAGATCGCCGGCATCAAGGAGTGCGAGGCCGCCGAGGACTACGTCACCCGCCAGATCCTGCGCGAGATCCTCACCGACACCGAGGAGCACATCGACTTCCTCGAAACCCAGCTCAGCCTGGTGAAGTCGCTGGGCGAGCAGAACTACCTGCAGAGCGCGCTCGGCGAGCTCGAAGGCGCCGGCGGCCACTAGGTCGCCGACCAACGCGAGACGTCGTGGCCGGGCTTGTCCCGGCCATTTGCGTTTCAGGCCAGGTGATCAACGCCGCCTGCCGCGCGGGTGGTTGACGTCATAGGGTTCGTCATAGCCGCGCCGCGCCGAATAGAAGGCCAGCCACATCAGGCCGCTGGCCAGCGCCCCCACGGTCAGCAGACCACCGACGACATAGAGCAGGACCGGCGTCAGGGCGTCCCAGCCGCCGCCGATGCGCGACCCGGCATAGAAGATCCAGCCGCCGAACGCGGCCAGGACAGCAAAGCCGAGGAAGCAGGCGAAGAAGGTCTTCATGACCTAGCAAGCCGCGGGCGGGCCGAAGAGTTCCGAGTCCCGCCAAAGCTTGACCATAGGTAGCATCCACCATCTCTTGCGTGTGGGCTGGTGGGGAGACGCCGATGCGTCGGTTCGCAAGATGGGCGCTGGCGGGGGTGATCGGCCTTGGCGTCCTGTTGGGCGGCGCGGCGGGCTACCGCGCCTGGCTCCAGCATCAGATGGCCGAGCAGCTGGCGATCCGGACGCCCCAGGGTGTTCAGGAGTCCCGCTTCGTGCGGCTGAACGGCGTCGAGCAATGGGTCACGATCCGTGGCCAGGATCGCAACAACCCGGTGCTGTTGATCAACACTGGCGGCCCCGGCGGGACCAGCCATCTGCTCCTGCCGTTGTTCATGCCCTATGAGCGGGACTTCACCCTGGTCCATTGGGATCGGCAGGGGGCCGGCAAGACCATCGCGCGGGCCGGCGGCGTGATTGACCCGGGCCTGACTCAGGACCGGCTCGCGGCCGATGGGATCGCGTTGGCGGAGTATCTGCGCGGCCGGTTGGGCAAGGAGAAGATCGCCCTGCTCAGCTGGTCGTTTGGCTCGATCAGCGGCCTCAAGATGGTCAAGGCGCGGTCGGACCTGTTCTCGGTCTATGTCGGCACAGGCCAGGAAATCGATCAGCCCGCCGAGCCGCAGCGCTACTACGATCAGGCCCTGGGCTGGGCGCGCGACGCCGGCGACGAGGCGACTCTCGCGGGGCTCAGGACCCTGGGGCCGCCACCCTATGACGCCGCCCAGGAAGAGACGCTCTGGGCTCTCGATGCGGCGGTCAGGCCGAGCGAAGGCTCGGCGGCCGACTTGCGGAACTTGGCGCTCACCCTGCCCGGATGGAGCCTCCGCGAATTACTGGCCGCGCAGGCGGCCGATAAGGCCGCCCGGCGCCACTTCACCGAGGTGAGCCAGGAGCACGGCCGGTTCCAGGCCGCGTCCCTGGGGCTCGACTACCAGGTCCCGATCGTCGTCATCCAGGGCGAGTGGGATGATCCGACGCTGTCGGCCGGGTGGCTGGATCAGATCCGGGCGCCGCATAAGGTCGGCGTCGTGCTGCCCAAGGCCGGACACAGCGCCATGATCGCCGATCCGGCGGCGTTCGGGGCGGCCTTGCGCCGCGAGGTTCTGCCGCTGGCCCGGGCGGCCGACATGCAAAAGCCGCCGCCCGGTGGGGCGACGGCTCTGCGGTAGATCAGAGGCTAGGGTCTACTCGGCGGCTTGGCGGGTGACGCCGATCTTCGGGGCCAGCTCGCCGGAGGCGTAGCGTTTGGCCATTTCCGACAGCGGGATCGGCTTGATCTTGTGAGCGTGACCGGCCGTGCCGAACTCCTCGAAGCGCTGCACGCAGATGGCGCGCATGGCTTCCTTGGCGGGCTTCAGGTAGCCGCGCGGATCGAACTCGCCCGGCTTCTCGACGAAGACTTTCCGGATCGCCGCGGTGATGGCCATCCGGTTGTCGGTGTCGATGTTGATCTTGCGCACGCCGTGCTTGATGCCGCGCTGGATCTCTTCGACCGGCACGCCCCAGGTCTGGGGCATCTCGCCGCCGTATTGGTTGATCAGATCCTGCAAGTCCTGCGGCACCGAGGAGGAGCCGTGCATCACCAGGTGGGTGTTGGGCAGGCGGCGGTGGATTTCCTCGATCACGCCCATGGCCAGGACGTCGCCGTCCGGCTTGCGGGTGAACTTGTAGGCCCCGTGGCTGGTGCCCATGGCGATGGCCAGGGCGTCGACCTGGGTGGCCTTCACGAACTCGACGGCCTGGTCGGGATCGGTCAGCAGCTGGTCGTGGCCCAGAACGCCTTCGAAGCCGTGGCCGTCTTCCTTCTCGCCCATGCCGGTCTCAAGGCTGCCGAGCACGCCCAGCTCGCCCTCGACCGAGGCGCCGACCCAGTGGGCCATGTCCACGACGCTGCGGGTCACGCGGACGTTGTAGTCGTAGTCGGCCGGCGTCTTGGCGTCGGCCATCAGCGAGCCGTCCATCATCACCGAGGTGAAGCCGTACTGGATCGCCGTGGCGCAGGTGGCTTCGTTGTTGCCGTGGTCCTGGTGCATGCAGATCGGGATGTGCGGATAAAGCTCGGCCATCGCGTCGATCAGGTGCTTCAGCACGATGTCGTTGGCATAGGAGCGGGCGCCGCGCGACGCCTGCATGATCACCGGCGAGTCGGTGGCCTCAGCGGCCTCCATGATCGCCAGCGCCTGTTCCATATTGTTGATATTGAACGCCGGGACCGCGTAGCCTTGCTCGGCCGCGTGATCCAGAAGTTGTCTCAAAGTAACTCGGGCCATGCCCTGCCCTCCGTAGTTGGTCGTTAATTGGCCAGCGCCGCCACTCCGGGCAGCTGCTTGCCTTCCATCCATTCAAGAAACGCGCCGCCCGCCGTCGAGACGAACGTAAAATCTTCGGCGCAGCCGGCCGCGTTGAGGGCGGCGACTGTATCACCCCCGCCGGCCACAGCCACCAACTTGCCTTCCCTCACCAGTTCGGCCGCAAAGTGGGCGGCGGTCATGGTGCCCTTGTCGAAGGGCGGGATCTCGAACACGCCGAGCGGGCCGTTCCAGATCAGGGTCTTGGAATTGGCCATGGCGCGGCAGAGGCGCTCGACGCTCTCGGGGCCGGCGTCCAGGATCCGTTCGTCCTCGTCGACCGCGCCCAGGCTGCGCACGCGGGCCGCGGCGCCGGGCGCCATCTTCTCGGCCACCACGATGTCGATCGGCAGGAAGAGCTTGCAGTTGTTCTGGCCGGCCAGGCGGATGATGTCGCGCGCGGTCTCGGCCAGGTCCTTCTCGCAATAGGACGCCCCGACGTCGTGGCCCTGGGCGTAGAGGAAGGTGTTGGCCATGCCGCCGCCGATGGCCAGCTTGTCCAGCTTGGTCACCAGGTTGCGCAGCAGGTCGAGCTTGGTCGACACCTTGGAGCCGCCGACAATGCCCATCACCGGGCGCTCGGGATTGCCCAGCGCCTTGTCGAGCGCGGTGAGCTCCAGCCGCATCTGCTCGCCCGCATAGGCCGGCAGCAGGTGGGCCAGGCCCTCGGTCGAGGCGTGGGCGCGGTGCGCCGCCGAGAAGGCGTCGTTCACATAGAGGTCGCCGTTCGCGGCCAGGGCCTTGGCGAACTCCGGATCGTTCTGTTCCTCGCCTGCATGGAAGCGGACGTTTTCGAGCAGCAGCACGTCGCCGGCCTTCAGGGCGGCGACGGCCGCAGCCGCGACCGGGCCGACGCAGTCGTCGGCGAAGGCGACCGGCGAGCCCAGGACCTTGGCCAGGGCGCCGGCGATCGGCGCCAGGGTCATCTCCGGCACGCGCTTGCCCTTGGGGCGGTCGAAGTGGGCCAACAGGATCACGGTCGCGCCGCCGGCGCGCAGCTTCTCGATGGTCGGCACGGCCGCGCGCAGGCGCGTGTCGTCCGACACCTCGCCCTCAGCCATCGGCACGTTGAAGTCCACGCGCACCAGGGCGCGTTTGCCGGCGAGGTCGGCGTCGTCGAGGGTGCGGAAGGTCATGCGAAGGCTCCGGTCGCCCGGAAGGTTCCGGGGGCCAGTGGGGTCCGAGAAGTGAAACGGGCGCCGTCTTTCGAGGGCGCCCGTCGCAGAGGTTTAGATCAGCTTGGCGAGCGCCACGGCGGTGTCGCTCATGCGGGTCGAGAAGCCCCACTCGTTGTCGTACCAGGACAGGACGCGGCCGAGGCCGCCGTCGATCACCTGGGTCTGGGCCAGAGCCGCCGTCGAGGAGGCGGCGATGTGGTTGAAGTCGATCGAGACCAGCGGATCGTTGGTCACTGCCAGCACGCCCTTCAGCGGGCCGGAGGCCGCGGCGGCCGACAGGGCCTCGTTGATCTCTTCCTTGGTGATCGAACGGCCAGGGACCCAGGTCAGGTCGACGACCGAGACGTTGGGGGTCGGAACGCGGATCGAGGAGCCGTCCAGCTTGCCGACCAGTTCGGGGATCACCAGGCCCAGCGCCTTGGCGGCGCCGGTCGAGGTCGGGATCATGGACATCGCCGCGGCGCGGGCGCGGTAGAGGTCCTTGTGCATGGTGTCCAGCGTCGGCTGGTCGCCGGTGTAGGAGTGGATCGTGGTCATGTAGCCGCGCTCGATGCCGGCCAGGTCGTGCAGCACCTTGGCGATCGGGGCCAGGCAGTTGGTGGTGCAGGACGCGTTGGAGATGACCAGGTCGCTGGCGGTCAGGGTCTGGTGGTTCACGCCGTAGACGATGGTCTTGTCGGCGTTGTCGCAAGGCGCCGAGACGATCACGCGCTTGGCGCCGGCTTCCAGGTGGGCGGCGGCCTTGTCGCGGGTGGTGAAGAGGCCGGTGCACTCCAGGGCGATGTCGACGCCCAGGTCCTTGTGCGGCAGGTCCTTGGGATCACGGATGGCCGTGACCTTGATCTTGCCGAAGCCCACGTCGATGGTGTCGCCGTCAACGACGACGTTGCCCGGGAAACGGCCATGGACGCTGTCGTAGCGCAGCAGGTGGGCGTTGGTCTCGACGGGACCCAGGTCGTTGATCGCGACGACCTCGATATCTTGTCGCGCATGCTCGACGATCGAACGCAGGACCAGCCTGCCGATACGGCCGAAACCATTGATGGCGACGCGAACGGTCATCGAGAGAACTCCTGAGCCAATTGATTTGGGGCGGTTTCTTGAGGTCGGGGGCCGGGGAGTCAACCCCGGGAGGGTAAAGTCTGGCCGCAACAGGCCATGGTATCGTTTTCATCGACCTGGGCGGGAACAGGAACAGGGTTCGGACGCTTCGGCTGGCGCTGAGCAATAGAGGAAGCAGCAGAGTGGCGAACCTTCACCAACTGACCGCGGTCGCGGCGATGGCGGCAATGGGCCTGGCGGGCTGCGGCAAGGCGCCTGAAAAGGCGCCCCCGCCGCAACCGGCGGCGCAGGCCGCGCTGGTCACGGTCTATGCGTGCGAGGACGGGCGCACGGTTCGCGCCAGCTATCCTGACGCCGACACCGCCGTGGTCGATGTCGGCGGGATGAAGCGCACCCTGAAGATCGCCATCTCGGCCAGCGGCGCGCGCTATATCGGCGAGGGCCTGCAGTGGTGGACCAAGGGCATGGATCAGGGTCAGCTCAGCCCGCTGGCCTCGGGCGAGGATATCGCCAGCGCCTCGGGCGTGAACTGCAAAGCGCCCGGAGAGACCGCCGCCGCCCCGCCTGCGCCTGGCGCGCCCGGCGGCCTGCCGGACGAGCGCAGGCCGGTCTCCGAGGGGCCGTTCACGCCGCAGAACGCCCAGGGCGCGGCCAATGTGGTGCAGACCTATTACGCCCTGGTCGCCGAGAAAAAATACCCCGAGGCCTGGGCTCTCTGGAGCGACGGCGGCAAGGCCAGCGGCATGGCGGCCAAGGACTTCGCCGCGAGCTTCGACAAGTACGAGAGCTATAACGCCGAGATCGGCGCGCCGGGCGAAATCGAGGGGGCGGCAGGGTCGCTCTATGTCGCGGTGCCGGTGGTGATCTACGGCAAGCTGAAGACCGGCGGCCCGGTGCACATGAAGGGCGAGGTGCGCCTACGCCGCGTCAACGACGTGCCAGGCGCCACGCCCCAGCAGCTTAGCTGGCATATCGCCGAGACGGCGCTGAAGCCCTCGCCGGGAGGCTGACAGGTTCGAATTTGGCGGACGCGACCGCAAGGCCGCGCCCGCCGGTCGGCTTAGTTAGTGCTGATGCTCAGCCGGCGGCTGGGCGGGCTTGCCGTCCGACGCCTTGTCCTTGCAGCACTCGCACTTGGCGCAGCAGTCCATCTTCATCGCCTGCTCGGCGGCGAAGGCCGCTCCGCCGCTCACGACGGTGAGAAAGGCGGCGACCGCCAGGGTCTTCATTGCGATTTTCATGTTTCGTCCTTTCGGCCACGCGGGCCGTGATGTGATTGAACCTTGGAGGAGGACGTCCCTCAGGCGCGCGGGGGCGGTGTTTCCGGCGCGGGGTTCAATCCGATCATCCGCTGCGGGCTCTCAGCGGTGAGGGCGGTGAAGGCGACCGGCCGCGCGTCAAACCGCGGCGGGGCGTTGGGGATCGCGTGGCAGACCACGCAGACGATCTTGCAGGTCTCGTGCGCGGGTGCGCCGCAATCGCCCATGGGCTGATCGGTCGGGCTCATGGCCATCGTCGCGGCCATCGCCGGAGCCGGATTCGCCATCGCCATCGGCGCGTTGAGCGCGACGGCGAGGAGCACCAGGATGGCGATCAGGCTGCGGACCATGGCCGAAGTTCAATCACGGCCAGGGCGTTCCGCCAAGCGGGCTTACTAGCTGGCGACGGGCTTCACCCGCGAGGCGGCGTCATGGGCGCGTTCGCGGGCCTGGTCGGTATCGGCGCCGCGCGCCAGGGCCACGCCCATGCGGCGGCGCTCGAAGGCCTGCGGCTTGCCGAACAGGCGCAGGTCCGCGCCGGGCACGCTGAGCGCCTCGGCGACGCCCTCGAAGGCGATCGCCTGGGCGTCCATGCCGCCATAGATCACCGCGCTGGCGCCGGGCTCGCGCAGGTCCGTATTGACCGGCAGGCCCAGGATGGCGCGGGCGTGCAGGGCGAACTCGCTGAGGTTCTGGGTGACCAGGGTGACGAGGCCGGTGTCGTGCGGACGCGGGCTGACCTCGGAGAACCAGACCTCGTCGCCGCGCACGAACAGCTCGACGCCGAACAGGCCAAGCCCGCCCAATTCGTTGGTGACCTCGCGGGCGATCTGCTGGGCGCGGGCCAGGGCGGCCGGGCTCATCGCCTGGGGCTGCCAGCTCTCGACATAGTCGCCCTTGACCTGGCGGTGGCCGATGGGGGCGCAGAAGCTGACTTGGGGCCCGCCGTCCGCGCCGACCGAGCGGACGGTCAGCAGGGTGATCTCGAAGTCGAACTCGATCCGGCCCTCGACGATGACGCGGGTCTGTTCGACCCGGCCGCCTTCCAGGGCGTAACGCCAGGCGGCGGCGATCCCCTCGGGGCCTTCCACATAGGACTGGCCCTTGCCCGAGGACGACATCACCGGCTTCACGAAGCAGGGGAAGCCGGCGACCTGCGCGGCGGCGATGGCCAGCTCAGCCTCCGACGAGGCGAAGGCGTAGGGCGAGGTCGGCAGACCAAGCTGCTCGGCCGCCAGCCGGCGGATGCCCTCACGGTTCATGGTCAGCTGGGCGGCGCGGGCCGTCGGGATGACGGTGGCCAGCCCCTCGGCCTCGATCGCCACCAGTTCGTCGGTGGCGATCGCCTCGATCTCCGGCACGATCAGGTGCGGCCGTTCCAGCTCCACCAGGGCCCGCAGGGCCGCAGCGTCGGTCATGGCGATGACGTGGCTGCGGTGGGCGACCTGGTGGGCCGGGGCGTTCGGGTAGCGGTCGACGGCGATGACCTCGCAGCCGAGCCGCTGTAGCTCGATGGCGACCTCTTTGCCGAGCTCGCCCGAGCCGAGCAGCATGACCTTCACGGCGGTGGGCGAGAGCGGCGTACCGAGGCGCATGGTGTTTAACCCAGCTTGGCTTTGGCGGCGGCGACCACGGCCTCGGCGGTGATGCCGAACTCCTTGTAGAGCCGCTCGGCCGGGGCGCTGGCGCCGAAGCCCTTCATGCCGACGAAGGCGCCGTGCTCACCGATGAACCGCTCCCAGCCAAAGCCGAGCCCGGCTTCGACGGCGACGCGGACCGGGGCCGTGCCGATGACCTCGGCCTGGTAGCTCGGCGATTGGAAGCTGAACAGTTCCCAGCAGGGGGTCGAGACGACGCGGGTGGCGACGCCTTGGGCTTCCAGGGTCGCGCGGGCGGCGACGGCGATGGAGACCTCGGTGCCGGAGGCGAAGATCGTCACCTGGGCCGGGCCGCTGGCGGCGATCAGTTCGTAGGCGCCCTTGGCCGAGAGGTTCTCGGAGCCGGAGTCGCGCACCGCCGGGACCTTCTGGCGCGACAGGGCCATGACCGACGGCGTCTTCTTGGTGCCCAGCGCCAGCTTCCAGCATTCGGCGGCTTCCACCGCGTCGGCCGGGCGATAGACGTTGAGGTTCGGGATCATGCGCAGGCTGCCGACATGTTCCACCGGCTGGTGGGTCGGGCCGTCTTCGCCGACGCCGATGGAGTCGTGGGTCATGACGTGGATGACTCGGGTCCCCATCAGGGCGCCCAGGCGGATCGCCGGGCGGCTGTAGTCGGAGAACACCAGGAAGGTGCCCGAGAACGGGATCACGCCGCCGTGCAGGGCCATGCCGTTCATCGCCGCGGCCATGCCGTGCTCGCGCACGCCGTAGTGGACATAGCGGCCGTCATAGTCGGGCAGGTCGAAGGCTTTGGTGCCCTTGACGAAGGTGTTGTTTGAGCCGGTCAGGTCGGCCGAGCCGCCGACCAGTTCGGGGATGGCCGGAACCAGGTGATCCAGCGCCGAGCCGGAGTGCTGGCGGGTGGCGGCGGCGGGCTTGGAGGCGGCGGCCTCGGCGATGTGGGCGTCGATGCGCTCGAAGGCGCCGGCCGGCAGGTCGCCGCGCATGGCGCGTTCGAACTCGCTCTTCAGCGCCGACTTGGACAGCTGGGCTTCCCACTTCTTGCGGACCTTGCCGCCCTTCTTGCCGGCCGCGCGCCAGGGCTTCAGGACCTCTTCCGGCACCACGAAGGGCTCGGCGGTCCAGCCCATGGCCAGGCGGGCGTCGGCGATCTCGTCGTCGAACAGGGTGTAGCCGTGGCTGTGGGGGTCGCCTTCCTTGCGGCCGGCGCCCTTCGAGATCTTGGTCTTGCAGGCGATGAAGGTCGGGCGGTTCTGGCGGGTGGCCCACTTCATGGCCGCGGCGATCTTGCCCGGGTGGTGGCCGTCGACTTCCTTCACGGCCCAGCCATAGGCCTTGAAGCGGGCGAGCTGGTCGCCGGTCTCGGAGATGGTGGCTTCACCGTCGATGGTGGTGTTGTTGTCGTCGAACAGCACGGTCAGCTTGGCCAGCTTGAAACGGCCGGCGATCGAGGCGGCCTCGTGGCTGACGCCTTCCATCAGGCAGCCGTCGCCGGCGATCACCCAGGTGCGGTGGTCGACCAGGTCGTCGCCGAAGCGCGAGGCCAGGTGGCGTTCAGCCATCGCCATGCCCACGGCGGTGGCGAGGCCTTGGCCCAGCGGACCGGTGGTGGTCTCGACGCCCGGGGTGTGGCCGTATTCAGGGTGGCCGGCGGTGTTTGAGCCCCACTGACGGAAGTCGCGGATCTGGTCCATCGTCACGGCCTTGAAGCCGGTCAGGTGCAGCAGCGAGTAGAGCAGCATCGAGCCGTGGCCCGCCGACAGCACGAAGCGGTCGCGGTCAGCCCAGTCGGGCTTGTTGGCGTCGTACTTCAGGTATTTCGTCCAGAGCACGGTGGCGACATCGGCCATGCCCATCGGCATGCCTTGGTGCCCCGACTTCGCCTTGTGGACGGCGTCCATCGAGAGCACGCGGATCGCGTCGGCCATGGTGTGCTGCGGTGCGGACATTATCTCTTCCGGTGAATCTGGGCGGGATTTGCGCGCGGCGTCGCACGCACGGACTGAAGAATCAAGGAAGCGTCACGCCACAGGGCGGGTTTCAGCGCCGCCCCGACGCGGTCTATAGATTAACGGACACACTTTCGGAGCGTCGAATCATGCGGGAGCCGGTGGGCGACAGCCCCCTCGACCAGGCCGTGAAGCGGTTGGAACGGGCGATCTCCCAGTTGGAGCAACGCCTGCTTGGCCACGCGGGCAAGGCGGGCGCCGAGGGCGGCGGCCTGTTCGATCAGGATCGCGCCAAACTCGAGGCGGACCTGGACCAGGCGCGCGTTCGCGAGAAAGAGTTGGAGGAAGCCGGCGCCGAGGCTTCTGCGGCGCTGGGTCGCGCCATTGCTGAAATCAAGGCGGCGCTCGCCGGGCAACCGGGCAACGACGTCCCGTCGCAGACCGAGGAGGCTTAAGCGCCATGGCTCAGGTCAATGTCACCGTGAACGGCCGCCCCTACGCGGTCGGCTGCGAAGACGGCCAGGAAGCTCATCTGATCGAACTGGCGCGGCTGTTCGACCGCCAGGTGCGCCAGGTGTCCCAGGACATGGGGCAACTTGGCGAGACACGGCTGTTCCTGATGGGCTCGCTGCTGCTGGCCGACGAATTGACGGATCTGCGGGCTAGGCTCTCGGTCGTGCAGTCCGAACTCGCCCGCCTGCAATCGGACCACGCCCGCGTCGAGACCCGCGCGGTCGGCGCGCTCGAAAACGCCGCCAAGCGCATCGAAAAGCTGGCGGCGGGGTAATCTAGATCCTCCCCCAGCGGAGCATCCATCGGTGGGAAAAGGTAGGCTCCGCTTGTTACTGGGCGCGCGCGGCCCTACCTTGCGTAACGGCGGGTCTGCTGCGGCTCTCGTCGAAGGCAAACTATCCCAGCGACCTTAATCGTCTCTAAGGGAGCTGTCCCTGTCTGGACCCGTGGGTTCAGGCAAACGGCGCCCACCTGGTTATCCAGGTCCGAGGGGATAAAACCGTCCTTCACGGCTCTCGCGGCGCCGCCACCGTTCGCCTATAGCGAACAGGTGAGCACTCCCATCTCCAAGTCCAAGCTGCGCAAGGCCATGCGCGCCCGCCGCCGCGAACTGGCGGCCGCCTGCCCAGACGCCGCCCAGCGCGCGGCCGATCATCTGCCCCTCGATCAACTGCCGGCCTTCGGCTGTTTCAGCGGCTACCAGCCCCAGGGCGCGGAGCTGGATCCTGGCCCGCTGTTGCGGCGGCTGGCCTCGACCGGCGCGGTGCTGGCCCTGCCGAGCGCCGATCGCGCCGACGGGCCGCTGAACTTCCGGGTCTGGAACGGCCGTGACGCTCTCGTGCCGGACAGCTTCGGCGTGCCGGCCCCGCCGCCCACGGCCCCGCTCGTGCGTCCCGATCTGATCGTCTGCCCGCTGGTCGCCTTCGACGGCTCGGGCCTGCGCCTGGGGCAGGGCGGGGGACACTATGACCGCACCATCGAGGCGCTGCGGGCCAGCGGATCGGTGTTCGTGCTGGGCCTGGCCTACGCCGGCCAGCAGGTCGAGGCGATCGCCGCTGAGGCCCATGACCAAAGGCTGGACGCCATTTTGACGGAAAGCGGGTATATGGCCGTCTCAAAGGACTGAAATTCACATGCGCTTTGCTTTCTTTGGGGATGTCGTGGGCCGCGCCGGCCGCGAGGGCCTGGCCGATCACCTGCCTGGCCTGCGTCGGCGGCTGGGGCTCGAATTCGTCATCGTCAACGCCGAGAACGCCGCCGCCGGCTTTGGGATCACCGAGAACACCGCGCGTGAGCTGTTCGACGCCGGCGCCGATTGCCTGACGCTCGGCAACCACTCCTGGGATCAGAAGGAGGCGATGACCTACATCGTCCGCGAACCGCGCCTGATCCGGCCGCTGAACTATCCGATCCTGGCCGACGCGCCGGGCCGCGGCTCGAACCTGTTCGAGACCCAGGACGGCAAGCGCATCGTGGTCATCAACCTGCTGGGCCGGGTCCACATGGACGCGCTCGACGATCCCTTCGCCGCTGTCGACCGCGAGCTGGACAAGGCGCCGCTGGGCATGGTCGCCGACGCCGTGGTGGTCGACATGCACGCCGAGGCCACGTCCGAGAAGATGGCCATGGGCCACTTCTGCGACGGCCGGGCCAGCCTCGTGGTCGGCACCCACACCCACGTGCCGACCGCCGACTGCCAGATCCTGAACGGCGGCACCGCCTATCAGACCGACGCCGGCGCCTGCGCCGACTATGACAGCGTCATCGGCAACCAGAAGGAAGAGCCGCTGCGGCGCTTCACCACCCGGATTTCGGGCGGTCGCTACAAGCCCGCCGAGGGCCCGGCGACGATCTGCGGCGTCTATGTCGAGACCGACGACAAGACCGGCCTGGCGACCCGCGTGGAGGCGATCCGCATGGGCGGCCGGCTCAGCGAGAGCATCCCGGAACCGGCGGCGGTCCTCGTGGCCTAAGCCGAAGATGCTCCCCCGCTGGGGGAGCTCCCGGCCGCTTGGCCGGGTGAGGGGGACTTTCAGCCCTTCAGCAAGCCCCCTCCGTCGCGCT
>ERZ1292645.74-Hain-H14-02um-R2-74-length-45289-cov-8_pt2 | contig 43586 bp, 43 predicted proteins | sample MGYA00564401_ERZ1292645 | MGnify/ENA primary metagenome ERZ1292645 (study PRJEB36523, sample SAMEA6512644) | groundwater metagenome | collected 2019-01-09 | study: AquaDiva: Metagenomics assemblies of 32 groundwater samples | reverse complement strand
CCAAAGTTGATGTAAAATAAGAAAACGGAGGTGTCAAAATGGAGAGAATACCGAGCGGGACATATACGAAGGAATTACGGCAGGAAGAGGCCGCCATTATCCAGCGGTGAATGGATTATGCCGAAGAGCGAGAGGATTGCTGCTGCAAAGAAACAGAAGGCAAAACTTGAAGTCAAAATTTTAATAAATTTTTCCCTTTGACATTTTTTTTCCCACTTGCAATAATTGCCAAATGAAAGGTCTGGATGATATTGAAAATAAAAACTTAAAGATTACGCCGCTTCATCAAATCCATAAAGAACTTCATGCAAGAATGGTTCCCTTTGCAGGATGGGAAATGCCTGTGCAGTATGCCGGTGTGATAGAAGAACACCTCGTTGTCCGTAAGTCATGCGGGCTTTTTGATGTAAGCCACATGGGTGAGATAGAGGTATCAGGCACAAAGGCCATTGAGGCAGTTCAAGGCATAACCACCAACGATGCGTCTAAACTCAAAGATGGTCAGGTGCAGTATACGTTGTTATGTTATCCGAATGGCGGAGTGGTAGATGATGTTACGCTTTACAAATTCAGTGATACAAGATATATGTTTTGCGTAAACGGCTCAAATACAGAAAAGGATTTTAACTGGATTAAGGAAAATGCCGGCAGTATTGCGGATATTAAAAATCTAAGTAATAATTTTGGTCAGATCGCTATACAGGGGCCTCTGTCTCAGGAGATTTTACAAAATACTTGCAATATTGATTTATCTCTAATAAGGTATTACCATTTTGAAAATGGAAAAGTCTTGGGCGCAGACGCTGTTATATCAAAGACAGGCTATACAGGGGAAGACGGGTTTGAGATTTATATTCCATGGGATGCGACAATAATGATTTGGCGCGGATTGATGGAGGCAGGCAGTAGGTTCGGTATAAGGCCGATTGGCCTTGGGGCGAGAGATACATTGAGATTAGAGATGGGCTTCCCGTTGTATGGAAATGAACTTAACGAAAATACAACCCCTCTTGAGGCAGGTTTGCATAGATTTGTGAGATTGGATAAAGGACATTTTATCGGAAAGGACGCATTGGTAAAACAGGCAAGGCAAGGTATAAATAAAAAGCTTGTTGGTCTTGAGATGATAGAAGCCGGCATACCGCGGAGCCACTATAAAATCTTTGCAAAGGGCAGGGCAATCGGTGAAGTAACAAGCGGAACAATGTCGCCGTTTCTTGGCAAGGCCATTGGCATGGGTTATGTAGAAACTGAATTTTCACCTATTGAGACAGAATTGGCAGTAGAGATTAGGAATAAGATGGTCAGGGCTAAGGTTTCAAAAACCCCGTTTTATACAAGAGACACCGCTGCAAAGGCGGCAAACTAAATTTTAAAAACAAAAAAGAAAGGAGATGTAATTATGGAATTTCCAAAAGATTTAAGATACACCAAGGAGCATGAATGGGTAAGGATGGAAGGGAATGTAGCCACAATTGGGATTACAGACCATGCCCAGGATTCGCTTGGAGATGTTGTTTACCTTGAGCTTCCAAATGACGGGGCGGTCGTAACAAAGGATGAGACATTTGGCGTTGTTGAGTCTGTCAAGGCGGTGTCCGACCTCTACTCACCTATCAGCGGAACTGTCATAGAGATAAATGATGCGCTGGTTGATAGCCCTGAGGTTATCAATGGCGACCCTTACGGAGATGCATGGATGTTGAAGGTCGAGATGAATAGTCCGGCGGAAATAAAAGAATTGTTGACAGCAGATGAATATAAAAAGTATGTGGAGGAGGAGAAGTAAATTTCCGATTTCCGAATTTCTATTTTAAATTTGTAAATCGTAAATCGCCAATCGTAAATCGTATGTCCTACATCCCCCATACTGAAAAAGACATACAGGAAATGCTCAAGGTCATCGGCGCGGAGTTTGTAGAAGACCTTTTTAAGGCAATTCCAGATAACCTGAGAGTAAAGAAGCCGTTAAACTTGCCTGCTCCTCTTTCTGAGCAAGAGCTAATTCAGGAGATGACAACTCTCAGCATAAAGAATGCTACGGTAGAGGAGTATGTTTCCTTTCTTGGCGCAGGCGCATACAACCATTATATTCCAAGCATTGTAAATCATCTCATATCCCGTTCCGAGTTTTATACTGCCTATACACCATATCAGCCGGAAATCAGCCAGGGTACATTACAAGCCATATTTGAATACCAGACCCTTATCTGCCAGCTTACCGGCATGGATGTGAGCAATGCCTCCATGTATGACGGCGCATCCGCAACTGCAGAAGCAGTCTTAATGGCCAGAAGGATTAATAACAGGTCAAAGGTTATATTATCTGCCGCCATTCATCCTGAATATCGCGAGGTAATCAATACATATCTTTCCGGAAATAGAGATAATATAAAAGAAGTCTTTTACTGCACAGAGACAGGCAGGACACTGCCGGAGGCAATAGAAAAACTCCTTGATAAAGACACTTCATCCGTTGTTATCCAGCAGCCGAACTTCTTCGGCTCAATTGAAGACATCAAAGCTATTGCTGAGGTTGTCCATAAAAATAATAGTATTTTAATAATTGCAATTACAGAGCCAATATCTTTGGGCCTGTTAAAACCGCCGGGGGAACTTGGCGCTGATATTGTAATCGGCGAAGGGCAGGCCTTTGGGAATGGCCTCAACTTTGGCGGCCCGTATCTCGGCTTTTTTGCAACATTAGAAAAGTATTTAAGGCAGATGCCGGGAAGGCTTGTTGGAGAGACTGTTGATAAAAGAGGGAAAAGCGGCTATGTCCTTACCATGGCTGCAAGAGAGCAGCATATTAGAAGAGAAAAGGCAACATCCAATATCTGCACAAACGAAGGGCTGTGCGCTCTGGCGGCGGCGATCTATTTAACAGCGCTTGGAAAAAACGGTTTGATGGAACTGGCAAGATTAAATCTATCCAAGGCAGAGTATCTGAAAAAGGGGCTTGCAAATATAAAAGGAATAAAGCCCGCATTCACAGCTCCAACCTTTAATGAATTTGTAATAGAGACAGAAAAAGAACCGGATGCTGTTTTAAAAACCCTCTTAAAAAAAGGCATCATCGCAGGCCTCCCGCTCAAGCGGTTCTACCCGGAACTTTCCAGACACATTCTGATTTGCGCAACCGAGATGAATACCAAAGAGCAGATGGATGAATTGCTGGAGGGGTTGGAGAAGATAGCTCAATAGCTTATGAAATAATATAGGCGTAAGAAAGAAACCACAATGGACGAACCATTAATATTTGAAAAAAGTTCTGCAAAGAGAAAGGGCGTATCAGTACCAATATCGGATTGCCCTGAAATTAATCCTCAGGATGTTATCTCAAAGGAATTTTTGCGTGATGACATTAAGGGATTCCCGGAAGTGTCTGAAATAGATGTTGTCCGCCATTTTACGAGGCTTTCACAGTGGAACTTCGGCGTTGATACGGGTTTTTATCCGCTCGGCTCATGCACCATGAAGTATAATCCCAAAATAAACGAGGATATTGCAAGGCTTCATGGATTTTCCATGCTTCATCCTTACGAACCGGAAGAGCTGACACAAGGGGCATTGCAGCTTATGTATGAGCTTGAGGGATTTTTATGCGAGATAAGCGGTATGGATGCAGTTACCTTACAGCCTGCTGCAGGCGCGCATGGAGAGTTGTGCGGTATGCTCATGATTGCAGCGTATTTTAAGGAAAAGGGAAGACCGCGAAAAAAGGTGATTATCCCTGATACTGCGCACGGCACAAACCCTGCAAGCTCCCATCTTGCCGGCTTTACTGTTGTCTCTGTGAAGGAGGAAAACGGCGGCATTATAACCCCTAATGCAATAGCATCTGTCATGGATGAGGACACAGCTGCGCTGATGCTTACCAATCCGAATACCCTCGGCCTTTTTGAAAGGCATATAAAAGAGATTGCTGAGATAGTCCATAAGAAGGGCGGATTTATTTATTGCGATGGCGCAAATCTGAATGCGCTTATGGGTATCGCAAAACTTGGCGATATGGGCGTTGATGTGATTCAATTTAATCTTCATAAGACATTTTCAACGCCGCATGGCGGGGGGGGGCCTGGCAGCGGCCCTGTTGGCGTGAAAAAATCTCTTGAGCCATTCCTGCCGAAACCGAGGATAATAAAAAAGGGGAGGAGGTTTAGCCTTGATTATAATAGGCCAAAAAGTATTGGAAGACTCAGGGCATTCTACGGCAACTTCGGCATTATGGCGAGGGCATACAGTTATATAAAGGCAATGGGGCCGGATGGTCTTAAAAAGGCGAGCGAGATGGCAGTGCTGAACGCCAACTACATAAAAGAGAGATTAAAAGACCGCTATCATCTTGCCTATGACCAGACCTGTATGCACGAGTGCGTGTTCTCAGACAAAGCGCAATCTGAAAAGGATGTGCATACGCTTGACATCGCTAAAAGGCTTATTGACTATGGTTTTCATCCGCCTACCATCTATTTCCCTCTCATTGTGTCGGGTGCGCTCATGATAGAGCCGACAGAGACGGAGACCAAAGAAACTCTGGATGGATTTATTGATGCTATGATAAAGATTGCAAACGAGTCAGAAGAAAATCCGGATATGGTCAAAAATGCGCCGCATACCACAAGGCTCGGCAGGCTTGATGAGACACGGGCAGCAAGAAATCCGATATTGCGATGGAAAAATAGCTGATAGTTCATGGCTCATAGCTCATAGCAAAAACTATGAACCATGAGCTATCAACCATGAGCTAAACAGGAGGTTTTACATGGACAAAAACTTAGCAATAGAGGTTGTAAGGGTTACAGAGGCTGCGGCATTGTCCAGCGCAAGGCTTATGGGAAGGGGTGATGAAAAGGCCGCTGATCAGGCTGCGGTAGACGCAATGAGAAAGGCATTTAATTCAATCAAGATGTGCGGGACAGTGGTTATAGGTGAAGGCGAAAGGGATGAAGCCCCCATGCTCTATATCGGAGAAAAGGTAGGCTGTGGAGACAACAACTCATCCGCAATAGATATTGCCCTTGACCCTTTGGAAGGGACTACCCTCACCGCAACCGGCGGGCCAAATGCATTGTCAGTTATAGCCATTGCGCAAAAAGGCAACTTCCTTCATGCGCCCGATACCTATATGGAAAAAATAGCTGTGGGCCCCGGTGCAAAAGGCGCGATTGACCTGAACAAAACGCCGACGCAAAATTTAAGAAACATCGCGGATGCCAAAAAAGTGAACATTGAAGACCTTACGGTTATCATCTTGAACAGGGACAGACACAAAGACCTCATTGAGGAGGTGAGAAAGGCTGGGGCGCGGATAAAACTTATCCCTGACGGCGATGTGTCGGCAGCCATTGCTACGGCAAAAGAGGAGAGCGGCGTGGACGTGCTGATGGGCATCGGTGGCGCGCCGGAAGGGGTTATAGCCGCCGCAGCCCTGCGGTGTGTAGGCGGTGATATGCAGGGAAGACTCAAGCCGCGAAATGACGATGAAATAACGCGGGCAAAAAAGATGGGCATAAAGGATATAAATAAAATCTACCACATAGAAGAACTTGCTAAAGGCGATGTAATGTTTGCGGCAACAGGGGTTACAGATGGTGATTTCTTAAGAGGTGTCAGATTTTTCGGCGGAGGCGCGGAAACCCACTCTGTTGTAATGCGGTCAAAGACCAGGACAATCCGATATATAACAGCAACTCACTATTTTAAACATAAGCCAAGTTACTAATCGCAGGCTAAAACCCCTGATAAACTTGTCCCTGCATGCCTGCCCTCGAATGGTTCTATCGGGGGTAGTAAGCAGGGAAACATTCAGGGGCAGGCTCTGCGGCTGCCAAACTACATCCATATGAAGATGCGGATTTTTTATCCATTTTTTGTTTTATATTGTGCTATAATGCTGTCCTCTGCCCACGCTGAGGCTGAGATAGATGGGCGCGAGCTATACCTTCACTGGTGCAGCCAGTGCCATGGCCTTGAAGGGAGGGGCGATGGTGCAAACTCTACGCCCGATAATCGGATAAATCCCAGAGATCATACTGACGCCTTTTATATGTCAACAAGGACAGATAAACAGTTAGAGGAGGTAATAAAGGGCGGCGGGATAAGTATAAGCAAGTCGGCTATGATGCCGCCATGGAGAGCTACCCTTACAGATAAGGAAATAAAGGCCGTAATTTTATACCTCAGGAAACTCTGCAACTGCCAGTTTGAAGGAGTTTTCTCGGATGAAAAACTTAGAAAAACTTCTCCTGATTTCAAGTAGGATATATCTCGGAAAACAGATTAAAATAATGCGCAGGCTCATCTATATATTACCCCTTATCTTTCAAGTCATGCTTTTCTATAATGCCTATGTCTATGCAAACACCTGCATAGACTGCCACACCAATCCCAAATATAAGAAGGAAGATATAGAAAAGCTAAAAAAATGCCTCACCTGCCACGGCATTGCAGGCCATCCCTATAAGGATGCGGCTCCCAGGAAAGGAGTTATAGGGGTAGCAGAAGCTGCAGAGAAGGATATTATTTCAGACTTAAAAGATATGGTCTTAATTCCTGCAGGTGAATTCCCTATGGGCACTGACGACAGGCTGAGGGATGAAAAACCCCTCCATGTTGTGTATATCAGGGCTTTTTACATAGACAGGTTTGAGGTGACAAACGAGGATTACAAGAAATTTACTTCTGCCTCCGGTTACTATGCGCCGGATAATTGGGAATATGGCCGCTATCCGTCCGGCAAGGGGAAACACCCTGTAATATTTGTAAACTGGAATGATGCGGATGCATACTGTAAGTGGCGCGGCAAGAGGCTTCCCCGTGAAAGGGAATGGGAAAAGGCTGCCAGAGGCGCTGACGGCCTCATATATCCATGGGGCAACAAGTGGGATATGAATAAATCTAATAATCCCTTGAGGGGATATGAAGGCACAATGGAAGTCGGCTCATTTGAAGCAGGGAAGAGCCCTTACGGCCTTTACGATATGAGCGGGAATGTCTGGGAATGGGTTGATGATTATTATCTTTCGCACCCAGGATCAGATGCTGTGAGCCCTGAGTTTGGTCAAAAATATAGGATATTAAAGGGCGGTTCATGGATGGATTGCTCGTTCTACACCTGCGGTATTTCAGCGCCTGTATTTAACAGGTCATTTTTTGATCCATCCACAAAGAATGACAGTTTCGGCTTCAGATGCGCTTTAGATGTAAAATAAAATTTATGTGAGAGAAGAGTTTAACAATGATAGATAAGAATAATAAGAAGAAGAGCTGCGGCTATTTGCTCATAATCTCCAGTCTTTTTCTATTTTCGTGCTCCATAGAAAAGGCGCCCCGTATAGAAGGCATGGTATATATACCTTCCGGCGAGTTTATCATGGGGAGTGAAGATGTTGACACAGAAGGCCTTGCAAAGGAGTTCGGGGACAGAAAAGGCAGATACTATGAAGACGAAAAACCTATGAGGAAAATATTCCTGAAAGGATTTTATATAGGTAAATACGAAGTAACCAATATGGAGTATAAGGCATTTGTTACTGCTGCAGGCTATCCCCCTCCCCCGACATGGGTAAATAACAGTGAAGTAAATCATCCTGTAACCAATGTAACATGGTTTGATGCCTATAACTACTGTGCCTGGGCAGGCAAGAGACTTCCTACAGAAGAAGAGTGGGAAAAGGCTGCCAGAGGCCCCAATGGGAACAAATATCCCTGGGGTAATGAATATGATGAAAAAAAGGCAAACCTAACTAAAGGCGCTACAGCGCCTGTTGGAAGCTTTGAAACAGATAAGAGTTACTATGGCGTATATGATATGGGCGGAAATATAATGGAATGGGTGGATGCCTGGTATAAATCCTACCCCGGGGGTAAAGCAGAGAATAAGGATTTTGGCGAGACATCCAGGGTATTGCGCGGCGATGCAGGCAACGTAATTGGTCATTATTCCTTAAGCAAGATATACGCCCGCTCTTCATCCAGGCACTACGGGCATACCGACGAGGCAGGAGACGATGCTGGCATCCGGTGCGCAAAATCAGTTAAAAGCGAAAATTAGGCAACCCTGCAGCAAGCTAAGTAATTGGAATTTATTTGTAGTTTGGGGTTTATTATTTTAAATTTAGATTTCAGAGGGGGTTCTATGGAAAGAAAGGTCTATATTTGTTTATTGTTAATTCCATTTTTGTTTACTATCTTTTCTTGTGAAAGACCCCCCCGCATAGAAGGCATGGTATATATACCTTCCGGCGAGTTTATAATGGGGAGTGAAGATGTTGACATAGAAGGCCTTGCAAAGGAGTTCGGGGACAGAAAAGGCAGATACTATGAAGACGAAAAACCTATGAGGAAAATATTCCTGAAAGGATTTTATATAGGTAAATACGAAGTAACCAATATGGAGTATAAGGCATTTGTTACTGCTGCAGGCTATCCCCCTCCCCCGACATGGGTAAATAACAGTGAAGTAAATCATCCTGTAACCAATGTAACATGGTTTGATGCCTATAACTACTGTGCCTGGGCAGGCAAGAGACTTCCTACAGAAGAAGAGTGGGAAAAGGCTGCCAGAGGCCCCAATGGGAACAAATATCCCTGGGGTAATGAATATGATGAAAAAAAGGCAAACCTAACTAAAGGCGCTACAGCGCCTGTTGGAAGCTTTGAAACAGATAAGAGTTACTATGGCGTATATGATATGGGCGGAAATATAATGGAATGGGTGGATGCCTGGTATAAGCCCTACCCAGGGAATAAAGCAGAGAATAAGGATTTTGGCGAGACATCCAGGGTATTACGCGGCGGGGCAGGCAGCGTGGTTGGTCATTACATCATGGGCAAGATATATGCTCGTTCTTCATCCAGGCGCTATTATCTTCCAGTCGGGGCAGGAAATGACGGCGGTATCCGGTGCGCAAAATCATCTGAGGTTAAATAGATGTTGGGAATTAGTTTAAACACATACAGGGTTTCAGCCATTATGTGGCTGATAGCTATATTTATACTAATAGGCTGTAACAGGCTGCCTCAAGGCATGGCCTTGATACCGGAAGGTGAATTCATAATGGGGAACAATATGGGGGAGCAAGATGAAGGCCCAGAAAGAAAAGCCTACCTCAAGCCGTTTTATATAGATATTTTTGAGATAACAAATGAACAATATAGACAATTTATTAAACAGACAAAACATAGGGAGCCGACTAACTGGATGGTATATGGCTACCCGGAAGATAAGAAAGATTTCCCTATTATATTTGTAAGCTTTGATGATGCATCAGTATACTGTAAATGGCAAGTCAAGCGGCTGCCTACTGAAGAGGAATGGGAAAAAGCAAGCAGAAGCGCTGACGGCCGCACATATCCATGGGGAAATGAGTTTGACTCAAGCAAGGCAAACACCAGCCTCGCCGGTATCGTAGGAACAACAAAGATCAATGCATATGAAAACGGCAAAAGCCCTTACGGTCTCTACGATATGGCAGGCAATGTATGGGAATGGACAAACTCCAACTATGATGATAAGAGAAAGGCAGTTAGAGGCGGTTCATGGGGACTAAGCCACAGATTTGCGCGGACATTTACCCGTGTTGGATACAAACCTGAGACAAGGATAAATAACCTTGGTTTTAGATGCGCTAAGGATGTTTAAGCCTTGTCACCATTGCCCCTGTATATTTTACCAGCTTATCCAGCCCTTCCCCCGTGGCAGCAGATACGGCAAAGGCAGTTAAACCTTTTGTCTTAAAAAATTTAAGCAGCCCATGAAGCCTCTCCCTTGCCTCTGTGATGTCTGTTTTGTTAAGGGCGACAACTTGAGTTTTTTTTGCCATATCAGGATTCCATGCCTTAAGTTCTTTATTTATTATTTCAAAGTCTTTCTTAGGGTCTCTTTCTGTTTGAGGAGAAATATCTATGAGATGTATAAACAGGCTCGTTCTTTCAATATGTTTTAAGAATTTTATGCCGAGCCCCTTTCCTCTATGCGCGCCCTCTATAAGCCCTGGTATATCTGCAACAACAAAATCCTGATACTCTCCGAATTTTACAACCCCAAGATGAGGCTGCAAGGTTGTAAAAGGATAATCGGCTATCTTTGGTTTTGCTGCCGATATATGGGATATGAGAGTGGATTTACCGGCATTTGGAAATCCTATAATACCTACATCCGCTAAAAGTTTTAGCTCAAGCTTAAGCTGCCTCTCCTCACCAACTTCCCCTGGCTGGGCAAATTTTGGGGCCTGATGTGTTGAGGTGGTAAAGTGGGCATTTCCTTTTCCTCCCCTCCCGCCTTTTGCAATGACAATCCTTTGGCCATCCGCGGCCAGATCCTCTACGACCTCTCCTGTTTCGGCATCTTTTATAACTGTTCCCACAGGAACCCTGAGCATAATGTCCTGACCGTCCTTGCCTGTGCAATTACTACCCTGACCATGTTCTCCCCTTTCTGCTGTATAGTGTTTTTTGTATCTAAAATCCAGAAGGCTTGAAAGCCCGGTGGCGGCCGTAATATAAACATCCCCGCCTTTTCCGCCATTCCCGCCGTCAGGACCACCCTTTGGGATATACTTCTCCCTCCTGAAGCTTATACAGCCTCTTCCGCCTCCGCCGGCCTTAATATCAATTAAAGCCTCATCAATAAATTTCATCCCATTAGACCTCTATAGAAAATAAAAAGGCGAGGGATCATAGAATAGTTCTTTTGCCCTCGCCTTAAAGAAAAGATTGAATATCAATTAGCCTGCCGTTATGAAAGCGGCACAATATTTACCTGTTTTCTGTTACCCCTGTCTTCATATTGAACAACACCTTCAATCCTGGCATAAAGCGTGTAGTCCTTTCCAAGCCCTACATTCACCCCTGGATATATCTTTGTTCCTACCTGGCGAACGAGAATGCTTCCTGCAGAGACAACCTGCCCTCCGTACCTCTTTACACCGCGCCTCTGCCCATTGCTGTCCCTGCCATTTCTGGAACTCCCGCCTGCTTTTTTATGAGCCATTTCTTCCTCCCTCAATAAAACAGGTATAGGTAGAGAAAAACAAAACCTCGTACCTTCTTTACCTCTACCTGTATTTTTTACGCCTTTATTTCTTTTATTCGGACACTTGTAAATTGTTGCCTGTGCCCAATCTTCTTATGAAATCCCTTCCGACGTTTCATCTTGAACGCAATAACCTTTTTAGACTTGCCCTGAAGAACAACCTCACCTACAACTTTGACATTGGCAAGCGTTGGCTGGCCGACCTTTATCTCTTTATCGCTTCCAACCATTAATACATCTTTAAATTCTATCTGGCTGCCTGCATCGCCAGACAATTTTTCTACTTTTATTACATCACCTTCAGCAACAGTCTGTTGTTTTCCGCCTGTCCTTATTACAGCGTACATTTTTTATCCTCCGTTTATTATAAATCGCTGTTTCAACCTTTGTATTTTGAAAACTAAAAAAGCCCTGCAATGCCTATTTTAGTATGCAGGGCTTAAGATTAGCAACTGTTATTCAAAAATTATAACGCAAAAGAGATAAATGCCTTACCACCTCTATTTTCTCATCGCGTTTATCCTGAACAATATTGGTTTTTAGCTCAGGCACATTAAAAGTTATCCTGCCACCCTCTATCTCAGCCAGCGCCTTTGTAGAACTGGCCATACCAATAGCAGCGCCTGCTATGATACCGCCTCCTGCGCCGTAAGCCACATAATTCCAGTGGTCTGTTGGTGTCTTTGTGAGCAGCATAAATCCAACCCCTATCACTGCGCCAATAGCGCCTCCATACAATGTATCTTTAAAGACATTTTGCATCATTACACTGTCATCCGCTGCAAAAATGCGGGAAGGAAGCGCTGGAACTGCAATGGACAGTATAACCGCAAGCACAATCATTTTTTTGCGCATATATCCCTCCTTAATGGGCATTTAACAGATGTTTTAATTATAGTTGATACTTATGATACTTGTCAAGAAAATCTTTTTACCATCACACCCAAAATCTTTGGTGTTGGAGATTGTCATATTTTTAGCATGATTGATGATAATTTTCTTGATGACTTTTCCCATCTTTTCTGATAAGTTTTTCTACGGCTATAATCATCTTTCTGGCGTGGCTGCTGGCATTTTAGGTATTGAGATCTGTTGCTCAAACTTATTTCAGATAAAGAAAAAGGATAAGACATGCTAAAACTCTACGACACAACTTTGAGGGACGGCACACAGGCAGAGGATATAAATTTCTCTGTTGAGGATAAGGTGCGGATTGCCCAAAAATTAGATGAGCTTGGCATTCATTATATTGAAGGGGGCTGGCCCGGCTCGAATCCCAGGGATATACAGTTTTTCAAAGAGATGAAGTCTGTGAAGCTCGTTTCTGCCATGCTTGTTGCATTCGGAAGCACGAGGAGGGCAGGGACAAAGGCAAAGGACGACGCCAATATAAAGGCGCTTTTAAAGGCAGGCGCCGGCGCTATAACTCTTTTTGGGAAAAGCTGGGACCTGCATGTGAAAGAGGCCTTAAAGATAACTCCCGATGAGAACATTGAGATCATATACGATTCCCTTGCTTATCTTAAAGAGAGGGTGGGGGAGCTATTTTACGACGCCGAGCATTTCTTTGACGGATACAAGGCAAACCCTGAATATGCCCTGAAAACTCTCAAGGCTGCGCAGGAGGGCGGCGCAGACTGTATTGTTTTGTGCGACACAAACGGCGGCACTTTGCCTGATGAACTGGTAGAGATATTCAGGGATGTGAAGCGCCATATAAATGCGCCCCTTGGCGTCCATGCGCATAATGATTCAGAGACTGCTGTTGCAAATTCCATCCTTGCAGTAAAAGAAGGGGCTGTGCAGGTGCATGGCACAATAAACGGATTCGGCGAGAGGTGCGGAAATGCCAATCTCTGCTCCATTATCCCGAATCTTAAATTAAAGATGGGCATAGACTGCATAGACTCTGAGCAATTGAGAAGGATCAGGGAGACGGCGAGGTTTGTCTATGAGATGGCAAACCTGCCTCATAATAAGCATCAAGCTTATGTGGGTGACAGCGCCTTTGCGCACAAGGCCGGCGTGCATGTAAGCGCGGTATTGAGAAAGGCGGAGACATACGAGCATATAAAGCCAGAGCTTGTCGGCAACCACCAGAGGGTTTTAATATCTGACCTTTCAGGCAGGGCTAATATCCTGTATAAGGCGCAGGAATTCGGCATTGACATAAAGAGCAAAGACCCCATTGTCCAGAATATACTCAAGACCCTTAAAGAGCTTGAGCATCAGGGCTTCCAGTATGAAGGCGCAGAGGCGTCATTTGAGCTTCTCATCCAGAAGGCAATGAAGGTGCGGAAACGTTATTTCAAGCTCCTCGGTTTCAGAGTGATTGATGAAAAGAAGAAAGAGGGCGAGCCGCCTCATGCAGAGGCCATAATAAAACTTGAAGTAGACGGCAAGGTTGAGCATACAGCAAGCGAAGGAAATGGCCCTGTGAATGCCCTTGATAATGCGCTCAGAAAGGCCTTGGAGAAGTTTTATCCCGGGCTCAAGGATGTGGAACTCCTTGACTTCAAGGTCAGGGTTCTGAGGGCAGGGGAGGGGACTGCCGCATCTGTAAGGGTTTTGGTGGAGTCAGGCGACGGAAAGGAAAAGTGGGGAACTGTCGGCGTATCCGAAAATGTGATTGAGGCAAGCTGGCAGGCGCTTGTTGACAGCCTTGAATATAAACTCTATAAAGATGAAAAGGGAAGCCTCAAACGAGGAAAGAAGAGGGGCTGATAGTGAGGGGGATGAGAAGAACTGGTCAAGGGATATTGCCCTCCTTGTAACAGCCGTATTCCTTGTAGGGATTTATTTTACGAGAGGATTTTATATACCTGACAATCCAGCGCCAGCCACTTCTACCCCTCCTGTTGAAAAAACCGTTTTTGAAATAGAGGATTCTTCCGGCTTTAGCAAGGTCTATATATCTCCGAAAGATATATCACCGAAAGATGCAATGACAATGGCCGGCGCCTCCCCCTTTACTAAAGGGAAAAGGGGGTTAAAGTATGCTGATACTATAATTAAAACCGGCTCAAAGATTACGATAAACAAAGATGGTTCAGCCCAAATAGGTCGGATGAGCGGGGGGAAGCATATTGTTTTTTCCATTCCTCTGGATATAAACAGGGCCACTGTACAGGACTTTGAGGCGCTCCCCGGCATTGGCCCAGAACTTGCCCGGGAGATTGTGGAGACAAGAGAAAGGTTTGGAGGTTTTAAAACAATTGACGACCTCAAAAAAGTAAAAGGGATAGGTGATAAGAAGTTCGGAAAGATAAGGGATAAACTAATTTCTTAACTTACCCATTACATGCCCAAGTGGGTAGTTGACAGAAACTATTACTCTAAGTTATAATAACGCAATTTAATGCATTTTCTTTCATAGGAGTTAATAATTATGCCAATTGAAAAAAAGAAGATAAAGCCGTCAAATCCCCCGCCCCCTTTAACAAAGGGGGACAAAAGGGGGATTTTGTCAAAGGGGGGGCAAGGGGGGATTCTTTCGCAAATAGAGAAGGATATACTTAAGTGTGTGGGTGAAGGCAAGACCAACGATGAGATAGGAAAGATAGTAGGGAAAACAAGGTGGACCATCAGATTCCATCTTAAAAATATTATGAAAAAATTAAATGTGGTCAGCAGAACGCAGGCAGTCAGCAAGGCTATAGGCCAGGGCCTCCTTTCTCCGTTTAAATCCCACGGTCGTGCAAAACCGCACCCGAAACGAAAGGTCTGCATTGTCGGCCTTGGCAAGGGCGGAACAGCCATACTTGATATATTCAACGAAGACCCTTCAATAGAGGTTGTGGCCGTGGCTGACGCAAATCCAGAGGCCACTGGCATAAAGCTTGCCAAGAAACTGAATATCCCGGTGTCATCTGACTATAGGGAAATTATAAAAAAGGGCATAGATATAGTTGTAAATGTAACAGGCTCAAAAGAGGTAAGGGAGGGCATAAAGAAGATAAAGCCCCCTGAAACAGAACTTATGGAAGGTCTTTCTGCAAGGCTTTTATGGCAGTTGGTTGAGGAGAAGAGAAAAAGGATAAAAGAAAGGGAAAAAATTTTAATGGATCACGGGGCCCTCTACCACCTTGGGCTTGTTATAGAAAATATAGACAGCATGAAGGATGCGGCTTTAGCAATCTTAGGCTATGCAATGAAACTAACCTCTACCCCTGCCGGTTCGCTGGGTCTCTTTGATGAAAAAAGCGGCGAAATGATTTTAGCGGCGTCAAAGGGTTTTAGCGCGGATTTTAAAAAGGTGGACAGATGGAAAGTACGAAAGGGAGGTTTAACCAGCTATATACTCAACCAGAAGGCCCCGCTTGTAATAACCGATGTGAGGGATTATCCAAATCCAAATCTGCTCCTTCTGAGGGAAGGCGTAGTATCCCTCCTTGGAGTGCCGCTTGCTATACAGGGAAGGATTATAGGGGTTTTGTATGTAAATGATTTTAAGAGAAGGGAGTTCAGGGCTGAGGATATTTCCATTTTTTCGCTTATCAGTGTATATGCCGCCCTCACCATTGAAAGAGTGAAATCTATTGAGGAGATGTGGCAATTAAGCATAACCGACGGACTTACAGGTCTTTACAATCATCGTTATCTTATGGAACAGATGCACATGGAAATTCAGAGGGCGTCAAGGTACAACCATCCCCTTTCAATAATCATGCTGGATATAGACCATTTCAAGGACTATAACGATAAGTTTGGTCATCTTGAAGGGAACAGGGCGCTTAAAGGCATAGCAAGGATTTTGAAAAAGGAGACCAGGGATACTGATATGGTTGGACGCTTTGGCGGCGAGGAGTTCTGCATTATTGTGCATGAGGTGAAAAAAGACGGGGCTGCGGTTTTTGCGAAAAGACTCCTGCGTGAAATTGCCAAAAATCATTTTTCCGGCAGAAGGATTACATTAAGCGGAGGGGTTGCTGTTTTTCCAAAGGACGGTAAGACCCCTGTTGAACTGATAAAAAAGGCAGATGCGTTTTTGTATAGGGCCAAGAAACAGGGTAGAAATCGGATATGCTGCTAACCAAAATGAAGGGTTCCATTGTGCCGGTAGGGGCGAACCTGTGTATTCGCCCTTGTTTGTGTCAGGGCAGACACGTAGGTCTGCCCCTACCTGTGTAATAAAAAAGCTGTGTAATAAAAAAGCTTGACAGAAAATAATATTTCTGATATTTTGCTCACTGAAGTATGCAGGAATTGTTTCACGCTATAGCTATAGGTTCTTATTTATGATTGTTGGGCCGTGGAAGGTTTTGAATACCCTTCTGCGGCCTTTATTTTTTCAATCCTGATAAGCGTGATTACGCTTAGGGTGGCAATCCTGCTTATTCCAAAACAGCCCTCCCGCTGTCCCCCTCATAGAGGGGGATAAAGGGGGAGGTGGCAGCTCTATAAAAAGGGCAGGTTTTGATCTTTTGAAAGGAGGTAAGCAAATGGCAAAAGGTAAAGTAAAGTGGTTCAATGATACCAAAGGCTACGGCTTCATACAGCAGGAGTCAGGCGAGGATGTTTTTGTCCACTATAGCGCTGTCGGCGGTGAAGGCTTCAAGAGTCTGAAGGAAGGCGATGAAGTTGAGTTCGATGTAACTCAGGGTCCAAAAGGGCCTCAGGCGTCCAATGTTAGAAAGGTATAGCCCTTTCACCCGTTAAGCACAATACCCCTTTCCACAATTAAAATGGGAAAGGGGTATTTGTTTGTGTGGTTTGTAATTCCCTTTAAAGTCTGCTATTCTTTTCATAATGGAATTTCCATCCAGGCAAATACTTACAGTATCTGAGCTTACCCATGAGATCAAGACCCTTATTGAGGCAAATCTTTATTATGTCTGGGTTGAAGGAGAGGTCTCAAATTTAAGGTCTCCCATATCAGGTCATATATACCTTACATTAAAGGATGATGGCGCACAGATAAAGACTGTTATATTTAAAGGTCAGGCAAGGTTTATGAAATTTAAACCGGTTGACGGCCTTCATGTGATATGCAGGGGAATGGTCAACGTATATAAGGAAAGGGGAGAGTATCAACTCATTCTTGATTATATTGAGCCAAAGGGTTTGGGGGCATTGCAACTTGCGCTGGAGCAGTTAAAAGGAAAACTGGCAAGAGAGGGTTTTTTTGAAGCAATGCGGAAAAGACCCCTTCCTCCTTTTCCAAAGAAGATTGGCATTGTTACATCGCCGACAGGCGCCGCTGTCAGGGATATTCTTAAGGTTTTTGAAAGGAGATTTGCCGATATAGGTGTTTTGATTTACCCTGTAAGGGTGCAGGGCATAGAATCCGCAAGAGAGGTATCGGAAGGTATTAAAGAGCTTAATATGGTTCCGGGTATTGATGTGATTATTATTGCAAGGGGCGGCGGCTCGCAGGAAGACCTTTGGGCATTTAATGAAGAGATTGTAGCAAGGGCAATTTTCAATTCAAAGATTCCGGTCGTATCGGCAGTCGGACATGAGATAGATTTCACCATCGCCGATATGGCGGCTGATTTACGGGCGTCGACGCCATCTGCTGCCGCTGAAATGGTTATCCGCTCAAAAGAGGAGCTTAAAGAGCGGCTGACTGCTGTTCTATTTCAATTAAGATCCGGCTTAAGAAATATAATAGCTGATAAAAGGATTTTTCTCCACAGATTGGAGCGGGGGATTGTTGACCCATCCAGAAGATTAAAGGAGATAAGGTTAAGGCTGGGAGATATGACAGACAGGCTTGCCCTCTCAATGTCCCATTCTTTGGAGATGATAAAAAAAGATTGCCGGCATATCGCAGAGAGGCTCAATATTTTAAGTCCGCTCAATATACTCGGAAGGGGTTACAGCATCACAAGGAATATCCCGTCTATGGCTGTGCTGCTGGATTCAAAAGATGTTGAGGCAGGCGATGATGTAAATATAATTCTTTCAAAAGGAGAGATATTCTGTAAGGTCTATGGCAGAGATAAAATTTGAAGACGCATTGAAAAGGCTTGAGGAGATAGTGGATGCCCTTGAAAAAGGGGATATCCCTTTGGAAAAGTCTTTAAAAATATTTGAGGAAGGGGTAAGGCTCTCAAGGCTTTGCAATAAGATGCTGGATAAGGCTGAGAAAAAGGTTGAGATACTTATGCGGGATGAAAAAGGAGAGCTTGAGGCTAAGCCGTTTGAAGGGGAAGGAGAATAACTTGCTCTCAGCAATTTAACGCAACACCCGTTGGTTTATCAGTGTCCCCTGAGAATATTCAACAGCCTTTGGGTTCAACTGCCTTCAATATCCCTTGAAGTATTACCATTGGCGTGGGCGGGCAGCCGTGAATATAGACATCCACAGGCAATACCTCGCCGACACCGCCGAGGGAGGCATAACTCTCGCCAAATATGCCACCGTTATAACCGCAGTCTCCAACTGCGACAACAAGTTTTGGCGACGGTGTTGCATTGTATGTCCGCCGCAATGCTATCTCCATGTTTCTTGAAACAGGCCCTGTTACAAGAAGCATATCTGCAAATCGCGGCGATGCGGTAAAGTGTATTCCGAATCTTTCACAGTTATAGATTGGATTATTTATAGCATGAATCTCAAGTTCACAGCCGTTGCATGAACCTGCATCTACCTCCCTTATAGTAAGGCTTCTGCGAAAACGCTTTCTTATAGAATCTTCAAGCCTTGCGCCTACCTCTTTTATCTCAGCCTCTACTAAAGGCGGAAGTGGTTCAGTAACAATACCGGTGCGGAATATTTGATGAAGGATCCTAATCATAGATCGTGTCCTGAATAAGACTGATTGAAACTCTTATTACACAATGGAAAATCAGGGACAATATTCCCATGAATCGCCTGCTCCAAAGCAAGCCAGTTAACGCTGGATGGGTCTCTCACCATACACCTGTTTATCTCGCCCTTTGCCCCGGACTGAATCCAGTAAACGATTTCTCCGCGCCATCCTTCAACAACTGCAAAGCCAGCCATATGAGGCTGTAGGCTGGAGACTTGGGACTTGAGATTTGGGTCAACAATTTGTCCATCTGGCATATTATTTATTATTTCGCGGATAAGCCGAATCGAGTCTCTTATCTCCTCTATGCGCACCCATGCGCGGGCATGAACATCACCTGATTGAAGGACTGTTATATTAGGGATAATGATGTTATAAGGTGGGAACGGACTCTGTATGCGGCAGTCAAGGTTCTGGCCGCTTGCCCTTGCCACAAATCCAACAACCCCTATTTCCTTTGCCTTGTCAGGACTGAGTGTGCCTGCATCCCTTACCCTGTCCTCAAGGGATGGATTTTCATCATAGATAGCAACAAGCCTTTCAAATTCATCTATTAGGCAATCCATTTCTGATAACATTTCTTCTTGAGCATTTTTTCCAATATCAACAAGCACTCCGCCCGGAATAATCCTATCCATCATAAACCTGTGGCCAAAGAGTTTTAAGTTTGTGCGGAGAAGCCTCTCTTTAAGTATTGAGAACTGATATAAAAGAAATGCAAAGGCAACATCATTGCAGATTGCGCCCAAATCTCCGAGATGATTTGCTATGCGCTCCCTTTCCAGCATCAACGCCCGAAGCCATAATGCCAGCTGAGGGGGATTGCATCCTGCCATTGACTCTAATGCCCTGCAGTATGCAAGGCTGTGTGCAACAGTAGTGTCACCCGATACCCTGCCTGCCAGTTTTGCGCCTTCTACCCATGAAAGGGATTCAAACCTCTTTTCTATGCCTTTATGGGCATAGCCAAGTTTTTCCTCAAGATTTATTATATCCTCGCCTACGGCCTGAAATCTGAAATGGCCCGGCTCAATTATTCCTGCATGAACAGGACCGACAGGAATTTCATAAACCCCTTCGCCCGCTGCCTTTATGAACTGGTATTCGCCTGCCACTCTTGGCAATGGTTTTGATGCATTAGATGATTTCCTCAACGGATACGCATCCTCTGGCCAGTCCTCATGCTTTATCCATGGCCTCTGGTCAGGATGTCCTACAGGCACAACACCCATAAGGCTTTTCATCTGTCTTTCAAAGCGATATGCGGCCGCGAACTTTTTTGTAATGCTTGGAAAAGTCGGATCTTCAAGGGGCGCGTACGTCTTAATAATCAGATATTCTAAATCTTTTGCATAACAGGCATAGATGCCGAAGCCTATGCCAAAGGGAGACTCATCCGCTGCCCACTCTGCAACAAGTCTTGCGCCTCTTAATTTCATAATCTTTGCCACGTCCATGAACCGTTCTCGCGGAACGATATAGGCAGGTATATCCTCAGGATACTGACTCTCGTCCAGTCTTTCCTCTATTTCAAGCAAAGAAATTATATTTTCCTTTAGCGCGCCCATATCTTTATTTTAGCAGCCCCACCGCAGTATGAAACCACTTCGCCAGAAAATTTGGCATGTACACGCCTATGATAAGAACCAGCGCCAGATGCAATATTACAGGCAGATGGGCTGCTCTTAAAAACTGCTGATAGCTTGGAATCTCGCCGGCAACCATTGGCTGAATCTTTCTGAAAAGGGCTGCGAATGTAACGGCAAGCCCCAAAAGGAGAAAAGGCGCTAAAAACGGCGCATCCTTTATGGTTGCAGTGAGTATCAAAAATTCGCTCGTAAATATACCGAACGGCGGCATACCTGCTATTGCCATAACACCCAGCATAAGCCCCCAGCCAACAAGCGGATTTCCCCTTATGAGCCCTTTTATCTTGCTCATCTCCTGCGTGTCGTGCATTTGGCACGCATGCCCTACGGTAAAGAATATAGAAGATTTTGTCAGGCTGTGCATAAGCATATGCAGTAATGCGCCGAATGTGGCTATCTGCCCGCCAAGGCCGAATGCAAAAGTCGCTATGCCCATATGCTCTATGGATGAATACGCAAACATCCTTTTTATATCCTTTTGCCTCAAAAGGGAAAAGCCTGCAACAAGAATAGACAAAAGCCCGAAGCCCATCATGATATAGCCTGCCTGATGCGTGCCTGTAGCGCCGTCAACAAGCGCCTTGCATCTGACCAGGGCATAGAGGGCGACATTTAAGAGAAGGCCTGAAAGCACCGCTGATATTGGAGTCGGGCCTTCGCTGTGGGCATCAGGGAGCCAGTTGTGTAAAGGGACAAGCCCCACCTTTGTCCCGTAACCAACCATTAAGAATACAAAGGCAAGCGAGAGAACCGTTGGCTCAAGTTTATCTTTTATCTGATTTAAGTTTGTCCAGAGAAGAGCCTCGCCGCCTTCGCCCAAAACCTTTTCTGCGGCAAAATATAATAGCACTGTCCCGAACAGCGCCAAAGCAATGCCAACGCCGCAGAGGATAAAATATTTCCATGCCGCCTCAATCGCAGCCGGAGTGCGGTAGAGGGAAACAAGAAGGACTGTGGATAGAGTTGCAAGTTCCATTGCAATCCATAGAACCCCAAGATTATTTGTAAGGAGGGCCAGGAGCATGGCGAAGATAAAGAGCTGGAACATGGCATGATAAAAGCGCATGCCCCAATGGCCAACGCGGCCGCGCTCCATCTCCCGCCTCATATATCTCCTGCTAAAGACAGCGGTTGTCATGGATACGAAGGATGTAAGGACAGCGAGATAGACATTAAAGGCGTCTACAAAAAAGAATTTGTTGCCGGCAAGCATCGGCCCCTGCCTGTAGACCTGAACCGCAAGACCAACCCCTACCAGAAATGTGGCGGCAGAGCCGAGGATGTTTATCTCAGGCGCATATTTCCTGTCGCCCACAAAGGCAAGGATGACTGCCGCAAAAAATGATATGCATAGTAGAATGAGAATTATCATAATAAAATCTGTTCCCCATACCCTAGTCCCAAGCCCCTAATCTTCTTCTTTAAGCCTCGCCATCTGCTCCACGTCAAGCGACTCAAAGGTGGTGCTGATATGGAAGAAGAATATGCCGAATATGAATGCTGCGATCAGGATGTCGAGCGCAACACCGAGTTCAACAACAAGCGGCATGCCGTAGGTTGCGCTTGTGGCGGCAAAGAAAAGGCCGTTCTCCATTGCAAGAAATCCTATTATCTGCGTAACAGCATGCCTTCTCGTAATCATCATGAGAAGCCCTAACATGACAGTTGCAAGGGCAACCGCAAGGGTGGACTTTGTTATAAGCGTAGAAAGTTCCCGGATAGGAGCGGTCAGGTGATACGAGAATATCACAATGGCAATCCCCATGAGCATGGTAGTGGGGATATTTACCACGGTATCTATATCCTTCCGTATCTGCAAGCGGATTATAAGGACATGGAGTATATACGGCAGCAGTATCACCTTAATGGCCAGCGTCAAAATAGATGAAATATAAAGATGGTGCGCGCCTGCAACAAATCCCACAACTGCCGTGCTTATTGAAAGAAACAGTCCCTGCCATGCAAAGAGATGCAAAAGCCCGTATATCCTCCTTTGCACAAGAAGCCCGAAGGCCGTAAGGAGTATGAGTGCAGCAAGAACGCTGTTTATCTGAGCCGCAATATTTGTAGACATACCTATAATCCCTAATCCCTGCTTTATTTATTCCAGCATAAAATACGAAAGCATCCCTAATGTGGCAAACAGGAATGCGCTTCCTAAAAATTCAGGCACACGGAAGATCCGCATCTTTGCCAGCCCTGTCTCTATTAAAACAAGGCCGACGCCGGCAACGGCCAGCTTTATTGCAAGAAAAAGAACGGCTAACACAACCGTTGCTATGTCATTTTTATCAGCAATGCCCCATGGAAAGAAAGACGCTATCCCCAGTGTTATAAAAAGAAAGAGTTTCATCATGCTGCCCCATTCCATGAGCGCAAGATGTCTTCCGGAATATTCCAGTATCATGGCCTCATGTATCATTGTTAATTCCAGATGGGTAGCCGGATTGTCCACCGGTATCCTTCCGGTTTCCGCCAATGTAATCAATATAAACGCTAAAAGCGCAAATGCAAGCGATGGCCTCAGTACCAGCAGCCCATGGCCAAATGCTATTACTATCTGCGAGAGGGATGTTGAATGGCTGACCAACGATACGGCGAATACCACCATCAGCATAGCGGGTTCTGCAAGCGATGCTATCATCGTCTCACGGCTTGACCCCATGCCTCCGAATGCCGTGCCGATGTCCATCCCGGCAAGGGCCGTAAAAAACCTGGCAATAGCGAACAACGCCACAAGCACGATTACATCCGCAGTCGCCGACAGAGGCAGGTCAGAGGAAAGTGTCGGTATAATCCCGCCTGCCAGCATTAATACGCTGAAGACAAGATAAGGGGTAAAACGGAATATCCACGATGCATTTTCAGCAAGCAGGACATCCTTGTGAAACAGCTTCACAATATCCCTGTATGGCTGAAAAAGTCCGCTGGATGAGCGGCCCTGAGCCCAACATTTAAGCATCCTTATCCATCCTACAAATAAAGGCGCAGCCGAAAGCAGGACAATTATCTGTAAAATTTCCGCGAGAAAATATTCCATTATGACAATACCAGCAATATCAGAATCGTTACGAACGAGTATATAAGATAAACCTGTATCCGCCCCTGTTGAAGCCTTCCAAGCCTTCTGGACACCCAGAAACTTACATCAGCCACAGGTTTGTAGAATAAATTCCAGAAACGGTCTCTCACCCGAAGGTGATACTGCAATCTTTCAGGATATGCCATACTTCCCGTCGATTGAGTCGTTCTCACCTGTTCCTTAACATAAAAAAGAAATCCAAATATCCTCCGGATCGGCATGGAAAAGGCCGTGGCGGTATACTGCATCCTGACATTAAGCTTTCCAAAGCCGCAATCCCATATGGGAACCCTGTGTATGGCCGTCTTCCGTGTATGGAGGAAGATATATATCAGCGCAACAATGGCTGCAACCCATATAAATACAATCGGCCCGGAGTATGATGCCCGCTCGTGAGCTACAGGCGTAAGCCACATCCATCCGAATGCCCCTGCAGAAGCGGCAATCTTTGCCCCAAGCAGTCTCTGCGGCACCGTATCCATCCACTCAATCGTTATTGCCGGCAGGATGCCCAGTCCGAGGCACATACATGCGGTTAGAATCATCCCGATTCTCATAGACCAGCCAACCTCCTGGATATCCGGATTATTGCTCCGCTGCCGGCCTAAAAATGTTACGCCGAATGCCTTTACAAAACAGGCAGCAGCCAAAGCAGCCGCAAGTGCGAGAAGCGCTGCGCCAAGCGGTATAAGCAAGTTTAATAATGGACTCTGCAGCGATGGTGAAAGCAAAAATGCCTGAAACATAAGCCATTCTGAGACAAAGCCATTAAATGGCGGAAGCGCTGATATGGAGATGCAGCCTATGAGAAAGAGAGCGGCAGTCCACGGCATTTTATGAATAAGACCGCCCATGTTTTCCATATTTCGCTCGTGGGTGGCATGAAGAACAGCGCCCGCGCCCATAAAGAGAATGCCCTTGAACATGGCATGGTTCAAAACATGATAAAGGCCCGCGATAAGGGCAAGGGATGCAAGCACCGGCATTTTAAATGAGGTGAACACCATTGCCAAACCGATTCCGATAAGGATAATGCCGATATTTTCCACCGATGAATACGCAAGCAGCCTTTTAAGGTCAACCTGCATGAGCGCGAAGAGTATCCCGAAGACGGCGGATATAAGCCCCACTATAAGCACGAGCCCTCCCCACCACCATGGGAAAACATGGATAAGGTCAAAGGTGATGCGGATTATTCCGTAAATGGCCGTCTTGAGCATAACGCCGCTCATAAGCGCAGAGACATTTGATGGCGCGACAGGATGCGCCTCCGGAAGCCAGACATGGAGAGGGACAACGCCGGCCTTTGCGGCAAATCCAAAAAATGCCAGCAAAAAGGCTACGGTCGCCCATCCCGCCGGAAATTCTGTAGAGCGTATGGCGTCAAATGTATAACCATTAAATGTCTCAATCCCTGTTGCAAGGCCAGCCATAACGCCGAATGATAAGAGTATGCCGATGGCCCCCACATGGGCGATAACCAGATAAAGAAAGGCTGCCTTTCTATTTTCAGCGCGCTCATCCTCAAACATTACAAGGAAATATGATGACGCTGCCATGACCTCCCATGAAATCATAAAGAAGAGCGCATCATCTGCCAGAGTGACCAAAAACATGCCGGCAAGAAAGATGCAGTAAAATACAATAAGACCTGTTACCGGCCTATGCTTTAAGACCCCCTTTACATACCCGATTGAATAAATGGAGACAAAAAGGCCTAAAAGCCCTATTACAACGAGGAAGAAGCCTGATAATGGATCCAGTCTTAGGTGAAATGGGAGATCTGGAAGTCCCAGAGGGATTGTTTTTGACAGAACAAAACCTTCTGATACTGTCCATCCTCCGGCAATAACAGCAACGGCTGAAGCAATTGCGGCAAGTGGAAAACAAAGAGATATTGCCAGTTGCTGCCGGTTTACAAAAACCACCGCAATAACAGCGGCAAACGCAAAAACAAGCATTGAAAAAGATACGAGGGTAAAGGGTGATAATGTCATTTTGTCCTTATGGCGCCGGAATAACCAGGATAATCTTTGCCTTTTTCCTGCTTATATTTTTCCAGTTGTGCGGTTTAGATGAGTTAAAATATACGCTATCCCCCTCTTCTAAAACATATTCATTCTGCTCCAGGGTAAATCCAATCCGCCCCTGTATAACAATCCCGAATTCCTCGCCGTGGCGGGACGAATATGGGTGCTCCCCGGCCTCGCCTCCGGCCTCCAGCGCCAGCATAAAAGGTTCAATCTTCTTTTTGCTTATTTCATGCGCCAGGGGCTGGATAATTGCCCTGGAACCTTTACTATATATCTTTCTCCGCTCATTCTTTCTTATTACCACACTATCTGTCTTTTTGGGGTCGTCAAAAAAATATGTAATATAGACATTGAGCGCCTTTGCAATGTTTTCAAGGGAGGCAATGGAGGGCGACACCTGCCCAAGCTCCAACTGAGAGAGAAAACTTGCAGACAGCCCTACCTTGTCCGCCAGTTCCCGCAAAGATAAATTTCCTTCCTCCCTTAAGGCCTTTAATTTTTTGCCAATGGTAATCATGGGATATATAAGTTATTGCACTAAAGGTTTACACCTGTCAAGTAATAATTTACAGGTTGTAGTTGCAAAGTAAATCTGTCAGGGTATAACTGCTTCATATGCCTCCTGCATCCCCCTCATTGCTTTTTTCCTCTTCCTTGTGGTATCTTTCATTTGTGGCTCCTTCAAAGACTTCTCAAAGAGGGAGATTCTTGATTTGGGGTATTCCTTCCCTGATAGGTGATGACCAGTCTGCGCCGCTTGTTATTAAGGTATGGGCGGATAAAGGCGAATATAAAAATGGCGAGAAGATAGCGGTTGTAAAGACTACGGAACGGTGAAATGATTGTGGATATTAAAAGCTATCTCAAGCAAAAAGAAGATATTGTAAATAAAGCGCTGTACAGTCTTTTGCCGAAAGAGGATGAATTTCCGCAAAGGCTGCACAAGGCAATGAGATACAGTATTTTTGCAGGCGGAAAACGGATCCGGCCTATCCTTGTTATAGCCGCAGCAGAGGTTTTCGGAAAAACCGCCGGCAGTGTTATTAACATAGCCTGCGCCGTTGAAATGATACACACATATTCATTGATACACGATGATCTCCCTGCTATGGATAATGACGACCTGAGGCGGGGAATGCCTACATGCCACAAGGTGTTTGGAGAGGCATTGGCAATACTTGCAGGCGATGCGCTTTTGACAAAGGCATTTCAGGTAATGAGTCAGCGGCCAGCGGTCAGCAGTCAGCAGTCAGCCGCAATATTACAGGCTATCCATGAGATAGCAAAGGCAGCCGGCTCTACAGGCATGGTCGGCGGTCAGGTTGTGGATATTGAGTCAGAAGGCAAAGATGTTGAGTTTCCTGTTCTTGAATATACCCATATACACAAGACAGGTGAATTGATCCTTGCAAGCTGCAAGGCCGGAGCCATTATGGCAAATGCAGACGACAGAGGACTTGAGGCGATAACAAGATATGGCGAGGCTGTGGGTCTTGCCTTTCAGATAGCTGATGATATACTTGATGTAGAGGGGACTAAAGAAGATGTGGGAAAGAATGTCGGAGGAGATGTAAAAAAGGGCAAGGCCACATATCCGTCTATTCTCGGAATAGAAGAGTCAAAAAAGAGGGCAGGGGAGTTGGCATCTCTTGCGATAGCATCGCTTAAAGATTTTGACGAAAAGGCTGAGCCGCTGCGGGCCATTGCAAGATATATAGTGGAAAGGAGAAAGTAGGGGCAGACCCCCGTGTTTGCCCTAACAACAGGGGCAACCACAGGGGTTGCCCCTACAAATGTATGTCCAAATTATTAGACACCATAAATAACCCCGATGATTTAAAGAAATTAACTATTGGAGAGTTGCCAGGACTCGCCGAAGAAATAAGAGATGAAATTGTTGACACAATATCAAAGACAGGGGGGCATCTGGCAAGCAGCCTTGGCGCCGTGGAATTAGCTGTTTCACTGCATTATGTCTTTAATACGCCAAAAGATAAAGTCATCTGGGATGTGGGCCATCAGGCATATGCCCATAAAATCTTGACGGAAAGAAAAAAGGTATTTCATACCATCCGTCAAATGGGTGGTATAAGCGGTTTTCCGAAGATATCTGAAAGCATATACGATGCCTTTGGCGCAGGGCATTCCTCCACATCCATCTCTGCTGCAATGGGAATGGTTGTCGCAAGGGATTTAAAGGGCGGGGATTATAAGGTAATAGCCGTTATCGGCGACGGCTCTCTGACAGCAGGGCTTGCATTTGAAGGGCTGAACCAGGCAGGGCATCTTAAGAAGGATATAATCGTTGTCCTGAATGATAATGAGATGAGCATATCGCGGAATGTCGGCGCCCTTTCATCTTTCTTAAGCAGAAAGATTACAGGAAGATTGGCAACGCGGTTAAAAAAAGAGGCAGAGGGTTTTTTTATGTCCATCCCGCGGATAGGCGGACGGCTTATGTCGCTGGCAAAAAGGGCGGAGGATTCCCTTATAGCATTGCTCACACCCGGCATGTTGTTTGAGGGCCTTGGTTTCCATTATATAGGCCCTATAGACGGCCATAACATGGATGAGCTTATAAACACATTTTATGACGTTAAGGAATTAAAAGGGCCAATACTCATCCATACGCTAACAAAAAAAGGGAAGGGATATGCGCCGGCAGAGAAAGAACCTGTTAAATTTCATGGCATCGGGCCTTTTGAAAAAGAGACAGGTAAACCAGTAAGGTCTCAAAAAAAGGCTGTTACCTATACAGAAGTTTTTGGGAAGACACTTGCTGAAATGGCTGAAAAAGATAAGAGGATCGTTGCTATAACTGCGGCTATGCCTGAAGGAACAGGCCTTGATGGATTTGCAAAAAGATTTCCGCAAAGGTTTTTTGATGTTGGCATAGCAGAGCAGCATGCTGTAACATTTGCAGCAGGCCTTGCAAAAGAGGGGTTTATTCCTGTGGTGGCCATATACTCCACATTCTTGCAAAGGGCCTACGATGAGTTACTCCATGACGTAGCCCTGCAAAATCTCCCTGTAATTCTGGCTATTGACAGGGCAGGGATAGTTGGCGCTGACGGCCCAACGCATCACGGATTGTTTGATATATCCTATCTGAGGCATATGCCAAATATGATTATCATGGCCCCTAAAGATGAAGATGAGCTTAGGCATATGTTAAAGACTGCTGTAGAATGCGGAAGACCGGTGGCAGTCCGCTATCCAAGGGGGGAGGGATATAATGTTGATATCTCCTCGCCATTAAAGGAAATTCCAATAGGCAAGGCAGAGGTTTTAAAAGATGGGATGGACGCGGTTATCCTTGCAATAGGTTCAATGGTTTATCCGGCTATGGAGGCTGCTGCAAGACTTGAAAAAAAGGGGATAAAGACAACGGTTATAAACAGCCGTTTTGTAAAACCTATTGATGAGGAACTTATAGTTGCGCTCGCCAGAAAAGCCGGCAAAATTATAACCATAGAAGAGAATGCGCTTCAGGGCGGCTTTGGCAGCGCTGTGCTTGAGCTTCTTGAAAAAATGGATATAACGGATTGCAGGATAAAAATGATAGGGGTTCCTGATGAATTTGTAGAGCATGGTTCACAAAAAGAATTGAGAAGCCTTCTTGGTCTTGATGCAGACGGAATTGAAAAAACAGTTAAGGATATGATGAGGGATAATGTCAGCGAAAGGAAAAGGGCGTATTGACAGGCTTCTTGTGGAGCGGGGATTGGCGGAAAGCCTTGAAAAGGCATTGGCCATTATTATGGCAGGCAGGGCGCTGGCAGATGGGAGTGTAATTGACAAGCCTGGCGCAGAGATTAAAACGGATGTTGAAATTACAATCATTGAACAGAGTCCGTATGTCAGCAGGGGCGGGATAAAACTTGAAGGCGCTCTATCTTATTTTAATATAGATTGCGCCGGCAAGATAGTAGTGGATATTGGGGCGTCAACCGGCGGCTTTACAGACTGCCTGTTGAAAAGAGGCGCTAAAAAGGTTTTTGCGGTAGATGTCGGGAAGGGGCTTTTGGACTGGTCTTTAAGAAATGACAAAAGGGTTATAGTTTTGGAAGGCAGGAATATAAGGTATCTTGAATTTAGCGGTATAGGGGAAAAGGTTGATGCTGCTGTAATAGATGTCTCGTTTATTTCACTTAAAAAATGCATTCCAAAGGCAAGGGAATTTATAAAAGATAAAGGTATAATCCTTGCTTTAATAAAACCGCAGTTTGAGGCTGAAAAAGAAGATGTTGGGGAAAAGGGTATTATCAAAGACCCTGAAATACACAAAAAGGTCATTGACAAAATAAAGGCATTTTCAGAAGACCTTGGTTTTATTGTAAAAGGCGTCTCAGAATCAGCAATAAAAGGGGCAAAGGGCAATAAGGAATTCTGGATATGCATGGAGGTTTGATATGGCTGTAAAAAAACTCGGCGAACTTTTGGTAGATGCAGGGCTTATTACAAAAGAGCAATTAGATATTGCCCTTGAAGAAGAAAAAAGTCAAAAAGGGAAAAGATTAGGGACGTTGCTCGTTGAAAAAGGTTTTACCACTGAGTTGGACATTGCCCAAACCCTTGCATATCAGCTTAATATCCCATATATTGACCTGCATACTGCTGTAATAGAGCCTGAGGCAATCAAGCTTGTGCCTGAAAAGCTTGCAAGACAGCATATAATTATTCCGCTTTACACAGAAAAAAAGAATGTCCTAAGAATCGCAATGGCAGACCCCCTAAATATGGGAGCGCTTGATGATATAAGATTTTCCACCAACTACGAATGCTCTCCAATGGTTGCAACACAGACCGACATACTTCTGGCCATAAAGACACACTATCACCTCTCTCTTCCAATAGAGGAGATTGTCGGCGATATGGTTAAAGAGAAGTTTATAGAGATAGTCCATGACAGGGAGCATGTCAAAGATACGGAAGAGTTGCTGAAGAAAAGCGAGGCCCCGCCTATTATAAAGATGGTGGACTCTATAATAATCCACGGCATAGAAAGCAGGGCGAGCGATATACATATAGAGCCGCAGGAACGCATGGTCAAACTGAGGGAAAGGGTTGACGGGCTCATGAGGGATGTCATGCAGCTCCCTAAATGGGTTCAGGGCGCCGTAACATCAAGGATAAAGATAATGGCAAAGCTGGATATTGCAGAAAGAAGAATTCCGCAGGACGGCAGGATACCGGTGAGGATAACAGGGCGTGAACTTGACCTCAGGATATCAACCCTTCCCACGCAATACGGCGAAAAGATAGTGATGCGTATCCTTGATACTAAATCCACAACGCTTACGATGAGTGAAATCGGGCTTTCTACAACCACAAATGACAGGGTAAAGGCGATTATAGAGAGGCCGCAGGGCATAGTGCTTGTTACTGGACCGACAGGAAGCGGCAAGACATCAAGCCTTTATGCAATGATCAGCCACATAAAAACCCCGGAGGTTAATGTGATTACCCTGGAAGACCCTATTGAATATAAACTTGAAGGGGTAAACCAGGTGGCGATAAATGAAAAGGTGGGGCTCACATTTGCATACTGCTTAAGGTCTGTTTTGAGGCAGGACCCTGATGTGATATTTGTAGGAGAGATGCGCGATGTTGAAACAGCGGAAATAGCGCATCAGGCTTCCATTACAGGACACCTCGTATTTTCCACCCTCCATACCACAGATGCGATATCGACAATAACAAGGTTAAAGAATATGGGTATTCAGCCATACCTTATGGCGTCTTCTTTAAACGGTATTGTTGCTCAAAGGCTTATAAGAAAACTATGCGAGTCTTGCAAGGAGTCTTATATCCCCACAGACGAAGAATTGCTTAAGGCGGGCATAAAGGCAAAAAAAGGCGACAGGCCTAATCTTCACAGGGGCAAGGGATGCAAGGAATGCGGAGGAACCGGCTATCACGGTAGGACAGGCGTGTTTGAGGTTCTCGTAGTCAACAGCCAGATAAAGGATATGATAGTTTCCAATGAGCCGGAGGAGGCTATAAGGAAGATGGCAATAGCCGGCGGAATGATTCCTATGTATAAGGATGGGATAGCGAAAGTAAGGCAGGGGATTACCACAGTGGATGAGCTCCAACGTGTAGTTTTTGCCAAAGAAAAGGAGATAATAAATATAATCTGTCCAAATTGCTCTGAGGTTATCAGGACAGAATTCGCCACCTGCCCGTACTGCGGTTATGCAGTTGTTCTTAATTGTCCTTCTTGCGGCAGGGAGCGGGAGCTCGAATGGAGCCACTGTCCATATTGCAGTGTGGAATTCAGCAAATCTGTTCCTTTTAATGAACAAGGCATTCCTCCCAAGGGAAAATCTTACAGTTGACAAAAATATGGCGGGGTTTTTATTTTAAAAATAATCCTCAACCCTCTCTTACGACAGGAAGCTTTATACTTACAATCGTTCCCTTGCCCTCAGGACTTTCAACTGTGATGTCACCTTTGTGATCCTGGATTATTTTGTAAGCGATGGTCAACCCTAAACCGGCCCCTGTCATCTTGGATGTATAGAATGGGTTAAATATATCTTTTAAAGCCTCCGCCTTTATGCCGCCGCCTTTATCTTTAATTACTAACTCTATATAGCCGCCTTCGGAAGGCATTGTCGTAATTTTTATTTCTCCTTTTCTGTCAGCGGCGTCTATTGAGTTTTGCAGAATGTTTAAGATGGCCTTTTTAAGATTGGTTTTATCTATCATCAACAATGGAGGGTCCTGCATAAGGGAAAATTTTATATCTATAGCCTTTGCTGCGGCAATATCTTTTATTTCCTCCAGACTTTCCCTGATTACTTCATTTAAATCACCCTTTTTCAATTCCGAAACCTGAGCATTTTTATATTCATCTACCCTTTTCACAAGATTCTCTAATCTTTCCACTTCATGTATAATTAAATTTATATGACCTTGCAATTGCTCATCATCTATCTTTTCTTTTACCCGTCTTGCCAATCCCCCTATTGTCATAAGCGGGTTCCTGATTTCATGGGCAATTCCATCAACTAATTGGCCGAGGGATGCAAGTTTCTCCATCTCTATCAACCGCATCTGAAGTTCTTTCATGTGCAGAAGAGACCTTACCCTGGCAGAAACCTCTACAAGGCTCACTGGTTTGCATAGATATTCTTCTGCACCAATATCCAGACCTAATACCTTATCCTCAACATCTCCCCTTGCTGTAAGCATGATGACAGGTATATACCTTGTCTTCTCGCTCGCCTTAAGCCTTCTTGCAACTTCATACCCATCCATCCGCGGCATCATTATATCCAGAAGTATAAGGTCAGGGTTGAAGGTTTCAACCTTTTTAAGAGCCTCAAGTCCGTCATAGGCAACATCGGTTTCATAACCATCAACCCCAAGCTTTGAAGTCAAAAGCACCACATTCCCTTCATCATCATCAACCACCAACACCCTTATCTTTCTCACGGCTCTTTAGTCCTTTCTTTTCCCCGATTAAAGTCCTCGGGGACATGTTTTATAAGTCTCTCCTTTTCCAGAGAATATGCCTCCGCGCTATTTTTATCTCCCAAGGCCGTATATATATCTATTATTTTATCAAGGAGTTTTAATGTTCTTCTATCATTCCCTCTGCTGCTGTCAACCGCATATGCCCTAAGAAAAAAATCCAGGGCCTTTTTAGTGTTGTTCTCCCTGAGACTTAATTTGCCCAGGTTGGACAGGTCAATGGAAATCTTTGCGCTTAGCCCAAGTTTCTTATCTATTGCAAGGGCATTTTCATAAAGTTCTCCGGCCTTCTTATAATCACCTTTTTCAACCCAAATATCTCCCAATCCCCGCAGCGAATCGGAGATATCCGCCTCCATATCATAACTTTTGTTTAATTTCAGGGCGTCATTAAAAACCTTTTCTGCCTCTTCCGGTTTATTGCCGGCTTTGTATGCCATTCCTATTATATTAAGCCTGTTGCCTATTGTCCGATAACCCTGTTTGCGGTCTATAGCCGCAGCCCTTTCCATGTTATCTATAGCATCTTTATTATTGCCGCCGGTCAGGTAATAATATCTACCAAGGCTCGCATAGCCTTCAGAAAGGATAAATTGGTCGTTAAGACCGACGCCGATATTTATCACCCTGTTAAATGTTGTCCGCGCATCATCAAACCTTTCCATAAGAAGATACAGCCTTCCCAGATTCAAAAGATTTACGGCGATCCCCTTCTGGTTATCCACGCTTGTATTCAATTGAAGCGCGATTTGGAATTCAACCAATGCCTTATTGTATTTTCCAGCCTCAACCGCAAGAACCCCTCTCTGGTTAAAATCTATTGCCTCAATTTGAATCTTTGATATTTCGGGAGGTTTCGTGGAAGCACAACCGAAAAACACAGTAGACAGTGAAAATACGGTCACCAGACACCAGACACCAGACTCGTGACTTGTGACTTGTGACTTATTCATTTCTCCATCCCATCCAGCGGCACAAGCTTAAATTCTTCCCTTGGAGGCAGCATTATATTTATTGGCCAGGTATCCTTAGCCCCTTTAATAATCTCTTTTGTGTCACCCAGCATCTCTTCCGTATCCTCAATCATATTTTTTATCCCATGGCTTTTTTTTGAAAGGACATCGCTAAACCCTTTTACATCGTCCATTATCTTTGTAGCCTTATCCATAACCTCCGGGATCTTTTTTGATGCCTTCTCCGCATCCTCTGCCACGGCATTAAGCTTATCAATCACAGGCGAGGCCTTTTCACCGATATTACCGACCTTGCCAAATGCAGAATCCGCTTTCCTGAATGCGGAAGTTGCCTCACTGACAGTATTCTTTGCATCTTTCAATACCCCATTCAGATTGGCCTTTGTCTCCAATAATCCTTCTGACAGCTTTGTAATATTGGCGATGGCCTTCTTTATATCGCCCTCCGGATTATTTATGTAGCCGATAGTTTCCTTAACCTCCTGAAGAACAGGCTTTACCTCTTTTACAAGCAACTCTTCTATTCCCATCACCTTTTCATAGGGAAGTTCTTTCCCGTCTTCTATTATCATGGCAGAAGCAGGGGCTACAGTAACATCTACAACTGTCTCTCCTATGACCCCTTCTTTCATCATTCTGGCAACAGAACCCTGTCTTATCCATTTCTGATATTCTTTGCTTATCTCCATGGCTACCTTTACCCTGGCCTCGGAGGTTAAAGACATGGACTTCACCTTTCCTATCTTAAATCCTGATAATTTCACAGGCATCCCTTCAATAAAACCCATTCCGCTGTCAACAATAAAAAATAGATGATATTTCTTAATGAACATCCCCCGTTCCTTTCCCATAAAAAAGAATATAGAGAGCAACATCACAATAACAATAGAAACAAAAATGCCTACCTTTTTTTCAAGGTTTTTAAATCTGGGGTCTTTTTGCCCTGCCTTTGCCATGGCCAATTAAATAATTCTCCTGTTTTCTATCCGTAATACCCTGTCAGTCATTATATCTCTTACACCCCTTTTATCATTGGCGATCATGATGCTTAATCTGTCCTTTTTAGCTTTATGAAATCCATCCACAAATCTAACGAGTTCCAAACTCTGGCGCTCATCTAACCCTTCCATGAGTCTATCATATATCATTATGCCAGGGTCAAGCGCCATTGCTCTGGCAAACTCAATGGTCTTTTTTGTATAAGACGGCAGCGGCCCGGGAAGTTCCCACATATCTCCTTTGTATCCTACAGACCCAAGAAGAAAAACCGCTTTCTCCATTATAGCATCAGGAGTCAAATTGGTGTGATATTGAAGAGGAAGCATAACATTTTCAATTACCTTAAGATTGCTTATAAGAGAGGCATTTTCAAAGACAACGCCGATACCTTGCCTCAATATGTCAATCTCTGAACGTTCGAGTATTCCTATGTCCTTGCCGAACAGATAAATTGCGCCGTTTTGAGGTTTTTCAAGTCCCAGAAGCAATCTCAGCAATGTAGCCTTGCCTGAAGCAAGCGGCCCTATAATGGCAACTTTCTCGCCTCCACAAAATTCTGCGTCAACATCTTCAAATATTTTATTGCCACTATCTGCTGCATAATAAAGCCCTTTTATCTCTATCAATTTATCCAAAATATAGACTCCACCCGTAGCAGACTAAAATCTTACATAAAAAACACTGCCGTTATAATGCCATCTACAATAAATACCAGAAACAGGCTTGTTATAACAGCCTTTGTGGTCTCCTGAGGTATCTGTGTTATTGATCTTCCGACCCTCAGGCCGTGGAGCGTGGCAACGGCGCCTATTATAAGACCAAAGATTATGCTCTTCAGGAGAGACGCAATAACATCCATAAAACCCATTGTTTCCAGCACACTTGAAATGTATACGCCAAAGCTTATACGTTTGCCAAAGCCGGCAAGAAGATACCCGCCAAGTATTGTTATCACTTCAAAATAAAATGTTAAGACAAAAACAGAGATTGCAGTTCCTATAACCCTTGGCGCCACAAGATACCTCTTTGGCTCTATCCCCATAGCCTCAAGCGCAGTAATCTCATTGTTCACCTGCATAGAACCAAGTTCCGCAGCCATCGCAGTTCCGCTTCTGGCTATGACAATAATAGCTGCGAAGACCGGGCCCAGCTCTCTTATAACCACCCAAACCAGAATTTCGCCTATAAGCCTTTCTCCGCCAAACAGGGGAAGTATGCTTATAACCTGCGTGACAATGATAATGCCAAGGATTGCGGCAATCCATGAAATGATAGAAAAGGCCTCAATGCCTGTGAAATATACCTGCTTATATATTACGCCGGATATGGCCCTTCTGCCTGTGGCGGGATGAAAAAGAAGTGTATTTATAGAAGATATTACAAAATCTGCTATTGCATAGAGATCATAAAAAAATATCAGAACCTTCCTTCCGATGGAAACAAATATAGACATCTTTAACTACCAACTACCACCCTACCTTCACCATTAAAAACGGCCCGTTTAATTTAAAATCCACCTTATTGTCCCCGTCTTCTAATTTTAAATCAAACATCCTGTATCCGCCTGAGATAGTAGTAAATGGAATGGGCTCAAAATTTACCGAGGCCTCGCCGTCTATCAGATGATTGCCGTTGTATGCTATGCCGGTTACTTCAGCGCCTACGGAGAATAAAAACGGCAGACCCACCTGAGCGGCCATGCCAATCGTGGGAACAGGCGCTGTTTTGGAATAAGACTTATTTATGCCTGTTGTTTTAAGGCTTGCATCTACAGACAGGAGTTTAAGGTCAATGATAACGCCCAGCTTGTTTCCCAGCAGATTGATAATATCATATTCATATCCAAGCCGCTGGTAAAGCACATCTAACTTTGAATCAACCGATGCGTTGGCTGTGTATGTTTGACCGGCAAAGTTTATAGATTGAGTTATGTTTTTCGTACCCTTCCATGACATAGGCATGTAAGCATACCTTAAATGATGGTCAAGCAGATTTAAGTCAAGCCTTCCTTCCCAGAAATTCTTTTTATCATCAACCCCAAGCGTGTCCACAAGGTTAATCTCTGTGCCTATAGCGCCGAGGTCTGTTACCTTTACTGAGGATTCAAGGCTTGTAAACCAGTATCTCCCCTCCACATGCACAATGGCGTTTGCGGTAGAGTACATGAGGCCGAACAGCATAACAAGAGCGGCTAATAGTATTTTTTTCATTTGTACCACCTCCGTAGAGTTTCTTAAAATCCTGTATACCGCATTTTCACATTAAAGTCATCAAAATTTATAACCTTTAACCCTTTTTTCTTTGAAAGGCTGGCAGCCAGATAGATTGTCTCTTCAGGATATTCTACATTGAATTCTCCGAGCCCGTTCTCCTTTACACCTGTTGCCCATGCGATGCCCTGAAGAAATCCCTTTATAGAAAGATTGGTATCTACATCGGCGATATTCTCTATCAGAACCTTTACCTTTTTATTGCTCTCCTGCAAGTGTTTGGCAACAGCATCCTGAATCTTTCGCGAGGCCTTTTCCCTCAAACTATCTACCGCACTGAATGCAGCGTCTTTTATAGTGGCCCCGGCCCCTTTATCCTGCTCATAACCGCTGGCAATGATCTGTCTCGGCCCGCTGCCTTTCCCGGCAATAAGGCGGTATGTAAGCCGCGCAGTAACAACATTATAAGGAAGCTTCATGCCACCGCCAATATCCTTGCCTTCTTCGCCTGTAACAGTGGTGTCTATCTTTCCAATAAGGATTACATTTGAAAGGTATTTATAAACAAGACCTCTCAATGATAGAAAATTATTGGTCTTCATGGCCTGTTCAACTTGGCTTGCAGTCAAGGTATGCTCACTGCTGGCAACATCATAAACCTGATAGCCCTGAGATGCCAGATTATTTATAACACCCTCAGCAAATGGATTGGATTCTTCAATATCACCGTCTGGAAATCTGGCTGGTATAAAAACTGTTACCGATGTGTTTCTCGCAAGTTCAATAATTGCCTCTTTTGCGCTGGCAGGGATTACGGATGCGCTTATCTTCACCCAATAGATGTCATTCTTCTGTCCCTCTCCCTGTATCTTAAAATCCCGGACACTGCCGCCAACCTTCTTTTTTATCGTCTCATCCATTAAAGCAGCATCCTGAACAATTGTCAGGGACTTTACCTCAACCCCGACTGTCTTTTCTATGGCCTCCCATTTGGCTCTGGCAACGGCCTCCAGCTTTGCAGAAGGAATATCGCCTTCAAATATTGCAGCCTCGCCTGAAGCATCTACCAGCAGATCTTCTTTATCCTGCTGGCTAAATACACTATAAGGCAGAAGGGAAAAGCAAATAACAAGCGCTAAGCTAATAGCCGCAACCTGTAGAGTCTGATTTATGTTTTTATGATGCATAATAATGTCATTGTTCCGAAAATCCCCCTCACCCTTGCCCTCTCCCGCAAGGGGAGAGGGGACTATTTGTTTCCCCTCCCTTGATGGGAGGGGACTAAGGGGAGGGTGATAGATTTTGGGGTTACTTCAACACAAATACAACCTTTGCGCCTTCTAAAAAGTTTGCTTTCTGGTTTGCGCTGAATATGCCGGCCGCATCATCACCGCTCACCTGCACATCAGTGAATTTTACAACACCTACCACCTTTACTACCATAGGGTTCTTGCTTCCCCTCTCGGATAATATTGCCTTTGCCTTGCCCACATCATTTGTGTAATCACCTGCGCCTCTTTCAACAAGGATATTCTGGGCAATCTTGGTGGGGTCATAAAGTATTTCGCCGTTTTGCGCCAGTATCCTGTTTATCAGCGCCGGCTTGAATGGATGTTCTTTTATGTCAAGTATGAGGGCGTCATACGGCTGCGCCGGTTCAACAGGCAAGGTCGCGGCCGCGGCAGGAGGTGTGTATGCAGGAGCAGTTGGCGGCGGAAGCGTGGGTAAAATTTGCGGCAAAAGCTGGCCGTTTAACCCATCAGCGCCGTCAACCTGTATAGCAAGATAAACCACAGCAATGCCTCTAAGAGAATCATACGCTTCGTAGATAACCTGAGCGCCTTTTATCATCCCCTCTACCGTGCTCCTTATCTGGTCAGATTCAAGCGCCATATCCTTAACGGTAGTCTGGCCTGTTACTATTACACCGTTTAGCACCTCTGCTACATTCCTCTGCGCAACAGCTGTTGCCGCCCTTTTGGCTGTAAGCTCCTTTTCTCCGGAGGTAGCGGCATCTTTCTTCGGCAGTCCTTCACCTTTTACAACCAACTTGCCTTGTATAAAGGCCTGCGTGATATTTGTAACCTCCTTAGGCAGCTGCTCTGCCTTTGCAATGGCTGGCAGAGCTAAAAACAAACATGCAATCACAAATATAACTTTCTTCATAGAAACCTCCTTTTTAGTAGCTCATGGTTTTTAGCTCATAGCTCATAGTCTTTGCTATCAACTATGAGCCATGAACTCAATTTAATATATATTCATCTTCTGTCTCAATATCCTTATGGCGAGGATTGCCTCCGCGCCGTCCACAAGGTCGTTTACCCTGAATTCACCGGAAAGCTCCGGCTCCATTAGTCCCCTTGTTGTCATATTCATCACCGCATTATACCATGGCGCTGTAGCCGGCACATCAGGGAATGGAGACTTTTCCTGGCCAAAATATGCTGTGGCAATCTTTTCATCACCAGTAAGCTTTATTAATACATCCTCTAAAACAAGGGCAAACTCCCTTCTTGTAATGCCATCAGCAGGCTTAAAGAGAAATGCCTTTGTTGTCTGGTCATAGATAGGCTCAAGACCCCTTATCCCCCACTTCATCATAGTAAGCGCTTCTTCCTTGAACTGATGGTTCAGCATATCGGCAGGTGTGAATTCTGCCTTGAGCTTATCTATCTCGCTCTTTATAGGTATCCTTCCTGCAAAGAGTTTATCTATCTTGATCTCATCTGCCAGAAGCGCTGCCATGTCGCCCCTTGTTACAGACTCCCTCATCGCTATCTCCTTGCCAACATCACCGAGGGTTATTCCGCCCATTGCCCTTACTATCTTGTCAACCCGCTTCCATCCCTTATCGGCCTTCTCATTCCACTTGCCTTCGCGCTTCGTATTCAGGGCTTCGCTGAATCTATCCCTTGCCTTCTGGAACTCCCTTGCCTCAAGATAGGCAAGGCCCATGAAATATGGCGCGGCCTCTTTGCCTTCATAATAGATAAGCTTGCGTTCATCCACCTTTGCATTCATCGCATCTTTAAAATGGTCCTCTGCCTCATCAAGCCAGCCTTTTGTTTTCAATGCGGTGGCAACCCTCACGCCTGCGACATGATATGCAAATTCATCTTCTTTTGTATTCGCAAGTTTCTGCGCATGCTTTAGGTGATCCATTGCCTTGTTTGTATCTGTCTGACGATAGCCTGTCTCCTTCTGAGACTTTGCCTTCTCAGCATTCACCATAGCCAAACCGCTGTGCGCAGGGCTGTATTCAGCGTCGCAGTAGAGAGCCCTCTCAAACTTTGCCTCTGCATCCTGAATCTTCCCCTGCTCAAGAAGCTCCATGCCCCTTGCATAATGATGGGGCGGATTGTCTTCAGGGGTTGTGCATTTGGCAACATGCTTTCCGCAGCCGGAAGCAAGCAGGACACACCCCAGAAGCAGTAAAATACTTACCTTCAGATTTTTCATTTGACACCTCCTTTATTAAGACAGGGTAAGGTTGAGATTGATACAGGTTAAGGTTTTCCTCAGCCTGAGTTTTCTTAACCTTAACCTGTCTTTATTTTATCTCCCTTACAATATCACCTGTCTGAAAGCCCATGCCTGAGGAGGCAGCGCCCTCAGAGACTTTTTCATTCTGGTGACTTGTAAACATTATCTCGCCAATCTGTTTTTCTCTTTTGCCTATAACCCGGCCTGAATCAGGGTCAACCAAATCTGCCCCCGGCCTGTATACCCCAAGCTTTACGCCAGCCTCCAATTTAGACCTTGTCCCGCCCCTGAATATTATTGTTTTTCCATCCACAAGCAATACCTTACTCTGGAATGGTCTATTGTTCAATTCCTTAATCATTTCACTCATGGCCTTTGTAAGGGCGTCTCTTAATGCGCCGTCCCGCAAACCCACATCAGCGCTGGATTTTGAGCCGAAACCAAGCACGCCGCCGGTCTTTTTTCTGTATTCGCCCATACCTGATTTCTGCAAAAGCCTCTTGCCTGTGGCTATATCCACAAGACCGTAATCCACCTGAACCCTTGCCACCTGTGTCTTTGACTGGGCAATAAGTATATCTGAAGATTCTTCCACCTCCGAATAGGCTGTGATAGAACCTGATACACGGAAGTCAATTGATTCAAAACCTTCCGCAGCGTTCTTTTTCCCTGTCTTTACAGCGCCTGTCTGCTGAAGTTTAATCACCTCTTCCTGCTCCAGCATCTCCTCTTGTGTAAGCATTATGGGCTCAAGACCGGCTGATTTTACGAGCGTGGCCAAAGTATCAGTAGCAGGCTGCTCAAGGTTTGGCGTCCTTGTTTTATTCTTAAAGGTGATGATGCCTATGGTATATTCAGGCCCTGAATATTTAAGGCCTGCCTCTTCCAGTTTTGCGGTCTCACCGGTAAGGGTGGTGTCCTTCTTTACCGCCCCTGTCATAGTCGCTCCGCAGCCTGCAAAGATCGCCAAAACAAATACTGAAAAAACTATGAAGCTGATTCCATTCTTTAGATATTTCATCTCTTTTTACCTCCTTTTTGAATTGCCTTTTAACTTGCTCTATCTTTGTATCTAAATCAAGGATGCTCCTCCATAAAAAGCTCCATCATGCCGGACATCTTCTTATATCCCTGGGGCGCCTCAAAAAGGGCCTTTGGCGGGCTGACAAGTTTTATATTCTTCATCTCCACAACAGTCTTAGCATCTTTATTTTCCATTTCAGCCCTTATAACAAACCTGTCCAGGTCCTTTGCCTCCCAGAGATAGCCCTCATCGACAGCGCCGTCCTTATAAGTAATCTTTACCTGAAATTTGTCACACGGATGACCGTCTATTGTATCTACTCCTATCTTGTTCTTTTCAATCTTTGGTATATCCCCTTTCTCTTCCTTAATGGCTATCTCAAGATATTTATTCTTATCGGGGTACAAATTATAGCCTACTTTTAAATCAGGCCGCGTGATAAATACCATCCTACTTAAACCAGGCGGCATCTCGCCCCCCTTTGCCTTCAATGCCTTGCCCATGTCCATCTCGCTTCTGAATTTATCCCCGAGTTTTGCAAGTTTAGCATCAAATACCATTGTTTCTTTATTTGACTTGATTGTTGATGTCGTAATCATATCAGCAGTAAAATCCCTTTTGCCCAGTTCGAAATATGCGGGCATGCTGAATTCAGGCATTTTGGGCTCGGGTATCGCCGGCATAAAAGGCGGCAGAACAGCAACTTGAGTTCCACCGCATAAACCCGAGCCAGGGCCAGCCGGCAGAGTGTCAATTATCATGCCCACCATGGTCTCTGATTCATGCTTCAGGAATGTGCCTGTAGCCTTTTTAACAGTCTTCTCGGCAAGTCCAGAGACAAATCCAGCAATAAACCCGCCCTGTCCTAACTGCTCGCTCATTGCCTTTTCAGGCGGCAGGTCGTGCCAGTTTTGCAAGCCGAAATAATCCTCAGCGCCCTTTCCCCCTTTATCTTCTGTTAGTTTGCTAACCGCTGATGCCCCGCCGGCTATTGTTCCTGCAATACCCTCAGTCATCCTTGTTTCGCTTTTAATGCCCTGCCCCCTTCCCCATACAACCGCGCCTGTCTTAGCGTCAACAAGCTTAAAACCTGCCCTTACCCTTCTTATATTCAAGACCCCTGTGGTCTTTTCCTCAAAATTAAAGAGTGTGCCGTATATCACAGCATCAACACCAAGCTTTATGCCAAGTTCCTTTGGATTTGTCATATCAAGCTGCGACCCAAGGGTTATGCCCAGTTCATCCTTTAGTAACTGATTGGTCTCCTGAAGAGGTTTTACAATGTAGCACCTCTCCGGAATTTTGGCTCCAAACATATCCCTTACCTTCTCAGGCGCCTCCACATCGTTTGTATTATTCACCATGGGAAGCACGGCAACCACGCGGATCGGATTGTTCGGATTGGGCTGCGCATAATGCTTCGGCATCGCACATCCTGCAATCCACAGTATAGATAACAGGATTAAGAGATAAGACCACTTTTTTGTATTTTTCATAGAATCAACCTCCCTTAGTTAACGGCTTACCCATACATTTTCAATAGGTTCAAAATGGGGAATGACTACGGTCATCTTTGCTGGCACTTTATCTTGAGGCACCAGGAATTTGATCCAAAGTTTTATACGACCTTTTGGGTTAAGTGGATTTAAACCCACGCTGCAGATAGGTCTTCCATTTGCATCCCGGCCTACATCGTATTTTATGCTGCCAACAGGATCGAGCAGGTAAATATCAGCCATGGTATTGTAGTCATCCCCCCTTGCCCCAAACTTATAACCAAAGTCGAGCTTTTGCTCGGATTCATTTATCATCACAAACCTGAGGGTAATCACCCCATCTGAAAACTTAAGTTCAG